>ULVD01063954.1_pt1 | contig 21095 bp, 17 predicted proteins | sample 1959101 | NCBI WGS metagenome assembly ULVD01 (sample SAMEA4835777, study PRJEB28245) | human gut metagenome | biome: gut microbiome; material: fecal sample | place: Denmark | collected 2008
AAACCTTATAGTTTATTCCGCGTATTCTTTGAGATCTGCGATGATCTTTTGAAAGGCTTCTTCATTCCGCACAAAATCAAATCTTTTATCCTTCAATGCTTCCAGTCTCAAATTACAGGCATTGCCCTTATAATTTTTATAAGTATCTGATTTCTTATGTTTCATACGATTCACCATGGGTGCAGTATAATCCATATCCGTCAGGTTCGCTTCAATAATTGCATACTTACAGCTTTCTTCAAGCACTTTCAGGGTGTTTTCGGTATCATTCATTTCAGCATATTGCAAGGCAATGTTGCGATAATAATATGATACATCAAAGGCATAAAATCCGATGTTTCCATCCGAATACAAGCGCTTTAGAATATCAATAGCAAACCTATAAGCTTCAATGGTCTCCTCGTGAGAAAATTTTATTTTTGAGGTCATACCTGATGCGGTCATTGCCGCAGTATGGATCAAAGACATTATATAGCTTTGACAGGCTTTAACGCCTTCTTCTCCGTCGAGAATAGTGCTTCTGAGCTCTTCTCTCGTTATGTTGAAGCTACCACTCATATCGGCATAATATAACGCTTTCTCTTTATCAATGCCATCATAAATATAGCTAAGACGTTGAATTGCACGCTCTTTTTGTCGCACATCCGTTGATTTTTGCAAAAGCTCTTCGCCCAGCGCTATAATGCGGTCGGCTTTCTCTTTCGGGCACGGATATGCTGCCTCTCTGTTGATTGCAAACATAAGCCCTTCGATAACGCGGCAATCATTCGGATACTCCGCATATGCTTCTTCCCATATTGCAAGATTGCCTTTGTTGTCGCCGTTTTGCTGACAGACCAAGCTGCGTTTTTGGTATTCGCCGATAGCTTCTTCGCGCTTTACCTTGTCAACGCACAGCAACTCATCAACCGTTACATCAAAATAAAATGCGATGCGGGGCAACAAAGTAATATCCGGGAATCCTTCTCCGCGCTCCCATTTTCCCACCGATTGAGGGGTAATACCAAGGTGATTGGCGAGAGCCTCCTGCGTTACGTTTTTCTGATGACGCAATGCACGCAATTTTTCCTTCAAATTGATTTCCATAAATTCAATCTCCTCAAGTCCAGATTGATAAGCGCTTATCTTGATTATAGTATATCAAATTAATGTTGTTATTTCAAGAACCGCAAAGTTTATTGCCGGGCGTAATTTACAACGAACAGTTGTTTTAAGTATAAAATCCCCCGACAAAGAACTTTTTTTATCAGTTTTTTCTCTTGACAAACGGTATAAAAAACAGTATAATTCAAACATCAAATTAAATATGTCACCGGAGGTAGAGCGTCGTAACGCTCGGGGATCGTAGATCCGAAAGGATCTGCAGGCCGCATACCGGATTAGGTGTCGAGTGCGCTCGGTTATTACTTTGTAATAGCCGGGCAATTTTATTTTTCGGGAGGTTTCCGTAATGAAAAACACAAAAGTAACTCTTGTTCCGCTGACAGCGGACGACCGCGAACAGTTCATTTTTGACAACCAATGGGCATTCAAATATGGTGCGCTTGAGGAATTCGGAAAGCGGGATGACCATGTCGGATTTGACGGAGAGATCATTTCCCGCGAGACGATAGAACAAAGCATTGACGCGCCGGAAAGCGAAGCTTACCGTATTATGTTTGACGGCAGAAAGGTGGGCGGCGTTGTTTTGAATATAGACAAAAAAACGCACCGCAACCACCTTGACCTGCTTTTCGTTTCTCCGGACGCGCACGGAAAAGGCATAGGCTACGGCGCATGGCAGGCGGTTGAGGCGCTTCATCCCGAAACCGAGGTGTGGGAAACCTGCACGCCATATTTTGAAAAAAGGAACATTCATTTTTACATCAACAAGTGCGGTTTTCATGCCGTGGAATTTTTCGGTGAGTTTCACCCCGATCCGGACGAGCCTGATGACGGCAACAGCGAAGGACCTTCCGAAATGTTTCGGTTTGTCAAGGTGATGAAGTAATGCTTCCGGGAAGGTAAAATGAATATCCGTCTTTCAGACCGCTTTTCATGCTGTGGAATATGCTGCTGACTGTAGAATAGTTTATTCTACATTAAAAATCATCTGACATTTTCTATTTGTATTTGGTACTGCAATTGTTGAGCGCTTGCTGTTTGTCAGCACGAGTTTTATTCCTTCCGCTGTCTTTATACTACTTTTTTTCAACTGTCAGTTAATATCATATTTCCGAACAGTACCTTTACAGCGTCGGATTCTATTGATATAATTTAATACGGAAGCAGACGTCGGCTTACTATAACCTTTACTGGAGGTATTTATATGAAAATGACTATCGGTACAAATATCAAACGCTTGCGTACCGCTAAGGACATCACGCAGGAGCAGCTTTCCGTTGCAATGAACGTCACGTGCGCAGCAGTCAGCAAATGGGAGCGGGGAGAGACTTATCCCGACATTACGCTTTTGCAACCGTTGGCTTATTTCTTTGGAGTAACGCTTGACGAGCTTATGGGATACGATCAGGAAAAGATTCAAGCCGAGATCGACGAAGTGATTGCACTTTACAGGAAGCATTGGAAAAGTGATTATAAGAAGGCGCGCGAGATCATCGTCAAGGCATACCGCGATTATCCGAACGATTATTGGATGCCAAGGGCGGCAGACGAGTCGAATTGTTGAAAAATACGTCGTATGTGTCGGTGCTGGAGAAGTATAAAGGCGGATAATATGCGGTATTCCGCGCATAAAACTTGACAAGTATATCCGGAAGCGGTACAATATAAGTACAAAAATGGGTCATGAATTTTTTGCGTTTGCGGGGTTGAGATGCTTATGGCATCAGCTTCACGTGACCTCCGGTACTGTCAATGAAAGGTGGTGGGACGAATGGGCATGGTTGCGGGCGGCGATTTTTTCAGTGAGCTGCAGGATTTTTGCCGTGAGAGGGAAAGCGCAAGCAGGTGCGCGCCGTTTGAGGAAATATGCTGCAGGTATGAGCATTTATATGAAAAGTATTCCGCCTCATATGAATATTTGTCCCGCGGAGTGGAGGACTGCGCCGCCACGCGTCAATGCTCAGTCGGTGGGCTGAGTATGCACCGCGGATTTTATTCACCCAGTCATCTTGACATGGTTGACAGCGATTTCAAGCGCGGTACTCTGCTAAAAAAATGCACCGGTTCGCCCCGGCGCAGCTTTGAGTATCTGTTTGATAGATTCGGCAGAATGATTTGCATATACTGCTTCAGAAATCGGAACAAGGAGTGGGGAATGTCCTCTGCCGAGCTGTTTGAGCTGACGGCGGACGGAACGCTCGGGTTTATGTATGATCTGCGAAATGAAAGACGGCTTGTGCGGATATCGGAGTGCGGTTATTCTGAAGCCGACGGCACACTTACGCGATATGAAAGCGCGGTGTTCGGCGCTCAGGGTATCAGCGAGATAAGCATTGAGATACCGTGCTATGAGTACGGTCAGCTTGCAGGTTTTTATTGGTACAGGTACAACCCGCAGTACCGTCTGCTCAATCAGCTCAGATTTGTTTTTTCAAAAAATGAAAACGGTGTGTTTTCCGAGTTCACCGTTGAAGGGTATGACGGCTTCCGCCGTATGCGGACGTCTCCCGCTCTTCTGCTTTCAAGACAGTGATATACAAAAACCAAAGCTGCCGTGCTTTGCACGGCAGCCTTGGTTTTGTATTTACGGAAGAGTTTCGTACTTTTTGATTACCTGTTCGAGTATCTTCTGGTTCTGGCTCATGTTTGACTTCCATGTAGAAGCAATTGATTTAGAGTTGGTGTCAATAAGACCGCGGATAGCGTTGTTTATTGTAAGACCGACTCCGCCGAGAGGCTGAACAAGGTCAAGGAATACGTTATCGTAGATGATGTCAAGCATCTGGGTCGTCTCGCTGTCGCGGGCGATGATGCCGTCAAAGAGAACTTCAAAATACTGCGGACGGATCACCTTCCATGAATGGTAAGCCATGTCCTCGATGATGTGACCGGTGCGGTCGTCGTCCTTGCTGTTGGTTACGGGGACGGAGAGCAGGGAGGTCTTGGTGTGCAGATAGGAGATGTATTTTTCCTGCGACTCATCGCGCTTGGGAAGCGGCAGAATGCCGAAGTCCATCGACATATTGCGCAGCTTGTTTGCGCCGACCATCAGCTGTGCCCAGAACAGGCATCTGCCGGATTCAAATACGTCGGCCGTTCCCATGCCGCTGCCCTGATACTTGGTCAGATACCATGTGGTGTCTGCATTGCAGAGCTCGATAATGTCCTCAAGTATGTTGACCTCAGTTTCGCCGAGGTTTCCGATAGCGGGATTGCCATCCGAATCGGTGACGAGCAGGTTGTAGCCCTGACCGTAGAAGTAAGGCTGGTATGCCCAGTTGGCGGCGGCAAGAGTGTACTGGTCGTTGGCGTCCATTCCGTTACCGTCGAGGTCTGCGGTAACGGCAAGACCTACGGTCTTGAATTTCTCGTAAGTCCACTTGTCGTCAAGCACAAGGCGGTAGCAGTTTTCAACATTGTATTTTGCGCCGAGCGTCTTGTTGTAGAAGATGCAGCAGGTCGCGGTGTAGGAGGCGGTGCAGATGTCTCCGACGGCAAAGGCGTTCTTACCGGCAATTTTGGATTCCTCCATTGTGGAGGTGTACCACCATTCGCGGTTGAAGTCGATGTCCTCAAAGGTGTTCATGTCGCGCACATAGTTGTTGATGGCGAAGTACATTGTATATCCGCCGTATCCGAAGATCACGTCGTAAAGGTCGTCGCCGGAGGATACCATAGTGCTTATGGCGCTCTTCATGCTGGTGTTGGGGATAACGGTTGAAACGATCTTGATCTTGTTTCTGTCCTCAACAAGGCGGTTGCGCTTGACAAGGGCGGTGTTTATAATGTCAGTGCTTTCTGTGTCGGTGAACGCTTCGTAGTAAATGCTTGTGCCTGATGCCAGCTCGCGTTCAAGAACCTTGAATTGGTAGTTTTCATAGTCAGCCGGTTCAACGGGGGAGGAGTCTCCCTCGGTCGTTACTGCCACAGGAGCTGAGGTTGTGGTGGTGTCCGGAACGTCGGACGGCGTTTTGACGCATCCGGCAAATCCGAGCGTCATGACGATGCCCAGAAGTGCGGCGCAGATTCTGCAAATGGTGTTTCTTTTCAAAACAGACCTCCTTTTTCTGCAATAGCTTTTGCTTTTGCTTTTACTTTCATTTCAGTAAAGTGTATTCGATGTAAACCGAGTTGTGGTCGGAGGGGTATACCTCATTTACAAGCTCGGTATTTACCCTGTAAAGGCTGACATTGAAGTCCCCGTCGCTGACGAAGCAGTAATCGAGTATTCCCGTGCCGCCGGGCTTGAGACCGTTATAGGTCCCGTATTTGTATGCTTCCGCCGCAACCTCGCGGCTGTCCAGAAGCACACGGTGAGTGGTGAATGTCTTACCCGCGGTTATCTTGCGGTAGACGTTTGACGTCATATTTGAGTTGAAGTCTCCCGTGATGACTGTGGGATAATCGTATTTGTCAATGAAGCTAAGAAGCACTTCAAGCTGTTCAAGACGAGGCGTCTCGGAAAGATTGTCAAGATGTGTGTTTACATAAAGAATACGGCTGCCGTCCTTTTTCAGCTCCAGAACAGCGTATGTGGCGGTTCTTACACGTTTTGAGGAGCTGAATTTTGTTCCCGGAACGTCCGGGGTGTCTGAGAGCCAGAAGGTGCCGCCCTCTATGAGAGTGAATTTTGCAGTGTTGTAGTAGATGTTATTGTAGGTTTCGGTATATCCGTTCTCGCTGTTTCCGGTCCCGACCGATGCGTATATACCGCTGAATTGTCGGTTCAAATATCCCAGCCATTCGGCTTTGCCCTCCTGAATGCCCAGCACGTCAGGGAGGTATTTCATAATGATCGTTCCCACTGCTCCGCGTCTTTGCTCAATGTCGGTTGTGCCGTACAAGTTGAAGGACATGCTTGAAAGGGTGGAGGATTCCTCAAGGATGCAGTTATTTTTGCCGGTGGAGAGGGTATACGCGCCCTCAGTGGCTTCAAGATCGTTCATGATCTGGTCTATCGCTTTCATAAGGTGATAATTGCTTTCCGCCATCAGCAGGACTTTTCCGTCGCTGACGGTGAAGAGGGAAGAGGCGTCTCCCATAAGGGAGGCGTATTCGGGATATATGTCCGTAGTGCCTATCAGAAATGCTTTGCCGTCAGTCTCATACGCTTTCCCGGGAGCGATTCCGTAAAGAGAGCCGATCTTCGCCGTAAGAGAGTCTATCTTTGATAAGATAAGCTCCGGCAGACGGTTGCTCAGCAGTACGGTGTAATCCGAAAGCTCCGCTCCGTCCGCTGTGAATGAGGTTATGCGGTATTCGGCGCGGTAAACCACCGCGCTGGCGGATGAAAAGCAGAAGCTTCCTTCCGTATCGGATTTCAGGATATCGCTTATGAAGGTGTCAACTGCGGCGTAGGTCGCCTCGGGCGAGCCGCCGATAATATAAATTTTTTCTCCGCTTATCCCGATTTTGTAGTCGGAGGTACGGAAGGGCGTCCCAGCTTCGGCTTCATCCAGCGTGCGGTTGGTAGAACCTACGACGATTTCCTTGTCGGATTCAACATATCCCGCCGCAGGAATGATGCTGTCGATGCTGAGTTCAATTTCAGCGCCGAGCTTATCCTTGAATGCGCGCTGAAGCCTCAGTGCAGCCTTACTTTCGGCGTCGGCGGCGTTTGCGCCGAAAATGATCTTGTACCCGGTCGCTCCTCCGGATACAACGCTCAGCTTGACTTCCGGGGTTTTGCTGCCGGTGTCATCCGGCTTTTCTCCGTCCGGCGTGCAGGCGGCAAGCAAAGCGGAAAGACAGAGCAGCAACGAGAGCAGGAGCAGGAGCAGAACCAATAAATTTGTTTTTTTCATTTCTTTGTTTTTGGGGAGTGTGCAGTCGGATATGCGCCGCCTTATTCGCTGCAGCTGCGCTGCCAACTGCTTGGTGTACAGCCCATAACCTTTTTGAATGCCTTGTTGAAGCTCACACTGCTGTTGTATCCGCATTCAAGTGCAACGCGGGTAACGGTCATGTTCTGCTTGAGGAGCTTGAGGGACTTGAGCACTCTTTTGGACTGAATGTAGTTGTACGGGGAAACGCCGTTGAAATGCTTGAACCAGAAAAGATAGCTGTTTTTTGACATCTGCGCCATCTGCGCCAGGTCGTCGATGCAGAGATTGTCCGCAAGGTGAGCGTTGATATATTCAATGGTAGAGAATATGGCGAGATGGTTGTCACCGCGGTACTGCTCCTCAAGCAGAGCCGGTTCGGTCTGCTGGGTGTGGCGCGCCGTCATGATGCAGAGGATGTAAAGATATTCGCGCAGCAGCTCCTCGGTGCAGTAGCCGGGCTTCTCCTGTTCGTTTACCATTTCCTTGAGAACATTGAGTATACGCAGTGAAAAGGGGGAGTCGGGCGATATCACAGTGCATCCGGATGTGCGGAAGAATATCCGTTCAAATTCGGAAAAACGGCTGTCCTCCCACAGTATTGAGGGTGAAAAGTGAACCTTGAATATCTCCATCGGCTCGGCTTCATCAATATCGATCACACGGTGAATGATGCTGTTTGAGAAGATGAATACCATGCCGGGGGCGATCTCGTGCTCCTGACCGGCTACGCTGTATCTGCCCCTGCCAGAAACGAAACAGTCGATCTCAATGGTGGAATGACAGTGGGGCGTTATAAGAAGATCTTTTTTCTGCTGCTCAAAAACGTGATTGGCTTCAAGCATTTGGGGTTCCTCCGGGAATTATTTCATGAACGTCCTCATCGCTGCAAGGTTGGCGCGGGCGCCCTGAAGGATATAGTCGTAGTCGGTGCCTGTCGAAATAAGGTTGATGCCGAGGTCGTGCCAGAAGCTGGTGACTTCCGGATCGGTCGAGCCGGTTGAAACGCCTATGGGCTTTCCGGCGTCCTTCAGTATCGCAATGGCTTCCTTTATTAACTTCTGTGTCTTTTCTCCGAACACCTGGTTAAGCTCGCCGATAGAGCCGGAAAGGTCGCAGGGGCCGAAGAAATAACCGTCGATGTAGGGGTTCTTTACGATCTCGGGCAGGTTCTTTACAGCCGTTTCGGTTTCGATCTGAATGAAGCGGCAGGTGCGCTCGTTGACAGTGGCTATGTATTCGTCAATATTATCGATTCCGTAATTTACAGCGCGCAGCGGACCGAAGCCGCGGCGTCCCTCGGGCGGGTACATGCAGAAGCTCATTGCCGCACGGGCTTCCTCCGGGGTGTTTATCATAGGAAAGAGAACCGCGTCCGGGCCCATTTCCATTACGCGCTTGACGTGATTGTAATCGTTCATTGACACACGCACAAGAGCGGGGTGCCGCCGGCGTTTACGGCAGTCAGGTGGTTGCGAAGCGTCGAAAGCGGCATTTCGGAGTGTTCGGTGTCGATCCAGATAAAATCGAAGCCGAGTCTGCCGAGTATTTCGCTGACGATGCTGTCGGGCATTGAAATGTGCGTGCCAACCAGATTTTCGTGTAACCGGGATTTAAGATTGCTTTGTATCATCCAAGTGATGCCTTTCGATTATTCAATAAAATAACCAGCACTGCTGATTTCTTTTTTAATATAGCATAAAAAGCGCGCACTTTTCAATACAAAATCACAATATTTATAAACAAAATCACAAATTATAAAAGTGGAAAAAATTTTAATTGTGATTTTGTTATCTTTTTTTGTGTCAATGTTATTGAATGTCCGCCCGTAATATTGTATATTATAAACGAATTATTCCGCACAAGGAGACAGCGATGAGAACACAATTCACTCCGGAGAATATAAATCCGGACAAAGATGTTGCGCTGACAAAGCCCGACTTCCTATATTATCCCGATGAACCTGAGGAGTGCTTCAACCGCCGCGGACGCCGCTGGCAGAGCGCTGCGACGATAGCCAAAGTAAAAAGCGGCAGACTTTTTGCCGCATACAGTGGCGGCGGTGTTGACGAAGGTCCCAATAATTATAATTGTATGTCATACAGCGATGACGACGGATATACCTGGCGTAACGACTATCTGATAATAGACCATCCGGAGGCGGTGCGTATGCACGAGCCGATACTTTGGGTGTCGCCTGACGGCGTGCTCTGGCACTTCTGGGCGCAGTCCTATGTTTATTGGGACGGGCGCGGAGGCGTGTGGGCAAGCAGATGCGAAAACCCGGATGACGATATGCCCCACTGGAGCGAGCCGGTTCGTCTTTGCGACGGCGTTATGGCGTGCAAGCCTATTGTCCGTCACGACGGAGCTTACCTTTACCCAGTATCCATATGGCATAATTTTGTCACAAGATTTTATTCATGCCCTGAGTTTGAAAAATCCAATGTTTATATTTCCACTGACGGCGGCCGCAGTGTTTCATATCTCGGAAGTGCATATCACGAGGATACCACATTTGACGAGAACTGTATCTGCGAGCGCCGGGACGGAAGCCTGCTGATGCTTATGAGGCTTTCGGCGGGAATTGCTTATTCCGAGTCCTTTGACGGCGGTAAGACCTGGACAAAGTCGGACATCTACTGCGTCCCCAGTCCCTCCGCAAGAATGTATCTCGGCAAATTCCCGGACGGCAGCTTCTTTATGATCCATCATCACAATTTTGACAAGCGCAACAACATGACCGCCATGCTCTCCGACGACGAGGGCAGAAGCTACTCGCATTTTCTGCTGCTTGACGGACGTTCCTCGGTCGCGTACCCCGATGCTTTCGTTGACGACGAGGGCAAGGTCTACGCCGTATACGACCGCGAGCGGTACGGGGATAAGGAAATACATCTCGCCGTTTTCCGCAAGGAGGATATCCTCGCCGGAAAGTGCGTCACCGAGGGTGCACGTATCGGCGGAATAGTCTGCAAGTCCTACGGCGCGAAGCGCACCGCAGAGGAAAAGGGACGTTCACTGTGGCCGCGCAAATACTGTGATCCTCTAAAGCCGCCCACAACACAGCTTGAGCAATATTATAAATCTTTTGTGTAACCAAAATATTAATCACCAATAGAAAGAAAGGAAAAAAGAAAATGAAGAAACTCTCTGCATTCCTGCTGTGCGCACTTCTGCTTGTTTCCGCTACTATCGGCGCGTCAGCGGAAAACGTATCCATCGTCACCGCCGGTGACCCCACACTCGTTTACCATGCCGCATACGGTACGCCTGTTGTTGACGGCGTGATGGACGACATCTATGCTTCTTCCGACGCTATGGTTTCGGCTTACTCAAGCAAAGCCGATTCTACCTCCTATGCCGAATACCGCATGGTATTCAACGAGACATCAATGTTTATTTTCTGCCATGTTACCGACGTTACCCGTTTCCCCGGCACAAAGTTCCTGACAAGCGAGGACTGCGTGGACATGGTAATTGACCTTGCTCCCGATTTCACCCCCGGCGTTACCGACAGTGGAACAGGCTTCGGCAAAATAGCGGCAGGCGCACAGTTCCGTGTAAACCCCGCGCTTTCTGCTGAAGATAACATCAGTGCCAATGCCGCCAAGGCAACATGGGGAACAGTTTATTCTTACAACATTGATAACGGCCTTCTCCGCCTTGCTGTAGCATACGATAACGCTACCGACGGCAGCTACTATTTTGAGCTTTCCTTTGATTTTACCGCTGATTACGCCGCTACACTGAAAGCCAACCTTGATAAGGGCGTCAATACCGCTATGGGCTTTGGTCTTCTTGTCAACGAGTGCAATCAGGCAACCGGCAAAAGATACGCAATGACAGTATCCAATAACTGCGGAGGAACCGTGCTGTCCAGCAACACCGCAAACCTCGGCAGAGTAGAGCTTGACGCTTCCGGATTCGCGGCAGAGACCACCGCTCCCGAAACTACATCAGCCCCCGAGACCACCACCGCTCCCGAAACCACATCAGCCCCCGAGACCACTGCCGCTCCCGAGACCACTGCCGCTCCCGAGACCACTGCAGCTCCTGAAACAACCGCAGCTCCCGAGACAACTGCTGCTCCCGAAACGACCGCAGCCCCTGAAACCACTGCTGCTCCCGAAACTACCGCAGCTCCCGAAACTACAACAGCTCCGTCCAGTCCCGACACCGGAGACGGCAGAGTCTGGATCCTTCTTGCAGTCTGCGCTTTCGTATCCCTTTGCGCGTTTGCTGTTGTGATCACCTCAAGATCCGGCAAAAAGGTATGAGAACCATTGAATAGTGAGAGGTAATAAAATGAAAAAACTGTTTGCAATCCTTACTTGCATCTCCCTCATCGCAGTTGCGGTGCTTGGTGTGTCTGCTGAAAACGGAATCGTGATCAGCGCCGGTAACCCCGAGCTGGTCTATCATGCGGCATACGGTACAGCAGTGGTTGACGGTGTCAAGGACGACATTTATGATACCTCCGACACCATGATCGCTTCCTACTCCAATAAGGACGATGCTACTTCATATGCTGAATACTGGATGGTATTCAACAAGACGACACTCTTCATCTACTGTCACGTAACCGACGTTACACGCAATCCCGGCGCTGCATTCGCCACAAGCGTGGATTGTGTTGACATGGTCGTTGACCTCAACTATGACTTTACTCCCGGCGTGACCGACGCCAACATAGCTTACACCAGTGTCATAAGCGGTGCGCAGTTTCGCGTCAATCCCGCAATGACCGCGACGGACAACATACAGAGCAACGCAGCCAAGAGCTGGGGAAGCCTCCACGCCGATAACTGCCTGTTCGGCACTCTTCAGCTTGCGGTCGCTTACGACAACGATACTGACGGCAGCTACAGCTTTGAGATCGCTTTCAACTTCACCGCAGATTATGCCGATGTGCTGGCTGCGAATCTCAAGGACGGCAAGAACACTGCGTTCGGATTCGGTCTGCTCGTCAATGAAAGCAAGGAGAGCGGTTCAAGATACGCCATGATCGTTTCCAACAACTGCGGCTATACCACGCTTTCAAAGTCCTGCGCCAATCTCGGCAAGGTAGAGCTTGACGCGCTGAACTACAACCCGGCGCTTGAGCCGGTTGAGACCACCGAGCCTGCTCCCGAAACGACAGCAGCTCCCGAAACTACTGCTGCTCCTGAAACCACAGCGGCAACTCCCGAGACCACTGCGGCGACTCCTGTTGATACTTCAAAGGACGCCGATACAACATCAAGCGCTCCCGAAGCCACAACTCAGGAGGCTGACGTAACCACTGACGCCACATCTTCAAAAGGCGGGTGCGGATCGTCGCTGACTGCCTCAGCGGTTGTTCTGTGTGTCGTTTGCCTTACCGGAGCGGGCGTTGTCTGCTTCAGAAAGAAAAACTGATATTCAGTCGGTTGTTGGGCTGCCGAAAGCTGCAAAACTTTCGGCAGCCCCGAAACTATTTATTAGATCTGAGGTTCAATATGAAAACTTATCTCGGAATTGAATTTGGCTCTACCCGCATCAAGGCGGTTCAGATAGACGAGGCGTACCGCCCGGTATCAAGTGGCGGTTATATATGGCGAAGCAGATGTGAGGGCGGAGTCTGGACATATGATATTAGCGAGGCACTGCGCGGTCTGCGTACAGCGCTTGAGGGCGTCGTATATCCTGAGGACATCGAATGCGTGGGCGTTTCCGGCATGATGCATGGCTATCTTGCCTTTGACCGCAACTGGAATTTGCTTGTGCCTTTCAGAACCTGGCAGAACACCATGACGGCAACTGCGGCAGAAGAGCTTACACGCCTTTTCGGATTCAATATTCCTCAGCGGTGGAGCATAGCACATCTTTATCAGGCTGTGCTGAACGGCGAACCGCACGTAAAGGATATCGCGCATATTACAACGCTTGCGGGGTACATTCATTTTCTTCTGACCGGAGAGAACGTACTGGGCGCGGGCGAAGCATCGGGAATGTTCCCAATCGACGGCAAAACGCTTGGGTATGATGCAGGTATGATAGAAAAATTCGACGCACTTGTTGCGGACAAGGGCTTCCCTTGGCATATATCGGATATCCTTCCGCGTGTGTTGCCCGCCGGAGAGTACGCGGGGCGGCTTACGCCTGCGGGCGCTGAGCTGACGGGCGGAGTTCTGCATGTCGGAGTTCCTTTTGCTCCTCCGGAGGGAGATGCGGGAACGGGCATGACCGCCACCAATTCCGTCCTGCCGCGTCGCGGCAATGTTTCCGCGGGAACGAGCATCTTTTCAATGGTGGTGCTTGAGCATCTGCCGTCGAAGACCCATCCTGAAATTGACGTAGTTACCACTCCGGACGGAGCGCCGGTGGCTATGGTACACTGCAATAACTGCACTGCGGATATGAACGCATGGGTGAGCCTGCTTTGCGATGCGGCGGAGCTTCAGGGCGCGGTGGCAGATCGAGAGGGAATATATCGCCGACTGTACCTGAAAAGTCTTGAAGGAGCGCCGGACTGCGGCGGAATTACGGTATATAATTATCTTTCAGGAGAGGGAGTTACCGCGCTTGACGAGGGCAGACCGATAGTTGTGCGCCGTCCCGACGCCGAATTTACGCTTGCGAACTTTGTCCGTGCCCAGCTTTACACCGCGCTGGCAACGCTTAAGATAGGAATGGACATTCTTTCGGACGAGGGCGTCGTTATTGACGTGCTGACAGGTCACGGCGGACTTTTCAAGACCCCCGGCGTAGGGCAGAGATATCTTGCGGCGGCAGCCGGAGTTCCGGTAAGCTGTATGGAGACCGCCGGGGAGGGCGGTCCTTACGGAATGGCGCTGCTTGCCTCCTTTACCGCGAAAAAAGCGAAGGGGCAGACGCTTGGTGAATACCTCGAAAAGCAGGTGTTTGCGGGCGCAAAGGTAACAACTCTCAGTCCCGATCCGGTCGACGCCGCCGGGTTTGAGAGGTACATGGAGCGCTTCCGCGCGGGGCTTGAGACAGAACGCACCGCGGTGCGGTATCTGTGACAAAGCCCGGCTGTGCTTTTATCTGCGCGCGACTAAAGACAATAAATAACTGATGTCCGGTAAGGTCGGCATAATGTCGACCTTGCCGGACATCTTTTTGAGTTTTGCATCGCCTTTTATTTTTTCGCTCCGAAGAGTGCGAGATCTTATGCGGTGGCTTTTTGCGTAGTTTTTATATGTTTTCATATAAAACGGGGGCTGACTCACGAGTGTGAGTCAGCCCCATGGGTCATATCAGCGATTATTCAAAGGTCAATTACTGAGCCTTTTTTACAGCATCAAGATAGCTTGCGATGGTGTTTTCGTAAGTAGTGGTGCTGACGTCGAGCGGCATATCGCCAAGACCGGTCCAGACAGCGATGTTGTCAACATAGCCGTCGATCGTGGCTCCTGCCTTGAGGCAGAGGGCGTAGCTGTCGATCATGTTCCAGTAGAAGGCAGCGCTTGCGCCGGCATCCGGCTTGGAGACGCATACAAACTCAGGATTGGCGGCGCTGTTGTCGCGGATCCATACCGTCGGACCAAGCTCGTGGTTTGCCTGATATCTGATGGTAAGAGACTTGTTGTACAGCACGGCACTTCCGTCGTAGGTTACGCCGAACAGCTTGTTGGCGATAGAAGAACCCTTGGCTTCGGTATCGTCGGCAGCTGCGTAAAATTCACCGGGAACATCATAGGTCGTCCAGCTTCCGGCGCAGCGGTTCTGGTTGTTGGCGGTGCCGTTCACGCGGAGGTGGAAGGAGTTGTAGCTGTCGTAACCGTCATAGTTGCAGAGCAGAACGATATATCTCTTGGCGTTTTTGGAAGCGAGGTAGGTTACATCATACTGAATAGTGTAGTCGTCCATGGCGGCGGGCTTCATGTACTCGTCGCTGAGGATCTTTATGTAAGAGTCCTCACCGACAATGTTTCCGTTGTCGTAGTTGAGCAGCTTGAGCATACCGTTTTCAATTGAGTACTGAACAGTGTTGTCGGTAAGCGCACCCAGCTCGCCTTCCATGGTCTTGTTGCGGATCTGCCAACCGAGCAGATCTGCCACCGCCTGAGAGCCGGTGGTATTTGCATAGTAGTCAAAGTCCTCGTAATAGACCATGATGCCTTCGACTACTTCCGGAACGGGGATTTCGGGAGCGGCTGTGGTTTCAGGCTCTTTTGAGGTTTCGGGTTTCTTGGTGGTTTCGGGCTTCTTTGTGGTTTCGGGAGTCTTGGCGGTAGTTACGTCGGGAGCATCCGAAACGTTATCAGACGGTGCTGTCGTAGTTTCGCCACCCTGCGTCTTGTCAGAGCATGAGACAAACATGAGAGTGACCATGAGCAAAGCAAGGATCAAAGCAAGTGTTCTTTTCATAATTTTTTTCCTTTCATGTGAAGATGGTGAGAAATAAACCGCAAGTTTATGGATTATAAACTACAGGTTTATTATAACACAAATAATCTCAACTGTCAATGGATTTTTTGTCATAAAAAATGAGGTCGAGGGGGGTTATGGCGCACAATGTTTTTGTGCAATGTGTACAAGAGACCTCTTTTTGCAGCGGTAAAAAATATTGCGCGTCGCGTGTCGGCATACGTACCGGGGACGGAAAACTCAGCTTTGCGCAGCATCGTGGCGTCGTACTTGACTAAAAATAATATTTGTGGTATAATAACAAAAGATATCAGATCAGCGAAAGGAAAATCCTTGCATATGGCTGAAAAGGAAAAAAGTGCGGCGGGCAGGAAGACAGAGCAATATAACGACCAGAGCATAGTTATGCTCAAGGGGGCGGATCGTGTCAGACTCCGTCCGAGCGTTATCTTCGGTTCTGACGGGCTTGAGGGCTGTGAACACGCTTTTTTTGAAATACTTTCAAACTCTGTCGACGAGGCAAAAGAGGGCTACGGCAGTGAGATAAAGGTCACGGTGTTTGCTGACCATTCGATTGAGGTCGACGACCACGGTCGCGGCATCCCGCTTGACTATAACGAAAAAGAGGGAAGATACAACTGGGATCTTATTTTCTGCGAGCCGTATGCCGGCGGCAAGATGAACAACAATGCCGAGTCTGCGTCATACGAGTATGCTCTGGGTCTTAACGGTCTTGGCGCGTTTGCCACTCAGTGCGCCTCAAAGTATATGGAGGTCGATTCCTTTGACGGAAAATACGTCAAATTCATGAGCTTCCGGCTCGGTAGTCCGGTCGGTGAGTTGGGTGTGCGCGAGCTTTCAAAGAGCGAACGCCGCACCGGAACAGTCATCCGCTGGCTGCCCGATATTGACGTTTTTACCGATATAAATATTCCGAAGGAGTTTTTTGTCGATGTGCTCCGCCGTCAAGCGGTGGTCAATGCGGGTGTGAAATTTGTTTTCCTGTTTGAGGAGAACGGAGAGTTCACCGAGCAGGTTTTCTACAATGAAAACGGGATACGAGACTATGTTGCCGAGGCGGCAGGGGACAGTGCAATGACTCAGCCGGTGCTGTGGCACCTTGAAACTCAGGGGCGCGACCGTGAGGACAAGCCTGTCTATAAATTCAAGGCGGATATTTCCTTCTGCGTTTCACAGTCAGTCACAATGCTTGAATATTTTCATAATTCGAGCTTTCTCGAGCATGGCGGCTCACCCGATCGCGCAGTGCGTGTCGGCTTCGTCTATGGAATTGACAAATATCTCAAGGCGACGGGCAAATACAATAAGAATGAGTCGAAGATCACCTTTGCCGACATTGCCGATTGTCTTGTGCTTGTCATCAGCAGTAATTCCACAATAACATCATATGAGAATCAGACCAAAAAGGCAATAAACAACTCGTTCATTTACGAGGCGCTTACCGATTTCATCAAGAAGAATCTTGAAATTTACTTTACCGAAAATCCCGCCGAGGCGGACAAGATAGCCTCTCAGGTATTGGTCAACAAGCGTTCGCGCGAGAATGCCGAGCGCACCCGGCTTGACATCAAAAAGAAGCTCTCAGGCTCGATCGACGCGGCAAACCGGGTCGAGAAATTTGTCAACTGCCGCTCAAAAGACCCTAATGTCCGTGAGCTTTATATCGTTGAGGGAGATTCGGCGCTCACTTCATGTAAGCTGGGACGCGCTGCGGAATTTCAGGCGATAATTCCGGTGCGCGGTAAAACGCTCAACTGCCTTAAGTCCTCCTATGACAAGATATTCAAGAGCGATATTATCGTAGACCTGCTCAAGGTCATCGGCTGCGGGGCGGAGGTCGGCACAAAGGCAAAGGGAAAGAACAGCGAGGTCTCGGCGTTCAGCCTTGAGTCGCTCAGATGGTCGAAAATAATCATCTGCACCGATGCCGACGAGGACGGATTCCAGATACGCACCCTGCTTTTGACGCTCTTTTACCGTCTTTTGCCCACTCTCCTCAAGGAGGGAAAGGTCTTTATTGCCGAAACGCCGCTTTTTGAGATAACCACAAAGGACAAAATACTTTTTGCCTACAATGAGTTCGAAAAAGCGGAGATCCTCAAGAAGCTGGGCAAGGAAAAATACACGCTTCAGCGGTCAAAGGGTCTGGGTGAGAACGAGCCTGAAATGATGTGGCAGACCACAATGAATCCGGCGACACGCAGGCTTATTGCCGTTACCCCTACCGATGCGGCGGCTACCGAGCGCATATTTGACACCCTGCTCGGAGATAATCTTCCGGCAAGAAAGCTCTTCATTGCCGAGAACGGCGCGCGGTATATGAAGGACGCAGATATATAAAGTATTACGATAAACAAACCGGGCTTTCCCGCCTGATCGGACGGGAAAGCCCGGTTTGTCAATATTACATTGTAAAGCGTCAGCATCTGAGTGCAAATGAAGCGCGCCTGCGGCGCATGAACAACGAAGCGCGGCTTTGCCACATGGGGAGGTCAGAGCGCTTCGCTCTACGCGAACATAGCAAGCGCTTCACGGCAATGAAGCGGCCGCTTCATTGCCGCCAGCGGCGAATACTCCATTTTCTTATATCAACACGCAAATAATAAATCGTTCTGTTTTATAATTTTATGACTGCATCAAGGCAGAGTGTAAGGGCATATTCATACGCATTACTGCCCCAATTTCGCTCGTCGTATTTATTCAAATCGGCAAGGCTGTCGGCGGTATAGAGTATCATTCCCCAAGTTGCGCCTCGAAAAGTGGCACAAGCGGCGAGAGCCGAACACTCCATTTCGACGACGGAGCATCCTTCGCTCTTGCGGTATGCAACCTTTTCCTTGGTTTCACGGAAGAATCCGTCAGTTGACCAAGTGATGACCTCTTGATATTTCATTCCGTGCTGGGTCACGGTTTCCTTTATTGCTTTTCTCGCCCTTTCGCTGATCTCCATATAGCGAGAAGGCGGCGCATAATGGTAGGATGTCCCTTCATCACGCAGAGCCTTGTGTGGGACAAGAAACGTGCCCTCGGCAAACTTTTCAAGAGCACCGCAAGATCCGGCAGAGATGATCTCACGTACACCGTAGCCGATCAGCCAATCAAGTATCTGTGCCGATGCCGCAGAGCCTACGGGAGCTTCACAAAGTGTGATCTACTCTCCCTTGTACTTTGTTATGTAGACGGGATAACGTTTGGTTATACTGAGAAATTCGGACACCTTGACGGTTTCCGCCTGGTTTGCATATTCTGTTATATACTCACCGAGGAAGGCAAAAACGCATTTCTTCGGCAGCTTCAAATCTAATTTTTCGTGTGTGGGGTTGATGAGAGCTGTTGGCTCGGTATCATACTCCAATATAGGTATTTCGTTTTTAACTACAGCCATAATGCGTCTCTCCAATAAATGCCGGTTAGCAGTATTTATTTTGCATCGGTTTGCGTTTGAAAACGTTTTTATCTTGCGGCTCTTACAAGACGGGAGATGCCCTCGCGCAGTGCGTCGGCAAGTCGGTCGATCTCCTCCTCGGTATTCTGCGCGCCGAAGCTGACTCTGAGTGTTCGGTCGGCGTCAGCGGGGGATAGCCCGAAGGCAAGCAGCGTAGTGCTTGGACCGTGCGAATGCGAAGAACAGGCAGAGCCTGCCGATACATATATGCCGCGCTCGGAGAGGAAGTGCAGCATCGTTTCGCTCCTGATGCCGGGCAGTGTGATGCTGATGATATGTCCGGCGGCTTTTTGGGGAAGGTTCAGCCTTACTCCGGACGCCGGAAGCACCTCCAGCGCGTGTTTGTACAGCCTCTCCATATGTGCCGAGTCCTCAGCTGATCTTGCGCGGGCTTCGGTGCAGGCGCAGGCAAATCCGGCGATCCCGATAAGGTTTTCCGTGCCTGAACGGTAGCCCTCCTCCTGACCGCCGCCGTAAATGACGGGTGACAGTCGCTTTGATCTGATCATCTGCGGGGCGGCGCACAAAGCACCGACGCCCTTCGGACCGTGGATCTTGTGGGCGCTGACGGTGATAAGGTCGGCGTCAAGCCCTGCCGGAGTAAACGGCACGCGGCAAAAGCCCTGCACCGCGTCGCAGTGGGTGACGGTATCCGGATTCTTCCGATGTGCCGCGCGGAAGGCGCGCTCCACGTCGTACCTTGCGCCGGTCTCGTTGTTGACAAGCATCAGGGATACGATGAGAGCGCCTGCATCAAGTGCATTTTCGTATGCCTCAAAGTCCAGCGCGCCGCCGCGTGTGGGGATCTTTACGATCTCAAACCCCTCTCCGGCAAGCGCTCCAAGCGTGTTCAAAACCGACGGATGCTCCGAATCGGTGGTTATGATACGGTTTGAAAAGCGTCTTTTCTTTGCCAGCGCCGTGCCGCGGAGCGCAAGATTGTTTGCCTCAGAGCCGGAGGCGGTAAAAATGATATGGTAGTCCTCAGATCGGCGCAGTCCCAGCGATGCCGCGACTTCGGCACGGCAGCCGCGCAGCAGAGCCGCGCTTTCAAGCCCCGCTGCGTGTACCGACGACGGGTTTCCGTAGCATTTTGCGGCGGCTGTCATGGCTTCGATAACGCCTGGGGACGGCTCGGTCGTGGCGCTGTTGTCAAGATATATAATGTCGGTGCGGTCGTTCATTTTATTTGAATCTTATTTTTGAAATTATATTTTCGACCTCGTTTATGTGCAGGTCAAAGCCCTCGGGAGTTGAGGTGTAGGTGAAAATGTAGAAAAGGTTGTTGTAGATAACGACGATCTGACGGTATTTGTAGTTTACGTCTCCGATAGAGGCGGTATAGTCAAAGCTCTTTCCGTTGCGTCCGCCAAGAACTGCGTCTTCAATTTCGCCTGCCGGAGCGTAATTTGGAATAACGGCTTCAAGCTCCGCGCGGCACAGCGCCACATAGTCGTCGATATTCATCACCTGGTCAGACGCCATGCAGGTCATGCTGACATTGGAACGGTCCGCGTCGGAGTAGTATGCGGAGGCTGTTCCGGACGAGTCGTTCGACACCCATGAGATCGGCACGAAAAGGTAAAAGGCTTCATTTTCCGATGATACGACTTTCATACCGTCGGGAACTTCAACACCTGATACCGAACAGCCCGAAAGCACGAGAACGGACAGAAGCGCGGAGATCGCAAGAAGAACTGCAATAATTTTTTTCATTTTCATTTCCTTATGTTAATTTATTTTTCGGTTTGTTTTTCACGTTTGCCGACGGCAGCCGCCGCCTTGAGAATACCGTATTTGCCGCTTTCATAGGTCAGCCCGCCCTGAAGATACACGGTATATGGCTCGCGCAGAGGTCCGTCGCAGGAAAGCTCAATGGAAGAACCCTGCACAAAGGCTCCCGCAGCCATTATCACCTCGTCGGAATATCCCGGCATCGCCCACGGTACGGGGGCGACAAATGAGTCAACGGGAGAGCCGGACTGTATTCCCCGGCAGAACGCGCACAGCGCGTCGGGGGAGTGTGTTATGACAGTCTGGATTATGTCGGCGCGCCGCTCGTTCCAGGCGGGGGAGGTGTCATATCCCAGTGCCTCGAAGATATATGCGGCAAGGTGCATGGTCTTAAGCGCCGCGGCAACTGTGTGCGGAGCGTAGAAGAATCCGCGAAAGAGATTCTTGTTCTGGCCCATCGTGCATCCGACCTCTCCGCCTGTGCCGACGGTGGTCAGGCGGTAGGAGGCAAGCTCGACGGCGCGTGCGGTTCCGGCGATATATCCTCCGGTCTCCGCCATGCCGCCTCCGGGGTTCTTTATAAGCGAGCCGATAAGCATATCGGCTTCGGGGTC
>ULVD01084524.1_pt1 | contig 20977 bp, 19 predicted proteins | sample 1959101 | NCBI WGS metagenome assembly ULVD01 (sample SAMEA4835777, study PRJEB28245) | human gut metagenome | biome: gut microbiome; material: fecal sample | place: Denmark | collected 2008
TTTGCGTGTCAGCCCGCAGATCTTTTGATCGGATATGCAGATGTGTTTGGAGTTTATTTCTCGCCTCTGCCGACCAGTGACAGGTATTCGTCATAGCTCAGCATGATCTTTAAGGCGGCAAGCAGTGAATTGGCACTCATGCCGGACGGAAGTCCGGCTTTTTTTGATATTTCATCGCGGCGTGCGCTGCTGTTGCTGCCGCCGGAAAGTCCGTCAAGCAGAAAATCCGTCTTGGAAAGCGGATTTTCCGCCGCGCGTGTCAAAGCGTCAGCACTGCAAAACGGAGCGAAAAGCTCACGTAGCAAAGATGTTTCCATCCCTTCAACTCCCAGCACGCCCTCCGCCGACGGGGCGGATTTTCTTTTTTCCTTGCCGCATATGCGCGGAATGTAGAGCTTTATCAAGCGGTCGGGTGGGATAAGCCCGGACAGGTGCGACCGTATCAGCTTTCCCGCACCGTCGGGGTCGGTAAGCACTATCACGGGCGTTTTTTGAGCCAGCGCGCGTATCAGCGCCGCTTTTTCGCGGCTTTTGAAGATTCCGAAACCCTCGGTAGTGATGATCTGCGCTTCTATCACCGCGGCGAGCTTCTGGCGGTCGTATTTTCCCTCAACTATAACAGGGTAGGGGATCTTCAGTTTTTCATTTTCTTCATTCATTTTTTAGTCCGAACCAAATGGCTACGGCAATGCCGAGCAAAATTCTGTATACTCCGAAGACGGAAAAGGTATGTCTGCGGACGAAATCAAGTAAAAATCTGACTACTGCCAGCGAGACGGCGAAGGCGGTGACAAATGCCGTTGCAAGTGCGGCAAGCTCCGCGGCAGGGAGTACAGCTCCGCTTGCGGAAAGATATCCGACAAATCCGACGCATTTGAGCAGACTTGCGCCGAGCATTGTGGGTATCGCCATAAAAAAGGAAAATTCAGCCGCCGCGGGGCGTGATATGCCGAGACAGCATCCTCCAAGCACTGTGGAACCGGAGCGGGAAGTGCCCGGAATTATCGCCAGTGCCTGAAAGATGCCGATGACAAGCGCCTGGGGAAAGCTGATACTGTCGGTATCTGCCGTGACCGGTGCGCGACCGCGACGGGCACGTTCGATGAATATGAACAGCAAGCCGTAGACCATCAAAGCTGCAGATACCACCGCCGGGGTGTAGAGCAGGGCGTTGAGGTCTTTCCCGGTCAGACGCTCGAGTATACTGTCAGCCACAAGCCCGAACACAGCGGCGGGAATGCAGGACACCGCTATCTTTGCCCAAAGCAGCAGCGAACGGCGGGTGTCCTCCCGGCTTTTGGGGTGCTTTCCGAGTGAGAACGGGTAAAGACGGTCGAAAAAGAATACGACCACGGCAAGTATTGCGCCGAGCTGGATAACCACCTCGAACATTTCGCAGAATTCGGCGCGAAGCTCCGCCGGGAGCGACGTTCCGATCTCAAGCGCGGGAATTGCGTCAAGTATGATAAGATGCCCGGTGGAGCTGACGGGAAGCCATTCGGTTATACCCTCGACTATCCCGTAAAGTATTGCGCGCAGCATTTCAAAAAGCATTTCAAGCCTCCGTTATGACGGTATGTGTTTTTTCTTTCACATCCGCCCGGTGGCTTTTTTTACTTTGCTTTTTTGTTATCCCCCGGCTCGCAGTATGTCTCCCGGATGCACCTCAAACGGCACGCGCAGGAAAAATGTCATCGAAGGGTGCGGAGTGGATACAATTGGGGCGCCGTCCTCACCGTAAAGCTCATCTGTCTTGAATGGCTGACCGGTTTTGCCCGGAGTCAGCAGCTCTGCTGTTTCTCCTGCGGAGAGCTTATTACGCTGAGTAAAGCGGTAAAGCCTGCCCCCCGGTGTGTCGGCGACAAGTCCCGCCGGAAGCTCCCCTGTCTCCTGCGCCAGAGCAAGGTAGGCTTTTTCGCGAATATATCCCTTTTCGCGGCAGAGCTTGGCGTCAGATGTGGGGCGGTCGAAATAAAATCCGGTGTCATATTCGCGGTGTGAGACCGAGCACAGCTCGTCAAGCCAGTGCGGGTCAAAACGGTAGTCGGACGGCGCGGCGCAGTAAGCGTCAATTGCCATGCGGTATGCGTTTGTCACTACCGCCGCGTAATAGGCGGATTTCACCCTGCCCTCGATCTTGAAAGAGGCGATCCCCGCTTTGATAAGCTCCGGAATATGCTCTATCATGCACATATCCTTTGAGGACATAATAAAGGTTCCGGCAGGTGTTTCTTCGATTGGCAGCCGTTCGTCCGGTCGCTTTTCCTCCATAAGAGTATAGTTCCAGCGGCATGGCTGAGCGCATTTCCCGTGGTTGGCGTCACGGTCTGCCATGGCGTTAGAAAGCAGACATCTGCCGCTGTATGAAACGCACATCGAACCGTGAACAAAGCATTCAAGCTCCACGTCCGCAGGCATTGCCGAGCGAATTTCCTTTATCTCGTCAAGCGTCAGCTCACGTGCAAGCACAAGGCGTGAGACTCCCATTGAGGCGTATGCCAGCGCGGCGGCGGGGGAGGTGATGCTTGCCTGAGTTGAGACGTGTATGTGCGCTTCGGGTATTTCTTCCTTGAGCAGTCCGATTACTCCGAGGTCGGCGGCAATGAATGCGTCTGGGTGCGCGCCGCGTATGCTGCGCAGAAATCCGGTAAGCTCAGGGTATTCGCCGCCGTGAGGGAGCACGTTAACGGTTATATACAGTTTTTTTCCGAGCCGGTGAAGATCATCCGCCGCGCGGTATATTTCCTCAACCGTGAAGTTGCGGGAGGCGGAGCGCATTCCGAACGCTTCACCCGAAAGATATACTGCATCAGCGCCGAAACGTACTGCGGCGGTGAGCTTTTCGTAATCTCCCGCAGGGGAAAGCAGTTCGGGAGGTGTGATATTTTTATTGTTCATTTGTTTTTTCTTTCTGTTTTTGTGCGGAATGCTGTTTCCGCTTTTATGATATTTTATCACAAATGTGCCGCCCGGTCAATGCCGGTAAGGTAAATTGAGCGATTCAGAATAATTATATTGAAAAATCGGAGTTTGTATGATACAATATTATATATTATGAATAAGTGAGCCGCCGGTTTGGCCCGTGATTTTGAACAGGTTTGGCTGCTCTGACGGCTCAATACGGGAAGAGAGGTTACACGGAAAATGGACGGAACAAAGACCGCTAATGAGTTTGCGCGGAAGGATGGGATACTCAGGGTAAGATGTGTCGGACACGCTGTTGGCAGACATCCAAAATCTGATGCTTTTATTATCACCCTTAACGACCGTGTGTGGCTTATTGACGGCGGTATGCGCGGAAATTATGATGCATATGAGCGACTGCTTGATCTGCGTGAAGCGTGGATAGGAAAAAAGAGCCGCGAAGTTGACGATGAGACCTGCAAGCTGCACATCACCTGTCTTATCTCCCATTTTCATGTTGACCATGTACAGGAGCTTGTTTCGCATATTCTGAAAAGCCCGTATATCGCGGTGGATGAGATAGTGTTTCCTCCGGAAACGGCACTTCGCCCCGAAGCATCAAGAAATGAGGATTATTACTACCGCAATGTAATACGCGAGACATTGGCGGAATATCAGCCGGACACCAAGGTAAGCGTGCTCCGTTATGGCTTGAGTGGTGTGGTCCACACGGAATACGATGGGCTGACGCTTGATATACTGCCGCCTGACAGCGACTGGGGGACTGATGAAAAGCTCGATCTGCTGACTGAGATACACTTCGGCGGGAATGCAGGTGGACATTCGATTTCAATCAAGAGCATCAATTCCAACAGTGTGTGGCATCTTTTCCGCTTTGGCGGCAAGAGGCTGCTTTTCACGGGCGACAGCAACAAAAACGATACGGAACGCTCTGATGAATCAGTTGATCTTATGGCGGCTGAATATTCTGACATCCTCGGCGGACATATTGATGTGCTTAAGTGGCCGCATCACGGCTGTGTGCGCAACGCCGCGGCAGGCTTTATGCACTCAATGACTCCTGAGTACATAGTAATTACCACGGCGGAGCTTGAAACGGCATCGGCGGAGTATACGGAACGCTATCCCGATGATGAGGCAAAGCTTATGCGGCTTGCAAGCGAGGATATTGTTTTTTATGTGACCGCTGACGGCAATCTTACCGTGAGGTGCTGTTCAGATGTGTTTGCCGACTTTGAAAACGGAGAGGAAGCCTGATGTATCTGCTTATCAAGCCTGCGTCCGGCGCTTGCGACCTGGGCTGTCGCTACTGCTTTTATGCCGATGAGATGTCCCGCCGCGCCGAGGCGGCGCGCGGAATAATGAAAAAGGAGACTGCCGCGGCGATACTCGGCAAGGCGCTTGCCCGCTGTTCGGAAGCGGGGAGGCGAGAACCACTCTCGATAGGCTTTCAGGGTGGAGAGCCGCTGCTTGCCGGAATTGATTTTTTCCGTTTTGTCTGCAGTTATGTTGAGGAAAACAACAACCGCCGCATTCCGGTTTCATTTTTTATCCAGACCAACGGTACGCACGTCGGTCCTGCGTTTGCAGAGCTCTTTGCCGAAAAGAATTTTCTTGTCGGTCTGTCGATGGACGGACCTAAGGAATATCACGACAAATGCCGTGTTACAAGGGATGGCAAGTCCTGCTTCTCGGCGGTGCAGCGCGCCGCAGTGGAGCTGCGCCGTGCGGGCGCGGAATTCAACACGCTGACGGTGGTGACCTCTTTTACCGCTTCACACGCACAGCGGCTTTACAGCTTTTTTGCGCGTTCAGGGCTTCGCTGGCAGCAATATATACCCTGCGTTGCTCCGCTGGGGGATGACGGTGCTGATGACTTCGGCTTGGGGCTTAGCGCGGAGCAGTACGGAGAATTTCTTTGCCGTATGTTTGATCTTTGGTATGAGGACGCATTGCGCGGCGGGGCAAGCTATGTGTATAACCGCGATTTTGAAAACTGGATCGGAATACTTGCGGGGCGTCCGCCCGAGGAGTGCGGAATGTGCGGTGTATGCTCGGTGCAGTATCTGATTGAATCAGACGGTTCGGTATACCCGTGCGACTTTTATGCGCTGGACGCATACTGCCTTGGCAATCTTCTGACTGACAGCTTTGACGATATTGACCGCGCAAGAGAGCGCATCGGCTTTATTGAGGCTTCGCGCGCGCTTCCCGCGGAATGCGCGGAATGTCGCTGGCTGAATCTCTGCCGCAACGGATGCCGCCGAAACCGCGTAGGAGGCGAACCCGCCCCCGCTTGCGGATTTGATTTTCCGGGCGGCAAAAACCGTTTTTGCGAGTCATACCGGAGATTTTTCGAGTATGCGTACCCGCGTATGCGCAGTATGGCGGATCTCATTGTACGCCGTGCAGGGGTACAGGAATGATCGTACATCAGTATCTGAGGTAACCGGAGGTAATAATCGAGATGATATATCGGAAGTTAAAAAGAAATGTCGAAGTAAAAATTCTTTCGGCATTGCTGATAACGGCTGCGATCTGCATCGTGCTGTTATCCTGCAAGCATGGGGGAGAGTCTGCTGACAGCACCGGAAATACGCCTGACACCACCGCGGCAGAGACACATGAGCTTGTCCTGTGCGAGAACGGGGAATTCAGATTCACCATAGTCCGCGGATGCGCCGACCAAAGCTCGTCGATAGTATCCGATATGCGCAAGAAATTGCAGAATGCTTCAGGCAGCAGCTACATTGCGTATGAGAATGATGACGGCTTCAAGGAGAACTTTTACGATCCGGACAAATACGAGATACTTGCCGGAAACACGGCATATCCGGAGAGCGCAGAGGCAATAGCCGATCTTCCGCTGGGTGAGTACAGAATTACGGTAAAGGGAAATAAGATCGTAATTGCCGCGCATTCACCCGCCGCGCTGTCCGCTGCCGCCGATGCATTTGTTTCTTATGTGGTTGAAAATACCGATGCTGACGGGAGAATTGCGGTAAGCTCGGATCTTGTGCTTTCCGGGACGTGTACGGAGAAAATTTCAAAGCTGGTATGCAAATATCTGCCGAGCCTCGGTGAGTTCCGCGTTGTAAGCCTTAACGAGTGCGGAGATGATTTTTATCAGGCGACCTTTACCGGGATGACCCGTGAGGTGTTCGACCGCTTGTGCGTCGGGCTTGAAGCCGGCGGAGCGGAAAAATATGCCCATAATTCAATGCCCGGCGCTGTATTCGCCACCTATACCAAGGACAAGGCTTTGATACATACGTATTTTGTTGAGCATTCAGGCGAGATACGCGCTGTGATCGCCGAGGGCAAGCCTCTACCGTCCGTGGCGGAGGTGGAGTATAAAAAGGTATGTGAACCGGCATTTACTCTTATGGGTCTTGAAAAGGGAGGCTCTTCCGGCGGTCTTGGCTGTATATTGCGCCTTGAGGACGGCAGCTTTATAATCATCGACGGCGGACATAAGACCGCCGCCGAGGGGGACGATATTTATCAGACGCTGCTATCACAGTCCACTGACGGGAAAGTGGTGATAAGGGCGTGGATATTCACACACGCCCACGGAGACCATTACGGCGCTTTTATGAGCTTTTCCTCACGGCATGCCTCCGACAAGCGTTTTACCGTTGAAAGCTTTATCTTCAACTACTGCAATACCAAGGAGCAGAACCAGTTCTCCGCCTCGGGGAATTTTGATTCCACGTACAATACGATAAATAAATACTGGAAGAATGTCACTGTGTACAAGGGACTTACGGGTCAGGTGTACCGCTTTGCCGGATGCGACATGGAGATACTCTACTGTATGTCGGATTTTATACCTCAGGTGATCGGTCTTGAACGCAGTGATGCGGATAAATCCGCAGTTGACGGTAACCTTCAGAACATGACAATGCGCTTCAGCGTTGCGGGGCAGAAGATCCTGGTGACCGGAGATGCATCCAAATACAATGTGGATGAAATGTGCGACCGATATGGGGAATATCTGAAATCGGACATTATGACTGTTCCTCATCACGGCTGGAACGAAAACCGTTACCGCGCACGCAACGGTACGGTGGAATTTTACCGTTTTGTTGACCCGGTATATGTAATGTGGCCTGACGGAGATGCCGCACAGCAGAAAAAAATGCAGTGGGACGGAGTATCCGGTTCAAACTGGGAGGCAAATTACTATCTGATAAACAGCCTGCACGTAAAGGAGCTTTATGTTGCCGGTTCGGTAACGAAGACCTTTGTGCTCCCGTATTCGGGAAGCGCCAATCAGTAGATCTATCGCGTGTATATCACGGTAACTATCTGACTCGACTACAGGCGTCTGTTCACATTCTCTGACGCTTCCTTATATATTCCCGGTATCTTTCGTCCGCCGCGCGCCAGTCGGTGACGCCGAACCAGTTATCAATGTAATCTGCGCGCAGGTTATGATGCAGCAGATAGTAGGCGTGCTCCCATACGTCCAGGGCAAGCAGAGGATAAAGCCCGTCGGGTAGCGGGGAATTCTGATTTTGTCTTGTCACTATGCAAAGACCGCGCGGTCCTGCGGCAAGAAATGCATATCCCGAACCGAATACCGACATAGCGGCTGATCTCAGAGTCGCGCGGAAGCCGGGAAAATTCCCCCATTTCCGTATTATTGCCGCTCCGAGCTCTCCGGTGGGGAGGTTTTCTCCGCGCGTCGGGGGTGCGAGCATATCAAAGTAAAGTCGGTGATTGTAAACGCCCCCAGCGTTGTTGCGGATGGCTCTGCCGGTGGCTCCCGGTAGTTTTTGCGAAATGCACACCAGCTGTTCAAGCGTCAGGCGTCTGAGGGAAGGTTCGTTTTCAAGCGCGGCGTTAAGGTTGTTGATATATGCCGCAAGGTGCGCGTTGTGGTGAAGACGCATTGTCTCGGCGTCGATAAACGGCTCAAGCGCCGACGGAGGATATGGCAGCGGCAGATTAATAAACGGATATCTGTCGTTTTGAATCGAACTTTTCAAGGCAAACTCCTTTCGGTATTATTTTCGGTACAGTATATTCCGCATATCTGTAAAGTGGGATAGAGTTTGCTTCCTTTTCCGTATGGATATTTCAGATACCGATCAATAACAAACATCAACGGCTGTTTGCGTAACTGCAACAGCCGTTGATGTTTGTATTTAAGCTCATGTTGGGTTTTTATGAAAGATTATCGGGCTTTCCGGCATCGGCTTTCTTTTCAAAGCAGTCGGAAAATACCTCTCCGCCGAAGCGGCGCAGGACCGAAGCGCAAAGCCGCTCGCCGTATGTACCGAAGCAGCGGTAAAGCAGATTCATGGCGTGTGCATCGACCCCTCGGACAATAAGACGGCGACCGCGGCGGATGCCGCCCAGAATACGCCTTGCCATTTTTTCAGGTGAGGTCGAAAATACAAGAAATCTGTCGATGCCGGGCTTCTGACCGTCAAAGATCGGGGTTTTGGTAAATCCGGGGCAGACAGATGCAATGTAAAGTCTGCCGGAGTATTCACAGGCAAGCGCTTCGGTGAAAGCGCGCGAGGCGGCTTTTGACGCCGAGTATGCGGCGCTTCCGGGGAGAGCGCAAAGCGACGAGGAGCTGGAGACATTTATTATCGCACCGCGCTTTGAATCAATCAGGAGAGGGAGCATGATCTCAATGGCGCTTGCTTGTGACAAAAAGTTCAGTTCAGTTGTCCTTCTTACGGTTTCCGCTCCGCCCCCGGTGGAGAAACGGGCAAAAGGCGGCAGGATCCCGGCATTGTTTATCAGCACATCGGGCTGAATATTGGTGCTTTTCAGCTCATTGTAAAGCGCCTTCCATCCGGAGGCGTCGGTGACGTCAAAGGCGCGGAACTCAAAATATCCGCTTTCCGCCCCGTCGCCTGCATTTATTTTCGCGGCGGCGGCAAGCAGTTTGTCTGCGCGTCTGCCGATGCCTATTACGTGGCATCCGCATTTCTGTACCAGAAGACGTGCAAGCTCAAATCCGATCCCTGAGGACGCGCCGCTGATGATTACGGTCGCGCCGTTGATTTTGTATCCCATTTTATTCTTTTTTATCCGGCTCTGCGTCTTCAAGCACGGACAGATCCACGGCGGCGAGCTTGTCGGCAGGGATCTTTCCCTTTGTGCGCTCAAAATACTGTATGTTGCCGCGCAGCATGAACAAAAACTGATTGTTCAGTGTGCGCCCCTCGGCGTTGCTGATATAGATCAATTTGCGCGCCAGCTCTTCGGAAAGCCTGACCTCGGCTTTATAGCTTTTTTTCATTTGAAAGTTGCTCCTTGTTTTTTCAAAAGGGATCATGAAAGACGTTCCGTGAATATTTCCATTGCCGCCGCCGCAGCCGCGGCTTTTTTTGCGAAGGTGCTGTCATTTAATATGCCGTCAAGTGTCTGGCAACGACTGATACCGTCCGCCGTAAGCTGTGCAAAGTCCCCCCAGTCGTAGAGAAGTGCGACAGATAGTACGCGGGAGGAGAATATCAGCCCGGCGATCTCCGCTTCCTGCTCGCTTCCGGTTACATCTGCAAAATATTCATCGGCGGCGATCCCGGAAAACTCAAACAGCGCGCAGGTGATCTCACTGGTTCGTTTGCCCGATTCCGCGCCGAGCAGTACCGACCAGCCGTAGGTGCCTTCAGGGTCAGCAAGACAGCGGTAAGGTGAATCCGCATCGGCTTTGGGAATCGGCAGACAGCAACGGTCTTCTCCGGTTTTTACGAATTTCTGCACAGTGAATACTGCCGGACCGTCGCTTCCGGCTTCGGAGGATATTTTAACTGCTTTTTCGTATGCTGTGGCAAACGCGGTGTCCTCAAGTGCCAGCCGCGCGGATGAGGCGCTAATGTCGAATATTTCGCCGCCCATCGCGGTAAGCAGGGAAAGCGGAGCTATGGTGTTATCGTTCTCGGGAAGGCAGAGAACGGTGTCGGTTGAGGTGGACGAAACGATAAGCTCGGCGTCCGCATAAGCGCGCAGCAGTTTTTCAAGCGTCAGCTCGCCTTCAAGCACCGCTTCACGTATATCCTTGCCGAATATTGCGTGTATTTCGTTTGAAAGCGCCGCGGGTATATTACAAAGCAGGGTATAGACCGAGTTTATTGAGGTTGGGGAAATGTCGCCGAAAGCAATATAGTATTTCCCGTTTACCGCAAGGCTTTCCGCCGGAGAAAGATCAAGTCCGGGGGCTGCGGGGTCAAGTCCAAGCTCTGCAAGATTTTCAAGGCTTCCCGAACGAAGCAGAGACGAAAGATCGGTAAGAGGCAGGAAAAGCGCGTCATATTCCGAAGCGCCGGAGAGCATGGAGCTTTCTGCCGTCTGAATCGGGGTGGGGGAGGCGGACACTTCCACCATCGCTCCGGTCTTTTCCTTGACGAGAGCGATCCTGTCTGAGCCAGTGGAGGTAAGAGAGTCTGCACCGCCGCTGTGCTCGAGTACCCGGAAGGTATATCCGCTGTAATGCCCGGGGGACTCTCCGGTCGTGGGAGTAAAGATAATTTTCGGAGGCATGGCGATGGTGTCGGGCGGGATGTCCGTCTGCGCTTCGCGCAGTGTGTCGGAGCCGAATGTGCTGTCAGTGCCTTGCACGCCGCCGATGCCGCAGCCGGAAAGTGCCGCCATCAGCACTCCAAGGGCTATCAGAAGTGCCGGAAGGCGAAAACGGCTGTGCCGGATGCCGGATGATATTCTGTTGTTTTCCGATTTTGTTTTCATTTTGTTTCATATCGCCGTCGGGGCGGCATAAGATCGTTTTTTGTTTATCCTTTTACGACACGCGGCACGCGCGCTGAAATAAGGCAAAGGCATTCATAATTAATTGTGTGTGCAAGAGACGCAAGCTCATCGAGCTGACCGTCCTCGCCGATAAGCACGACGGTGTCGCCCTCGTGCGCGTCAGTGTCCGTCAGATCAAGCATACACTGATCCATGCAGATGCGCCCTATTATCTTTGCCTTGCCGCTGAGTTTGCCGTCCCTTGAGTAAATTACCGCCGTAGCTCCCGAATATGCCCGGATAAAGCCGTCAGCGTATCCTATGGGTATCGTTGCAATGCGCATATCGCGAGGCGCTGTAAATATCCCTCCGTAGCTCAGGGCTTCTCCGGCGCGGAGTGTGTGTATCTGGGATATCTGTGCGCACAGGCGCAATACGGGACGCACCGGAAAATCAAACATATCCGAAGGTTCTGCGCCGTAAAGCAGTATTCCGAGTCGGCAAAGATCAAGGTGATATTCAGGAAATCTCAGCGTTGCGGCGCTGTTGCAGATATGCCGGACTTTAAGATTTGCGCCAAGCTCATTGGCGCGATCCAGCAGTTCAAAATAGCGGTCAGCCTGTTCTTTTGTGCGCAGCTCTCCGTTTTCCTCGTCTGCGCGCGCAAAGTGTGTGAAAGCGCCTTCTGCAATAATGCCGGGCAGTGCCGCGACTTCGGCAATTTCATGCGCGGAGCGTTCTGTTTCATCGGCGCTGTGAGCAGGGAAGCCGATACGGTTCATTCCCGTGTCAAATTTGATGTGCACGCGGAGGGCTTTTCCCGCTTCAGACAGGCGCCTTGAGAGCGCGCGGGCGTAGTCAAGGGAAAAGACAGTCTGAATTATCGAACAGCGAGAGAGAGTTACCGCTTCTTCTGCGGGAGTATAGCCGAGTATCAGTATATCGGCGTCGGAATTTGCCGAGCGGCAGACCTGACGCACTGCCAGCGCTTCATCAATGCTTGAAACCGCAAAAAAATCACAGCCTTCTCCAAGCAGAGCTTCGACGCAGAAGTCTATACCGTGACCGTAGGCATCTGCCTTTACCACGCACATGGGACGGCAGTCCGGAGTTGAGGTTTTGATCGCTGCGGCGAGTGCACGGTAATTTGCCCGCAGTGCGTCAAGATCAATTTCAGCCCAGACCTTGTGAGTGGTAAGCTCCGGGAGAGATGAGTAAAGCTTATATGTGTGCATTATGAGTGATTCCTTTCGGTAGTGTTGGCTTACAAAATACAAAATTGTATATCGGTGTAAGCTCAACAAGTAAAAGGGCGCGAAATGACGGGTAATGCGATTGATAATGGCAAGAGACGGCAGAAAATTTGCATCATTTGCGCTTCGGGTGTATAATATGCGGCGTGGCTTAATCATGATACTTAAGAAGCAGTATGGCTTTCTTAAGGACACGAAACAGCCGTGCGCAATTTATCCTTGAATATTATATCATATTTCCCTCCGCTTTGCAATATATTGTATCAAAGCTTGTCATGCGGCGGTGAGGAGATCTGATAATGAGGAAAAAGTATATATCGCGTATGTGCGTCGGACGTGCAGTCGCCTGCCGGATGCCACGGGCGTTTGTGCTTGCGGTGGCTTTGCTTGTCGCATCCCTGCTTTCCGGATGCGCTCCGCCGCCGGAGGGCGCGGATTTTCTGGCGTATCAGCTTCCGGCTTCGCGTGCCGAGCTGCGCGGAGAGCTTAACGGTGTTGAAATTGGTGCATTGCTTGAGCTTGCTCCGATGCCTTATGACGGTTCTGAGAGGGATTTCCGCCTTGAATACACCGCTCCGGATGAGCTTGGCGGAATCGTTATCACGCGAAGCGGGGGAACTGTGGTGCTGAGCTATGATGGGCTTGAGCTACCGGGTGCGCTGTTCGGAGAATTTATGAGACCGGCGGATGCTTTTTCGCTCACCTCCGGAGTGACCTCAGCGGAGGCGGAAAAGACTGCGTCCGGTCAGACGCTTACCCATCTTGCGCTGGAGGACGGTTCTTCGGTGACCGTGGACTCCGGAAGCGGACATCCTGTGGCAATATCAGTTGAGGGGCTGACGCTCAGGGTGATCTGGTTCGAGCCTGACAACAGATAGGAGATATTCATGTTAAGCAATAAGGAAAACTCAAGGAAAGGTATAGTTATATGAAAAGAACATTATTTGCGGCATTGATCTCGGCTATGCTTGCAATTATAATCACTGTGACGGTATTCATACCGTCCGCAACCGGACACGAGGATGTGGCTGACATAAACCGCGTGAATACGGTGGCTGCTGATACAAAAAACGATCGCGCAGAGGAGACCGCTCCGGAAGCGGATGAGACCGCACAGGTTGCCCCAAAGAAAATGGAAGATGTGACCGCACCCGTTCACGGCGGTATATTTTATGATATGCTGTTCGGCTCGGATGCCGGAATAAAAAATCTTGTGCTGCCCGCGGATATTCAGTCTGATAAACCGGTTTTTCCGACTCCGGATTATCCTGCGGATGCCGCGGCAGTATCGGTGACTGTGAACGAAGTTCGCGCGCTTGTAGACCATGCGGCAAGTGTTGACGGAATAATATATCTGCCGCTCACCGAGTTCTGCGCTTTGTTCTTTGACTGTGAAGACAAGTACACGGACAACGGTCTTACCGTCAGCGGAGAGGATTTTGAAGTTACCGCAAAGGAAGGAGAGAAGTATATTACCTCTCGCGGCCGCGTGCTTTGGTGCGGAATGGGCGGAAGCGTGCGCAAATTCGGAAATGTTATCTGCGTTCCCGCAGAACCTGTATGCCGCGCGCTGGGTCTTTCCCTGAGCGTAAACGAAAATGAGGTGTCAGTTTCCGGCAAAGCCGTATCGTTAAGCGCCGATGAGGTTTACAATGCCGACGATGTATACTGGCTGTCGCATATCATTTCAGCCGAGTCGCGCGGTGAACCGCTCGAGGGTCAGATCGCCGTCGGATGTGTTGTACTTAACCGCATGAATACCTTTGATTACCTGAACAGCGTTTACGATGTGGTTTTTGACCGCAGATACGGTATTCAGTTTTCTCCTGCTTACAGCGGAAGCGTGTACAATGAGCCTACCGAGTCGTGCGTTCGCGCCGCAAAGATATGTCTTGAGGGATATACTGTTTCCGACAGTATTCTGTACTTCATAAACAGCGCGGATACTCCCGCCTCATGGATGAGGGAAAGATGCCGGCTGGTCATGACCATAGGACATCACGATTTTTACGCATAACCGGAATAATACAATAATATCAAGCCCCGCGGCGTTCCACCGTACCTGAGTATCGACGGTTGCCGCGGGGCTTTCGAATGTATCTTAGTTGAGTTTTACTTTAGCAAGCAGCGTCCAGCCGGAGTCCTCTGCAAAGCAGGCAAATATTCCGGAGGAGGCAGTTGAGATCTCCTCGTATTCAAAGGGGATCACGGTGTTTCCGGTGGTGTCAAGCGCGCCCTTTACTCCGTCCTTGTAGCCTATGACTCCTATGCCCTCGACAAACGGCATTGCGTAGGTGTATACAGGCTGGGCTATCCAATATCCGTCGCGGTGATAATAGCCGTATCTGCCGTCGCGTTCAAGCAGCAGCACACCGTCCGAGTAGGAGACAAGACGGTATCCCGCGGGCAGCTCGTATTCGCTGCCGTACGCGTCGATAAGAATATCATAGTCCCCGGTAATGTAGTTTACCACGTCTCCCTCGTTAAGCTCATGTTCAAGCACGCGGACGCGCATGAGTCCGTGGTCGAAGTAGAGATATCCGAGGTGATATATATCGTTGTAGAAGGGCTGATAATAAGTCCTCACCATGTAGGTGTAGCCGTTACCTGCGTCGGTGCGGTATTCGTACCTCAGGTTTGCGGTTATTCTGCCAGAGGTGTTTATTACCTTAAGCACGCCGTAGTCGTTTACGATACAGGCGTATCCCTCTGAGAACGCATATGCACGTGCATATCCGACGCCCATGCGGATGATGTCAGGATATGTTCCGTAATAATAGCGCGGCCACTCAAAGGTTGCCGATACCTCTATCATCGGGTCGTATACTTCTTCGGTAGTTTCCTCCGGCGGAAGCGTTTCTGGCTCTGACGTTTCGGCTTCCGTGCTTTCCGGCTCGGATACCGCCGGTTCGGTGACTGACGGGTATGAAGCTTCCGGCTCTGTGCTTCCGGTTTCCGCTGTCCCGGTGTCAGGAAGCTCGGAAGGGGAGAGAAGCGGTTCTGCGGGCGGAGTTATATCCTCCGGAGGGATAACGGGTTCTGTTGCAGGTGTGGTTTCCGGCTCTGTTATCGGTTCCGGTTCCGTCGCAGGCTCGGATTCCGGTTCAGTAGTCGGTTCAGGAACAGGTTCGGTTTCCGGTTCGGTGGTCGGCTCAGGAAGCGGTTCGGTTTCCGGCTCGGTGGCTGTTGCCGCATCCGCCTGCTCGCGTGCTATATCCTCCTTGGCTTTATCGAGCGCGAGTTTGAAGGGATAGTTGTAGTAGTGCCCGCCGGGCTGTTGTATTGCCACCTTTTCGGCAAATACCGGGTCAAGCTCGTAAAGCGCGCGCGCAATGCGCGGGTCCACCTTAAAGCGTGTATAATAGCTGCTGCGGTCAAGAGTGTAGGTCAGCGTGACGGGTTCTATACGCCAAAGCACCTGAAGATTTTCGCTTTCACTTTTGCCGTAAGCGGGATCATAGTCGAAGAAAAGTCCGCGTCCGTCGTATTTAGGGTCAAATTCAACGCTTGCGAAGGTTTTTGTTGTCTCGTCAAGGTAAAAATAGCTTCCGTTTTTTATAAAAAGCGGATTGTCGCTGCTGTCCCTGGTGTATGCAGGTACAACGTCAGACGCGTCAAAGGTTTCAATAAAGCTGCCGTCACTGCGATAGACCGACACTGTGCCGTCATTGTTGTCAATCAGGATATACCCCATGTAAAGCTCGACTGCTTTGCGCGGCTCGGGGTGTTCCTCATACGATTCGTAAAGCTGACCGCCCTCCTCAAGCGTTGTGGGCACAAGCACCGTTACGATTTTCGTTGAGCCGAGATACAGTGACAAGGGTAGATCGCCGTTCTGAAGCGTTATTCTTGCCAGCTTCATGCCCGCATCATAATCGGAATATGTGATATTATATCCCTGCGACAGAAGCTCCGCAAGGCTTGGATATTCAACGGGGTCTGTGGCGGGGGAGGTGGTGTCGTCGGGTCTTGCGGAGGTTTCGGGTCTGGTGGCAGATGTGCCCGGCGAGCGCTCGGTTTCAAGGCTTGCAAGATAGCTTTCATATGCCAGCTCGCCAGGCGTTTTTGTCGCCTCCGGCGAAGAATGATCCTTCCACGGAAGCCGCAGGGTAAGAATGCCGGCGGAGAACAGGCAAACAAAGCACGCCGCCGCGATAAACAGTATTATCGCCGCAGTATGCAGCAGCGTTCTGCCGGGAGTGGATTGGTTTTGAGTTTTCATTTTGCTTCATCCCGTAATTCCGGGGAACAGTTATTTATGATATCTTGTACCCCTGATTATGTTGAAGGAACGGTAAACGGCTTCAAGCAGCATTATTCTGAAAAGCTGATGTGGAAATGTAAGCTGTGAAAGAGAAAGCCGCATTCCGCACGCTTTCTTGACCCGCTCGTCAAGTCCGTGTGAGCTGCCGATAACAAAGCAGATGCTTCCGCTTTCGTCAGCTGCGCGCCGGATAATGTCCGCAAGTCCGCGAGAATCCGTCTCACGCCCTTCAACGCACAAAGCTATACTGAAGGAGCGCGGCGGAATTGCCGCGAGAATACGCTCCGCTTCATCTGCAAGCGCGGCTTGTGCGGCGGCGTCGGATTCATCGTCATATACCCGAGCCTCCTTAAGCTCCACTGCCTCAAGTCGGCAGAAGGCGGAAAGCCTTTTTTCGTATTCGGCGGCGGCTGCGCGCAGGTACGGCTCTTTGAGCGTTCCGACCGAAATAATTTTTACGTTTATCATTTTCAGAATTCAACAGTCACTCCTACCGGTGTGGAGGGAAGGGCGGTCAGCACGTTTGCGGTAACGCCAAAGCTTTGCAGTCGCTCAAGGCAGGTGCTCAGTGCTAAAGAAGGAATATTGTTTTCTTTAGAAATATGCGCGAGTATGATCTGCTCGGTTCCGTTCAGGGCAAGCGCGGCGGCAAGATCGGCACTGTCGGTATTGGAAAGATGTCCAAGACTCGAACGGATACGCCGTTTGAGTTGTGCAGGGTACGGACCGCTTTGCAGCATTTGCAGGTCATGATTGCTTTCAAGAACTACCGCACGACAGCCGTCAAGACCGCGGCGTATTTCATCAGTGATCGTACCCGTGTCGGTTGCAAGTCCAACGGCTATATGCGCGCCGTCCGCATTGATTTCAATGCGGTAGCCGACAGGACAGGCGGCGTCGTGTGAGATCGGAAAAGAGCGGACCGACATATTGCCGATATGCTCTTCAAACAGCGGCGCGCGACGGCAGACACAGCATTGCAAAGCCTCCGCCGTGCCGCCTGACGCAAATACCGGCATCGGGTGCTTTTTGGTCAGCACCCTGAGTGCCGAGACATGGTCGATGTGTTCGTGCGTGACGAAGATCGCGCGCAGTGTACCGGGGTCTATTCCGACGACTGCGAGCTGTTCTTCAATTGCTTTTGCTGAGCGCCCCGCGTCGATAAGAATGGTGTCGCCACCGCAGCTTATCGCCGTGCAGTTGCCGGATGAACCGGAAAAAAGCGATACAAGCCTTGCTGTCATAATCCGAGGTTCTGGAGAACGAACATATCAAGCAGGTCGATAAGCAGCGCGAATACCAGCGGGACGATAAAGGTAAGCATCCACTTGGATTTTTTCTCGCGCATAAGCGAATCGGCTATGTAGTCGTCCTTTTCTTTTTCCGTCATTGTGTCGGGCAGCATTTCGGGAGTGACTCCGCGTCCGGAAAAGCCGCGGTTGTATATCACATATAACAGAATAAGTACCGCCGCGGCGATCATATATGTCAGTACAACGACCTTCTGAACCGTAAATGTAAAGGCAGTGCTGATAAGCAGACGGTAAAGACCGATAAACACCACGCAGTTTACTATAAGCAAGATCAGCAGCTTTTTGTTGAGGCGCGCCCACGCCTCACGGAATGTTAGGGGCTTTTCCGCCGGAGCTGAAAGCTCGTCTGTCCGGCGTGACTTTTTTTCGTTGATCTTCATGTCAGTTACAGTTTTGTGTCAGAACACTCTGACTGCTCCGCTGCGTCTTATGTGCAGCACATGACAGGCTCCGTCGCCGAAAACGGAGTTCATATCCGAGGCATATTCCGCCGCGCGGTCAATGGGAAGGTACGCTTGGATCGTTCCGGCAAATCCTCCGCCGTGCACGCGGTACGCGCCGCGGATACCGTTCTTTCTGAAGAAGCGGTCGCTGAGACACAGTGCAAGGGAAAGACCCTGCTCACTTACATTTTTTACAGTGTAAACATTCTGAAGGAAGCAGAAGGAGGAAAGACCTGAGGCGCGTACTCCTTCAAAGAATGCGTCGATATCGTTTTCCTCGAGGGCTTTCATCTGGGCATCCACACGCCGGTTTTCCTCAAAGAAGTGGGCGGCGCGCATAATGGCGCGGTCGCCGCAGACGGTGCGAAGCGCGGGTATCGAGGCATAAAATTTGTCCTCGGGTACATCACGGAGTACCTTGCAGCCGAAATATTCCGCAACCGATCTCATTTCGGCGGGAACGGCGGCGTAATCTCCGGTAAGGTCGGCGTGGTTTCCGCCGGTGTCCACAACGCAGAGGCAGTAGCCGTGTTCGGTAAGGTCAAAATCAGGCTTGCTTACTATCGGAGCGGCGGGGTCGTTGAAGTCAATGGCGACAATACCTCCGGCGGCGCAGGCAACCTGATCCATAAGTCCGCAAGGCTTGCCGAAGAAAACATTCTCGGCATACTGGGAATCCTGCGCTATCTCAATATAGCCGATCTCACCGCCGTTATACAGGTGCGAGAAGATAGTGCCTATCATGTTTTCAAAAGCCGCAGAGGAGGAAAGCCCCGAACCCTTGAGCACATTTGAGGAGGTTGAGGCGACAAATCCGCCGATCTTGCGTCCGTTGCGCAAAAGCGCGGCGGCTACACCTGCAATAAGCGCGTCGGAATGTCCGAAGCGCGAAGGATCGGGTTCTTTATATGAGTCAAGATCAACAATATCCTCAGGGAAATTTTCGCTTTTGACTCTTACTGTGTTATCGTCGGTGCGGGCGGCAACCGCAATTACGTCAAGATCGACCGAACCGGCGATCACCTTGCCGTGGTTGTGGTCGGTGTGATTTCCTGAAAGCTCGCTGCGACCGGGAACTGAGAAGAGCGATACGTCCTGAGAGGTCTGTGAGTATCTTGAGATGAAATCGTCAAGAACGGAAATATAGCGCGCGCGGGCGTTTTTTACGCCGTCCTCGCCGTAAAGCACGGAAAGACGCAAGTCAAGCGCACCGTCCGCAATATTCTGCCGTAAAGCTTCGGCTGTCATGTTATCATTTCCTTTCGAGTGCAGTGATATCCGGTCTGCCGACGGGAGCGGCAGATCCCGATATAAAAATTATATCATTTATATACTTCTATTGAGTGTGAATTTGTTTTATCCGATGTAAATTTAATGTAAATGCTCATTAAATGAGTATGACGAAGCCCGGCGCTTCCGGAAGAGCCGGGCTTGTGACTTATGCTTACTTATAAGCTCTTACCGTTACGCAGAATCTGCCCTTTTTTGTCGTTCTTGCAATGCCCTCGTAGATAAATCTGCCGTGTCCCCTTACCGAGACGGTGCTGCCCGGTTTTATTCTTGCGTCGGGATCTCCTACAAGGCGGGCGTCTGCGAAAACCAGTTTCTGAGAAAACAGGCGCTCACTTTCACTGCGTGACAGCGCATACACTGCGGCAACAAGTGCATCTGCGCGTTCTGATGACACAAAAACCGTGCTTTCATCGGGCAGTGAGACGGAAATGGGCGGGAGGCTGTCGATCCTTGTACAGCGCACATCCGTGTGACGGATCTTTGTCAGATTTTCGGCAATAAAGTCCGCAATGCTGTCAAGACAGATTATATAAGCCGCTCCGCCGCTTATCAGTATGTCCCCGGTCACATCCCGGCGCAGTCCGAGTCCTGTGACCGACCCCAGACAGTCGCGGTGTGTCAGCGGTTCGGCATATTTCTGAGAGAGGGGTTCTGCTTTTACATATGCGATAGGCGACGGCTCAGAGTATCCGAAATCCTCCTCGCTTCCGAAAACGGCGATCCTGCGCTCCGCTCCCACATATCCGCCGTTAAGCGAGACCCTTACCGGGAGTCGCAAGGAAAGCAGGATATCCTGCTCGGCGACGGTAAGAAAATCGGAATATGTGTAATAGCAACCGGCATAGGCGCGTTCACCAAGCTCTGTAAAGCTGTTCTTAAGTGCTTTTGTGAGGTCCATTCGGGATAGATATCAGTCGCCAATACTCAGCGCAAGCTCCGCCCAGAGCATACGGTGGTCGGAATATGACTCTGCAACCGTTCCGCTTTTTGAGATTTTGAAGTTTCCCGAAAAAACAATATTGTCGATCGAGGACTTGTTTCCGGGGAAGGTAACGTAATGCCGCTGAGCGTTGTTCAGCATTCCTCCGTACCCGAGGACTGTAAATTCGGAATAATCCTGAGTGTTGAAGTCTCCGGTCAGAACGTAGGTCGTGCAGTCAGAGAGCAGCTCCTTTATCTTTACGAACTGAGCCGTGCGAAGTGCTTTTTCCTCGTATGACAGGTGGGTGTTGAAGAAGTCGACCTTAACTCCGTCAACATTTATAACAGCGTGACCGATAGATCTTCCCTCGCGGCTTCCGGATTCCAAAGCGGTTACAGTGAATTCCTCTATCGGATAACGCGAAAGAATAAGAGTACCGTACTCGCCGCCCCGGTAGTCGATAGCGCGGGCAAATTTATAATATTCCATTCCCGCGGCGGCTGCAAGTGCGGCAGGCTGATCGACACCACTTACGCGTTCGGTCTTGTAATCGACCTCCTGAACGCCGACAATGTCAAGCCCCGCGTTCTTTATTACTCCGCCGATAAGGGAGAGCTCCCCGGAGGCGTCCGCTCCGTGCTTTATGTTGTATGAGCCGATGCGCAAAGTGAGCTTTGGTGGTTCGGCGGTGGTTTCAGGCTCAGGAGTGGTTTCGGGTTCGGGGGATGTTACGGTCTTTTCTTCCGGTACAGTTCCGCTGTTTGTGGAAATGTCCGGAGTGTTTGCATTCGATCCGCTGCAGGCTGAAAGCAGCGCTGAAGCCGTACCTGCGGCTGCCACGGCAAGAATCAGGG
>ULVD01088508.1_pt1 | contig 20959 bp, 20 predicted proteins | sample 1959101 | NCBI WGS metagenome assembly ULVD01 (sample SAMEA4835777, study PRJEB28245) | human gut metagenome | biome: gut microbiome; material: fecal sample | place: Denmark | collected 2008
TGTGCTGTGGCAGTTGCAACTGGTGGTGCTGGATTGTTGCTTGTTGTAAAGGGCGTTTTCAAACAAGGAAGCGTATCTTACAAAAAGGGTAACATTTGGCTTGGCGTTGCACTTTTGATTGTGACAATATTCTCACTCACTTGGGGACTTGTTATGCCAAAAGAATACATTGCTCCACTTGTATGCATTGTTGTGGCATTTGGGCTTGTGTTTGGAATTTTGGCAACTGGTGGCGAAAAGTGGGATCAAGGTGATAATCAAAAAGAAGGTTACAAAAATTATCATCAACGCAAAGCCGAAGAATTGGCAAAAGAACAAGAAGCAAAAATTTCAAACGACGAAAAGGTTGTTGTTGAAATCGAAAAAGAAAAAGAATAAACAATTAAGGAACCAAAACACTTCAAAAAATCTTTGGGGTGTTTTTTCTTTTCAAAAAAATGACAAAAAAAATTTTTTTTTGAAAAAGTGTTGACAATGACGTGTTTTTTATGTTAATATTGCAACGTTGATTTGGGAGTTTAGCTCAGCTGGGAGAGCATCTGCCTTACAAGCAGGAGGTCATAGGTTCGAGCCCTATAACTCCCACCAACATCATGGAAGGTCGTTCGACCTTCCTTTTTTTTTGCGCCTTGGGGTATTTACATCGGGTTTGGTGTGTGTTATAATTTTTACAGTTGGGGGTTGCTATGAAAAAAAATAGCAGAGCTTGGGTTTATCTGTTTGGAATTGTAATGGCACCATTATTGATGTTATGCGGGTTTCAGCTGGGGAATTGGGCAAAAAACAAAGATTTTGGCACAGTCGCACCAACCAACCAAATTGCCGAATACAGGCAAGAACTCAGTTACATAAATACGATGTTTGAAAGTGAAACTCAAAATCGTATTATTGTCAAAACAAAACGAAATATTGTCGACAAAAAAGCAGTAAGTGTTGCAAATGGATATTCGGGACTTAACGTTTTGCAATACGCAAGTTATCAAGATGCGACAGATGCACTTGAATATTATTCTTCGCTTGATTATGTAACTTTTTGTGAACGAGATTTTCAAATTTCTTGCAACGATTTGCCCGATAATATCGCACCCGAAAATGTACGTGGAACAAACAATTTGTCGTGGGGTGCGGACTTGTTGGGTGTGGGGACATATCAACAATACATACTTGCAAAATACAAAGATGTAAAAAATTTGCCAACCGTATATATTGCGGTTTTGGATACGGGAATTGACACAGACAACGAATTTTTGCAAGGCAGAATTGCTTTCGACCTTGGCATAAGTTATTATGACAGCGCTCTTTATACTGGCAAAATAAGTACATACAAATTTGAAGATGACAACTCGCATGGAACACACGTATCTGGCACGATTGTTGATTTGACACAAAGCAACGTAAAAATTATTCCAATAAAAGTACTTAACAGCAAGGGCAGTGGCTCTATGTCAAACGTTCTTTCGGGAATAGAATATGTTTTGAACTTGAAAAAGTCGGGGAATAACGTTTGCGCTTTCAACATGAGCCTTGGTGGCTATGGATATTCTCAGCAAGAAGAAAAAATAATTGACAGTTGCTTTGAAAACAACATTATGCCAGTTGTTGCCGCAGGCAATGAAAACTATTTTTCAAAATATTTTTCGCCATCTTCAGCAAAAAACGCATTGACTATTTCGGCACTTGCAAGAAATGAAAAATATCAAAATGGCTTAAACTTGGCGTACTATTCAAATTATGGCTCAAATGTAGATTTGTGTTTGCCAGGTTCAAAAATACTCAGTTGCGTTCCCAATGAATGTACTTATGAACAAATTTATACGTCAAAAACTGGCGGAAAATATGCGGTTATCAGTGGAACATCAATGGCAACGCCACACGCAACAGCATTGGTTGCACTGTACGCTACATATTATGGAAATGATTTTGAAGTAAAGACCGTTGAGCAAAAACTTAAAAATTCAACTTATGATTTTGGAGCAAAGGGACAAGACGATGCATTTGGGTTTGGTGTTCCAAACATGGAACTTGGCATCGACAAATTTGTACTTGACAAAGCACCAAAATTATCCTTTGGCTCGGTTGGCTCATCTTTCAATTTTGAAGATAGTATCCTTGTCAAGATTGAAAACCAAAATAAAAAATATAACGGATATGAATACAAAATCGTTTACACAACCGATGGCACATATCCAACAACTGTTGCTGGCTTGACATATACATCACCTTTGAATATAACCCAATCGACAAGTTTGAAGATAGCCATTTACTTGTTGGATGGCAACGGCAATGTTTGCGCTGACAGTGAATGTTTCCAAGTTGACTATTTTAAGGGAACCAGCACTTGCAATGATGATGGCACAGGATTTGTAATTGACAAAAACGGAGTTGTAACTGAATACAAATCTGGACTTGAAAATATAATTTTGCCACAATACATAAACGACGTAAAGGTGACAAAACTTGGCGACGACTTGTTTTGCGGACGTGGAATAAAAAGTTTTGTTTGTGACTTTGACGTTTTGATTGACGGATATCCATTCTGTTGTTGCGATGGACTTGAAGAGTTGACACTTGGGTCAACCGATGCCACAACACTTGCCCAATATTGTCCACTTCTTAAAACACTCAATTTGCCAAATGCAAATCAGATTGGTGATGGCAATACAAACATCAGGCTTTTTGGTTACTTTTTTGGAAGCAAAACTGTTTTGGGATGTTTTGCATTGGAAAACGTAAGTCTTCCAAAAATAACCGAAGTACCTGATAATGCATTTTCAGATTTTGTCAACCTTGACAATGTTGACTTGGACTTTGAAAACTTGACAAGGATAGGAAAAAATGCGTTCAATTTTTGCCAAAAACTTGAACTGTCCATAAACTGTTCGCAACTTGTCGAACTTGGCGAAAATGCGTTTTATAATACAAAAATAAAAGAATTTTGTGCCGACAGGCTTGAAGTTGTTGAAAGTAATACTTTTGATATGTGTAACAACTTGGAAAAGTTGATTTTGAAAAGTGTTGTCAAACTCAAAAAACATGCTTTTGGCTGTAAAACTGCTCAAACGCAAATTTTCCTTGGACAAAGGGATGTTACAATAACAAAAAATGCATTTGACGTTCCAAAAAATTCAAAAGTCACAATTTTCTGCTTTGATGCAAATGGAATAAGTCTTGCGACTGGTGTCAAATGTGTTGAAGCAAGTGTCAGTTTGAAAAGCAACAGCGAAGAAAAGACCGACTTTGATGTCACTGGCTACAACTGCAATGTCAAAACTTATGTTTCCGACGACAACAAACTTGACCCAAATGATGAATTGGTTGACTGTCAATCTTTTGAAGGTTTTAACTTTGGCACAAATTACACTTTTGAAAAATTTACAAATCAAAAGAAATATTACATCTCAGTAGTGGAAGACCAATACTCAAACCAATGCGAAAATATCATAAATGCCACAGGTGAAAAGAAAGCATACAAAATAAAAATAAACACCCTTTGCGACAGTGTTGTGACAGACGAGATGGCATATAGTTTTTATGAGGGTGAAATTGTTGTTTTGACGGCGGAACAATTCAAGGGAACAAAATTTGTTTCGATGAATGTTGACGGGGTTGATGTTACAAAAGATGTTTCAAATGATACTTATACGTTTGTTATGCCATGCAAAGACCTGAGTGTACAAATCAATTATGAAAAGATTTTGTATGCGGTCAAAGTTGAAATAAGTGGCAGTGGAAATTGCCAAGTAAAAGACCAATACGACAATCAAATTGCGACAGCATATTTCAATCAACCAATCTTTGTGGAATATTCTGATGACAAAAATTATGTTTCGACACTTTATTATATTTCAAGTGAAGGCAGAAAGTACGCATTGGAAATCAATGAACAATCGACAGCACTTTTGATGCCAAATTGCGATATTTCGATTTACATTTCATTCAAAAAGGTGGACTTTGATGACTTTGGAATATTGTGTGACAGCAATGAAAAAACATTTGAAGTATACAAATATAAAGGCAATGATACAATCGTAAACATTCCACAATATTACACAAGAAACAGCATAAGATACCGATTGTCAAAAATATCAGTTTTGGCATTTGCCAACAATCAAAGTGTCAAATCTGTAAACGTTGTGTTTGGAAGCAAAGATATCGACATCGAAATCGAAATGTACGCATTTCAAAATTGTACAAATCTTGAAAGTGTCAGCGTGGGAAATATAACCGTGATTGGAAATGGCTCGTTTGACAACTGTGGAAAACTGAAAGATATTGATTTGAAAAACTGCCGTGAAGTTGGAAGAAATGCATTCAATGGTTGCAATTCACTGATCAGTGTTGATTTGACAAATTGTGAAAGTTTGAAAGAATCGGCTTTTTATGCATGTGAAAATCTTTTGATGGTGGAACTTGGCAACAATATCAAATACATATCCAAAAGATGCTTTGCAAGATGTTCAAGTTTGCAAAATATAGATTTGAAAAATGTTGAAACAATCGGTGAAAAAGCTTTTTATAGTTGTTTTTCCTTGTCAGATATCGACTTGTCTTCTTGTACTTTGTTTGAAAAAAATGAAAACGGTGACGGATACAACTTTTATGATTGTGCTGACCTTCAAAATGTAACTTTGGGCAAAGATTTGAAAGTTTTGCCTTCATACGCTTTTGGGGGTTGCAACGGCATTGGCAATACTGATTTTTCAAATTTGGAAGAAGTTGGGAGCAATGCATTTACATTTTCATCCAATCAAAAAATATATTTGCCAAAATTGAAAAAGATTGGAAGTTATCCATTCCAATATGCAAGACGTTTTGTGCTTGCCGAGCCTGGACTTTTGGGTTCCGAATGCAAATTGTCATATTTTTTGAGTTACATTTATGTTGAAAAACAAAATGAAAATTATGTTGGAAGTTTTATCAAACAAAGATGCAATAACAGACTTGAAATCAATGACTATATTGTGTATACATCGTGCAATGCAAAGGTGATTACTTTTGAATTGGAAGATGGAACAATTTTGAGTCAAGATTGTTACGCTTGGACAGAAGAATACTCCGTTCCAAAATATTTTGAAAAAGATGGTGAAAGACAAAAAATTGCAAAATGGCAAATAAAAGGCACTGACACTTTTGTTTTGGAATATCAAATCAAACACACTGGACAAAATATGACCTATGTTGCCGTTTTGGTACCAGAAAAACTTTCAATCAAATTCTTTTACAATTTTGATTTTGACCATTCTGGAACAAAAAATGATGAAGGCGACCTTGCGTTTGTGTTGGAATTTGATTATGACGACAAGATTGTGCTTACAAAATTTGAATGTGATTGCGTTCAAAAAATTCCGTTCTTTGATATCCGTTTGAAAATAAATCAAAATTATTATTATTCTTTCCAAATGTATCTGGATTTGTACTTGACGTTTGAAAAATGGGACAAAGATATTGATGGAAAATATATAAGTGATATCTTTGATATGTTCGACCAAAATGGTGAACTTTGTTTGTTTGCAAATTACAAGCCAAAGGATGTAAAAATTTGTTTCAGTGCACAAAAGTTGGAAAGAACATCATTCAATGGCAAAATTGTTTTGATAAATCTGTTTGGAGACAGTGAGTTCAAAGACGTTACAAGCAGTGTTGACAAAAATAACCTTGAAAGCAAACTTGAAAATATGTTTCCAGACGGCGCAGAAAATTATATCCTTGAAAAATTTGATACGGGATTTCAGCTTGTAAAAGCGGTCTGAAAACAAGCAAAAAAAAATATATTTTTTCAATTCACAGATTTGTGTCTGTGAATTTTTTTTTGATTTGTTTTGTCATGTTTGGATGAAAATTGTCATAAATTATTTTAAGGTGAATTTATGGAATATGATGATTTTTTGCTTGCAGAAGATTACGGTCAAATTGCGAAAGCATACTTTCAAAACATGAAAGAAAAGGGATATGCTTTTGTAAGATTGGATGACCAAGAACAAAAAAGAAAAGAGTATGCGCAAAGATTGGTTGATACTTTGACACTTACAACAAACGATTACAAAAAGATTATGCCATACTTGAAATTGGCTGAAAAACAATTTTTGAATCAACTTTTTTCACTGACCCAAGCACAATGCGAAAGTTTGAAAAGGATGTACGATGTCCAAAGCCAAAATTTGTGTCAAAAAAAAGATATCAAAAAGGTTGTGTCCAACGAGGCAAAAATCCTTTGCGATATGCTTGAACTTTTGTTTTTGGAACAAGACGAAAATTTTGCAATAATAAAAAACATGATTTTTGAAAGATTGCAAATTCTTAAACAAGAATAAGCGACTTTTTGATTTTGGAAATCTTTGACAAAAAATAAAAATTTGTACATCTTAATTTCACTTTTTAGTGTAAATTGATTGGTGTACAAGTTTTTTTTGACTTGACAAACAATGTTTTTCTTTTTATAATATTTTTGTGAAAAAGTTGACTATGTATTTTTGCATTTGTTGTCTTGTTGCCTTTGCATTTGTTGGCATCAATACTTTTTGCAATCAAAGTTTTGCAAATGTGCAAAAGGTTCGCATAACAGTGGACAATACACCCATTTATTCAAGACAAGACTTTTTGGATATCAACAAATCTGAAAGAGAAACTGCACTTTTGCAAAAAGCAAGATTGCATCAAATTTTTACAGTTTCGCAGGAATATGACAAAGTCTATGGGATATATTTGGATGAAAATCAAAATACTGTCGGCTATGTTTTGAAAAGCATGACCATCGACAACAGCATTTCATCCCCACAAAAAAGTTTGAATTACAATGCCGAAATTCTGGCAGATGCAAATACCTTTGAAAAACTTGGCGACGAATACAAAATGCTTGAAACAGTTTTGAAAAAGGGTGACAAGGTTTGCATTTTGAACGGATACAATCAAAATTCACAGTACACGTTTGTAAGTTTTTATTCGGGTGACGTGCTTTTGAATTGCTATGTAAAAACCGAAGTTTTAAAAGTTCCAGGTGTAAGCAGTACTTTGATTGTTTCGCTTTCTGTTTTGGTTGCTGGATGTACGATTGCAATCATACTTACAAAATTGGTCGTTGGAAAACAAAAGAAGATAAAATCCAAAAATATGTAGGAAGGTGTAATTATGGCAGAGATTTTCAAAAAGAAATTGGACAAAACTGTTGACAAAACAATTGACAAAGCTATTGACAAAATTGTTGATGAAACTTTGGAAAAATTGGATAAAAAAGATTAAAGGTTGGTATTTATGTTTGAGAACTACAAAAAAAGTAGGTCACTGAGAAAACAAACAAAATTGTTTGAAGATGAAAAATTTGATATTGACGAAGAGGGGCGTGGAATTATTGAAATTGGTGCTGGCGATTACAGCGATATTTTTTCTTATTACAGTTTGAACAATTACAATGTGCTTGACAGTGAATTTAATGCCTTTTTGGAAACAAAGGCAGATGCAATTCCAATGAAACACGAACTGACACTCAACTTTCATGTCAAAGAACCTGACGAAGCGAAAGAGCAAGAAATAAAATTTGCATTGAAAGAAAATTACGAACGTGAAATTCATGCAATCAATCGAAAAATGCACCGAAATAATATATTTTCACTGTATATGCTTTTAATGGGGTTTTTGTTTTTTGTGGTTTATATAACAATTGTGCATTTCAATTTGTATTTTGCAATCAAGGTTATTTTTGAAATCGCAACATGGGTGTTCTTTTGGGAAGCGGTTGACAGTTTCTTTTTGGAACGCAGGCATTTGAAAATTGAACGACTGAAAAAATACAGGCTGTTGAAAAGTAAAATTGTTTTGAACGAGTTTGTTATCAAAACCTTTGGCAAACAGGGCGGAGAAAAAAAACATTTGGCAAAAAACAAAAACAATGAAAATGAACAAAACTCAAAGAAATAAATTGCTCAGTGAGTAAACAATCAAATAACAAAAGTTTGTGTTAAAATCTAAGCGAATTTTATATATAAAAAAATGTATACCACACTGGTATACATTTTTTGATTTTTTATGCCACTTTGTCAACGCGAATTGACAAGTTTTGTTTGTCGTTTGCGTCGCCGACGATTCGTACGGTTTCTTCTTTAAGTTCGTAACACAAATTTACCACCGAAACACTTTCATAATTTTCAAGTATGATTTGGCATTCGCCGGTGCCGTCGGGTTGACGATTTACCGAAAGGGGAAGGTTTGAACCGTCCAAAACCGTGGTTTCAAATCTTTTTTTGCTGTCGTAATGAATTCCACTGATTGTAATTTTCAATTTTGAAGTACATTTGTTTGTAAACTTGAAACTTATTGTAATCTTTTTGTTGTTTTGTGTAAACGTTGTGTCTACGTCTGGGATTTCCCAAAAACTGTGATCAAATTCGCCATTTTCGGCATTTGCAACAAACGTACTGCCACCAGCGGTACCTTCGATTGTAAGTTTTGCCTCTTGCGGAACATACACAAGATCAACACGATTGTTCCAACTGTATTTGTAAGAAATCAAACTCAAAAAAACTCCAACACCAATCAATGTTGCCACAACAACTAAAGACACTATTGACAAAGCAAGTTTCAATCTTCGTTTTTCCATAAACACTTCCTTTATATTCATTTTACACATTTTGTTGCTTTTTAACAAATATTTTGCAAAAAATTTTCGATAACTGTGATTGTAAAATGTAATTCAAGATGAAATTGTCAAAAAGTTGGCAAATTGTCATATCGGATTATTGATTTTCTTTGGAAAATGTGATATCCTTGAAAAAAAGGAGTCTTTGATGAAAGGTTCATTGAATAAAGGATTTTTGTCGTACTTGTTGCTTTTTGTGGGACTTTTGATGGCATGTGTTTTGATTATGATGACCATAATGCTCTTGTCACCTGGTACTTCAATTTTGGGTTATTGCTATGTAAGGCAGACCAAAGTTTACACTATCGACACATTTGATGGTGATGACGGAACAAATTATGTTGACAACGAAGGAAACAAAATCAGTTTTGCAAATGAAGAAAATAAAAAATTTATTGACTTTTCAAAAATTGATGTGTTGAATATTTTGGCAAATTGTTCGTCTGTAAAAGTAAGACGGGGTGATTTTTCAAGAATAAAAGTCACCACAACTGTAAAAGGCTTTGCAAAATCAAAAGATGTCAAAGATGTTGTCGTAAACAAATGTTATGACACTGAGTTTTCACTTTCGATTGACGTTCAAGACCAAAATTATTTATGGACTATTGCCGATGGTCGTGTGATTGAAATAACTCTTTCAGAATATGATTATAATGAACTTGAAGTCAATATTTTCACAAAAAAAGGAAACATTGCGTTTGCAAACGATAAGGCAAATACTATAAATGAAAATATTATGATTTTTGGCACAATAAAAGCACAAACCGAAAACGGCAATATCTGGCTTTCAGATGACGTAAATCCAAATGGACTTTTGAAAAAAATTGATTTGAATACAAAAAAAGGTGATATAACTGTTGGCAATGTGAAGAAATTTGTTGTTGAAACCGCCCCAGAAAACAACCGCATTCCAACAGTAACTTTGACCGCCCAAAACGGAAAAATAACAACAAAAGATATACAGGCAGACGTTTTGACTTTGGCTGGCGAAAAAACAAAAACAGACATTGGCAATATCGAAGCAAACAAGGTTGACTTCCATATCAAAAGCGGAATTGTCAAACTTGGCAATATAACTGGTGATTTGGCGGACAGCAATGAAGTAGCAAACAATGTAAAACTTGACGTTGGTGACGTAAGTGGAAGTGTGGTGTTGCCACAACTTACTGATTCGGAAGTGACGTTTGGTAATATTGGCGGTGACGTTTTGATAAGCACAAAGGCTGGAAGTGTCAACATCAAAAAAGCATCAAAGAAAATTGATATTCGCACACAGGGCGGAAAAATTGACATAAAAGTTGCAAATGGCGAAAACACAACTTACTTGTCAACAAAAAAAGGTGCAATCAATGCAAAATTTGCCGATGTCAAAGGACAAAATGACATTTTGAGCGAAAATGGACAAATTTCAATCAGTTACATCCAAAACGATATATTCAAACTGATTGCAAAAGCAAAAAATATAAATTTCAAGTCGGAGAACAAAACAATCAAGGATCAAGCAACAGGGTATCCAAGCACAAGTAACAGCGAAGTTGCCACAAGTGATATTGTAAACGTTCAAACAAAAGGCGATGTAGATATTTACAGTGTACCAGGCGTTTAATTTCAAGTGCAATGAATAACTTTTTCAACTATGGTGGCGGTCGAAAGACTGCCACTTCTGTTTATTCTGCCAAGATTCAAAAGACATTCGGCATCGCCAGTGGTTATTTTGTTGGCACGTTCTTCACATGTCAAAATAAGTTTGTAGCCACGACAGGACAAAATCTGTTTTGAAAGATTGTTGTATTTTCCAAAAGGATAAGCAAAAACATTGGTTTCAAGACCCGTGTTTTTTTTGAGTGCGTTTTCAAAAAGGTCAATGTCATCGTTCAAATTTTTGGTGTATTCTTCATCGGTTTCACAGCATCTTTGACCTATGCCATATCTTGGTGAAAACTTGTGCATATCAAAAGTGTGATTGCCAATTTCAAAGCAACCGCTTTCGGATATTTGTTTTATTTGGCCCCAAGTAAGATGTGAATAATTTGGGTTTGAGTCATCTTTGACAGAAAAGTTGTCACTTATTTTTGCGATTACGTTTATGTTTGCTTTTGCATTGTATTTTTTCAAAACTTCCAAGCCGTAATAAAGGTTGTTATAATATCCGTCGTCAAAGGTTATCATAATGGGTTTGGATGGGAGTGGCTTTTTGTTGTATACATAATCAATCACTTGAGAAGGAAATACCGTTGTATAACCATTTTGCTGTAATGCAATGATGTCTTGTTCAAGTTGAAACTTTGAAACTATGTATGTCCCTGTTTTGCTGTTTAGTATGCTGTGGTACATCAGTATTGGAAGTGAAACGCTCTGTTCATCACAAAAACTTTGTAAAGACGGTGCAAAGCCAAAGCCTATACAAAAAATACAAATGATAGCCAATGTAATACATAAAAATTTTTTCATACTGGTAGTATGCGTAACTTTTTCAAAAAAATGTATATACATCTTGTGGGTATTTTTTTTGTAATTGCTTTATGTTGTGATATCAAAAAAAAGTTTTTTTTTGCCACATTTTTGTGTTGACAAAATTGAAACAAACGGGTATGCTTGACACTGGATAATATGAAAAAGGAGGGATTTTTTTGAATACATGCAATAACAAATATTGCTTTTTCAATCAATCTAATATGTGTCGTTTTGAGGGGAACACACAGTTGGACAAGCACGGGATGTGCAAAAATATGGTTATATTCAATCAAGAATACAACCACCGAGTTTACAAATTTAAACTTTGTGAGGGTCAAAAATTTTGACAATATGCAAAAATATCTTTTGCATAAATTGCAGAAGAAAACAATGCATTTTGCAAGACAGTCGCTTTGACGAATTTGGAATTTGTCAAAACATTTGCATAAAAGACAAAACACATAAAGAAGAAAATCAAAAATTTGTTAAACTTGTCACATCACCGCTTGATTAAAAGCAAAAAAACAAGCCCAATTTATTATCCTTGGGCTTGTTATTTTTTTGTGCTTTGCATTTTTTGTATTGATATTATTCTTGCGATTGCTCTATTTCTGTTTTGTTTTGAACTACTTGCGATTTCAAAAGGTCGCGGATATCTTTCAAAATTTGGTCGGTTGTTTCAACTTTTGGTTTGTTTGCCTCTTCCAATGCCCTTGCTTCGGCAAGCGCTTGTGCTTTTTGTTCCAAATGTTCTTTCCATGCTTTTTTGAAAGGAATTTTGTTTTGTTTTGCAAATGCTTTTACACTTTTGCGTTCGCTGATATATTCCTTGTCAGTAGCGTGGTACATTGCGTCTTTGAAAACTTCGTTTGCTTTCATTGCAGTTTTGAGTGCAATAAACAAAACAAATGCAATGATAAAGAAATTGATTATTGCAGTGATGAATGAACCCCAGTCGATGAATATGCTTTTTGCAAGGTCGATTTCACCGTTTACATCATAAACTTTTTTCAAAAAAGTGTATGCCTTTTCAAGTCCGTTTTCGCCACCAAGTGACAAAAGTAAGTTGATAAAAGGCATGATGATTTTGTTTGTAAGGGCGGTTACGATTGTACTGAATGCACCACCGATGATAACGCCGACAGCCATGTCAACAATATTTCCACGGCTTATAAATTTTTTGAATTCGGCAAAAAATCCATGCACATCTTTTTTTATTTTTTCTTCACCTTTTTTGTTTTTCATTCTTTCTCCTTTATTCAAACATATCCCTTACAGCATCGGCAACGGTTTTTACTGTTGACACAACACGTTGCAAAATTGTTGAACCTTTTTGAGCATAGTTCATAAAATTTTGAGCGACTGACAATGGCATAAGGATGTTTGATTGAACTGGTTGGTGCTCCATTTTTTCTTGCAAAAGTTTTGATTTTGCAATTTCATCCTGACGCTCCCTTTCGGCTTGTTGCAAAAAGTTTTGTATAATGACTTTTTTGTCAAATTCTTTTTTGTAAGTTTCTTCCAAAAGTTCACTGAGTTTTTTGTTGAGTGCATAGATATTTTGATACGCTTTGAGTGTATTTATGTTTGGATTTTTGAGTTTTCCAATGGCAATTTCAAGCATCTTTTCACGACAATTCAAAAAAAACAAAATATCTTTGACTTGAAGTTCGATGTTCACACCTTTAAAGTCTGCGAACTCGCCCGAATCATATCTTGATTGAAGTTCATTTTTCAAAACCCTGTTGTTTTCCAAGGCATTTTTGAAGCATTGTTTTACTTCACGATTGCCACGTGACAAAAATTGAGGTGTTTTTATTTCACTTTTGTCCCTTGCGTTTTTCAAGTATTTTTCAATATAAGGAAGATCCAATTTGAAATTTTCGCCAAGCGGATCCCAATCAAACTTTAAATATGCTTGTCCAAGTGATTCGTGTTGCATATTGAGTGCGTTCAATTTGTCATAATCGACTTTGGAGTAGTCAATTTTTGCTGTTTTGTTCATAAAAACCTCTTACATAAAGATATAATATCAAACTGCTTTTTTTTTGTCAATTATTGACATAAACTTGAAAAAAACATTTGAGATACTTTTGTAATCTCTAAATATCGTTTTGCGAAAAGGAAATAATACAAAAAAAATTGACATATAGTGCGGTTTCAAAGTATATTAAAGAAAAAAAGGAGAAACTTTATGGAACTTAAAGGAACAAAAACCGAAAAAAATTTGATGGAAGCATTTGCTGGAGAAAGCCAAGCACGCAACAAGTACACTTTTTTTGCATCCAAGGCAAAAAAAGATGGTTACGAGCAAATTGCAAATATTTTTTTGCAAACCGCTGACAACGAAAAGGAACACGCAAAAATTTGGTTCAAAGCTTTGAATGGTGGAAAAATTGACGAAACATATGCAAATTTGATTGAGGCTGCCGCTGGTGAAAAGGGTGAATGGAGTGATATGTACGTAAGAATGGCAAAGGAAGCCAAAGAAGAAGGCTTTGACAGACTGGCTTATCAATTTGAAGCTGTTGGAAAAATTGAAAAGGAACACGAACAAAGATTTTTGGCTTTGGCAAAAAATATAAAGGAAGGGAAGGTGTTTGCAAAGGAAGGTGAGACAGTTTGGATTTGCCTGAATTGTGGACATATTCACGTTGGAAAACAAGCACCCGCAGTTTGCCCAGTTTGTGAACACCCACAATCATACTTTGAAGAGTTCAAAGCAAATTATTGAAATTTTGTCCGCTTTTACAAGCGGGCTTTTTTTTGCCCAAAATCAAAAAATACAAAACGTAATTTTTTTTGAAAAATAGGCACAAAAAAATTTTTGAAAAAAACCAAAAATTTGCAAAAAAGCATATTGACAGATTGGCAAAGTTGTACTACAATCAAAGTGTAAAAAGAGGTAAAAAAATGGTTAGTATATTTTTGACAATCGGAATTGTCGTAGGTGGTGCTCTTACCGTAAGTGGAGCAGCAATGCTTGTAAAAAAATGCAACAAAAATTTGAAGAAGGGACAAAGTTATTCAAACTATGTTTTGGAAAACATGCCTTATTCAATTCAAAAACCAATCGAAAACAACTATGATTTGTTTTTGAAAGAAGAATTTTCAAAGACAACAAGCAAAAAAAGAACAGACGGATTTATTTCAAGCAATCATTTTAATGATTTCAGTATGTAGGAGTTTAAAATGGAAAATCAAAGAAAGCACGATTGTATGCTTATGTTGATTGCACAAACAGAGGCAATTATACAAAACTTGAAAGACGAAGAAAACAAATATTACACACAATATTACAGATGTAAAGAAGTGGTTTCGGATGTTGAATCCTTGTCAGTTGTTCAAATGTATCTTTCACAATCAAAATCACTTGAAAAATACATGGAAATTGCAAACAAGCACAGTGAGCAAGAAATTTTTGACAAAATTGATGCTCTTCGCAATCAAGTGGGAATGCTCAGAAATAACGAAATTGTCATATCATATTTGAATGGAAAAAAGAACTTGGAAGATTTGCGCCTTCAATGCGTGGAAATTACAAGACTCAGAAAAAAATATGAAAACGACTTGAAAAAATACATCAAGGAACTTGTAAGATACAAAAGAAGAATAAAACAAAACGACACTGAAAAATTTATGTAATATTTTTTTTTCAAAAAATTGAATTTGAAAATAAAAGGAGTGCAATGTGAAGCAAGACAAAAAAAGATTTTTGCAAAAGGCAATAATTGAAACAAAAAAAATTTTGCATGATTTGATTGAACAAGAAAGCAGAGCTTACAACTTGTATTATGATTACAAAAAACAAATTGCTGACTTGAAACAACTGCCAATAATCACAAAATTCAACGATATTACAGTTAAATATATTGCTGCTCGCAATGTTTTGAATATCAAAAACTCCCTTTATATATCTGCGGAAGTTGCTAATGAGATGGCACAGCAACAACTTATTTACAGAAAACAATTAAGCGATTTGCATTCCGATGAAAATGTAAAAAAATATATTTCAGCGTCGGGCGGACAAAAGGAAATGAAAAGACTTTGTATGTTTTTGACCGAAGAAAGATACAGATGTGAAAAGTTCCTTGAAAAAGCACAAAAAAAGTTGAAAAAACTGACGAAAAGCAATGCGCTAGTAAAGTAAAAGGTTTGAAAATTTGATTTTTTCTTGATGTTACAACAAAAATTGGCTTTTATTGGTTTGAAAAATACAAAAAAAGTTTTTCTTAAAAAATATTTTATGTTATACTTTGTTGAAAATGTTATTTGCAAAAGCAAAGCACATTGGAAAAAAGTATAACTTTTTTTAAGGAGAGAAAAATGGCTTTTTTTGATTTGTTTAAAGAGCGTATAACACAACCTGTTGTACACGAGGCAGAAGAAAATTTGGTTTTGTCAAGTGGTGCACATATTTTGATAGATTGCAACAATGTCAAAGTTGAAGGCAAGGCAATAATTTTGGAAGCGACAAATTCGCATATTGCCAGCATAAGCGGAAATGCGAAATTGCAAATTTTGAACAGCGGAGTTATTGATGAAGTTTCGGGCAAGGCACGCATTGGACTTGTAAAGCAAGGTAATATTGTTGTTGTAAAAGGAAAAGTAAAAATTACGACAATAAACAGTTGCTTTATTGAGTATTTGAAAAACAAAGTACGTATTGGAACATTCAATGGTGGTGAAATAAAATTTGTTGATGATAAAGCAGTTATTGAAACAATCAATGATGGCAAATTTTTGTTTGTTCGTGGAAAGGCACGTATTGGAACAATGATAAATGGTGACATAACTGGTATTATTGACAATGCTTATCTTACAACTATGATGAATGGAAACATAAAATATGTGTTGAACAAGTGCAGTATTGGAACAATAAACAACGGCAATGTCGGGGAAATTTGTGACAGTGGCGAAATCGAAACCTTCAACAACGGTCACGTTGACTTTATGCGAGGAACAGCAGTTGTTTGCCAACAAATTGCAGGTGAAATCGGTCAAAAAAGCAAAAATGCACTTGTTGTATATTCGCAAGAAGAAACAAGACTTGCAAATCTTTTGAAAAATCAAGAAGAACAAGAAGAACAAGAGGAAAAGAAAGAAGAGGTGGTTGAAGAAATCGAAGTCAAAGCCGAAGAACAGGCACAGGTCGAAGTTGAACAACCAACAAAAAAAACAAAAAAAAAATAATTTGACAAAAACAAGGAAACATATTGGAAGCAAAAATATTTGTTTATATATTGATAGGTGTTTTTGTGGCGATGTTGATTGTTTGTCTTTCAATCGCCTCATTTGCTGGTGCCCATGTTTTTGAAAAATACAAATATTATAATAACTTTATGTCATCATCTTTTACTGTTGCCAGTGATTTTTGTTGCATGGTCAGTCAAAGATATCTTAATTCTACGGTAAAAATTGGAAAACGTGGTGGTGAACTTACAGACGCTTATGTTCCAAATCAAAAAATAGTTTTTTTATCACAAAACACTTTTGATAATTCTTCGATTGCATCGCTTGCGATTGCAGGTCACGAACTTGGACACGCATATCAAGATTTTTTGGATCCAAAACTTTTTGAAAGGCACAATTTGTACAAAGTGCTTTGCAAGGTTTTGGGACTTTTGATGTACCCACTTTTTGCAGCGGGTATTGTTTTGTTGTTTGCAAGTCAAAGTGTTTTGCCAAGCATTTTATGCGTTGCCAGCGCTATTCTTATATTTTTATTTGCGTTGTTTTTGAAATTTGTAACAATAAAAATTGAAAAAGATGCATCAAAAAAAGCGCTTGTATTTTTGCGTGAACTTGGCATTTTGGACGAAGTTGAACTTGAATATGCAAGGAAATTTTTGAATGCAGCACTTTTGACTTATATAGCGGATTTTTTGCAGGCAATTTTGGGCTGGACAGGACTTACAAGAAAAACAAAAATTTTTGGAGGTTGATATGTCAAAGTATATTTTGGGAATTGACGAAGGAACAACGTCAGTAAGGGTTGGTTTGTTTGATGTGGACAAAAAATGTTTGATTGACGTTGTGCACAAAAAAATCGACGTGTTTTTGCCACATGAAGCATGGGTTGAACAAGACGGAAACCAAATTTTTTCGGCGACTGAAAATTTGATAAAGGACATAGTTCTTAAAAATAATACAAGTGCAAGTGACATACTTGCAATCTCGATAACAAATCAACGTGAAACAACACTTGCGTGGGACAAAACAACTGGCGAATGTGTTTATCCAGCAATAAATTGGCAATGCAGAAGAACCTCAAAAATTGTGGAAGATCTTGACGAAAATCAAAAGACTTATCTGAAAAACACAACAGGGCTTATACCCGATGCGTATTTTTCGGCATCAAAAATAAAGTGGCTTTGTCAAAACAACGCAAAAGTGCAACAACTTGCAAAAGAAAACAAATTGGCGTTTGGTACAATCGAAAGTTATTTGATTTTTGCTCTTACAAAAGGCAAAAGTTTTGTAACTGATGTCACAAACGCATCAAGAACGATGCTTATGTCGCTTGAAACTTGCAGTTGGGATGATGGTTGTCTTGAAATTTTTGGAATTGACAAAAACTGGCTTGGAAAAATTGTTTGCAATGACGAAGTTGTTGGATTTTATGAACTGGACGGTGTGCTTATTCCAATTTGCGGAGTGATTGGCGACCAGCAAGCGTCATTGTTTGGGCAGATGTGTTTTGAAAGTGGCGAATGTAAAGTGACCTATGGCACTGGGTGTTTTTTGGTGATGAACACGGGCAAAAAGATTTTGAATAATCCTTTCCTTTTGTCCACAGTGGGATACAAAACAAAAGGGCAAGATGCTGTTTATGCACTTGAAGGCAGTGTTTTCAACGCTGGCAGTTGCATTGACCTTTTGAAAGATTGGGAACTTATTTCGGATGCCAGTCAAATTGACACAATATGTCAAAGTGTTCCCGACAGTGGGAAAATTGTGTTTGTGCCTGCGCTTACTGGTCTTGGTGCGCCATACTGGGATATGGGTGCAAGAGCAATCTTTGTTGGAATGACCCGAGCAACAAAAAAGGCACATCTTGTCAGGGCAGTGGTCGAATCAATAGCATTTTCTTGCTTGGACCTTTTGCTGGAAATGCAGACAGATGTTGGCAAAGTAAAACAGTTAAAGTGTGATGGTGGCGTAAGTCAAAGTCAGTTTTTGATGCAGTTCCAAAGCGACATTGCCAGTACAAAACTTACCATCCCGCAAGATTTTGAAATGACGCTTTTGGGAAGTATTTACATGGCACTTTTGGGCATGGGAATTTGCGAGCAAAAAGAACTCAAAAGTATGTACAAAGTCAAAACAAAATTTTTGCCAAACATGGATGTTGACACAATAAAACGAAAGTACCTTCGCTGGCGCAGGGCGGTTTTAAGGTCATTGAGGTGGGCAGAATGAAATTGACAGATTTTGAAAGTTTTGATGGGTCTTTGCTGAAAGCATATATTTTTGAACCAAAAACAAAAGCAAAAGCAGTTGTGCAATTTGCGCACGGAATGCAAGAATACAGTGCAACTTATTTTGAGTTTGCAAATTTTTTGGCAGACAACGGATACATTGTGGTTTTGTTTGACCAACGTGGGCATGGGAAAAGTGTACAAAAGCAGGATTTGGGAAAGGTTGGCAAGGAACAAAGAAATCCCGTTTCATTGCCAGCAGATTTTGACCTTAAAAAACTTGAAGACGATATTTTTTGGCAAACTTTGGCAGACCATATTTTGCTTACAAAAAAACTCAAAGCAAAGTATCAGTTGCCTGTGTATTTTGTTGGACATTCGTATGGCTCGTTTGTTGGACAGGCATATTTGGAACAATGCAAAGACATGGACAAAGTTGTGCTTGTTGGCAGTGGCTATATGAAAAAGCCATCTGTGCTGTTTGGAAAATTGGTTGCAAACATTGGCAAAAATTTCAAGGGCAAAGACAGTGTTGCCAGCATGGTTGAAAAACTTAGTTTTGAACGTTTCAAAAAAAGATTTGACACAGGCAGTTGGGTTATAAGTGATGAAGAAGAAACCAAAAAGTTTTATGCTGACGAACTCAATGGCACGCCATTTTCTTATGGCTTTTATGCAAGTTTGTTTTCTCATCAACTCAAACATCCAAACAAAAAAGCACTTGCAAACGTTGACAAAAGGTTGCCGATACTTCTGCTCAGTGGGCAGGATGATGTGATTGGGGATATGGGAAAAGGAACAACAAAACTTTTTGATGCATACAAAAGTTGTGGACTTAATGTAAAAATGCATTTGTATCCAAATCTTAGGCATGCAATTTTGCAGGAGAGTGAAAAAACAAAAATATTTGACGAAATTTTGTCCTTTTTAGATAAAAATTCTTAAAAACAAAAAAAAATTTAAAATTTTTTTGTAAAACGCCTTGATTGAAATATGCATTCGTTGTATACTGGTGAACGTCGAAGGAAATGTTATTATGGAAAATATTTTGGAATTTATCAAAAAAACAAAAATGATTGAAAGTGGTGACATTGTTGGGGTTGCTGTAAGCGGTGGTCAAGATTCAATGGCACTTTTGCATTTTTTGAAAAACAATGCGTACGAACTTGATTGTGAAGTTGTTGCAATCCACGTTGACCATTGTATAAGGGAAAACAGTTCAGATGACGCCGATTTTGTTATGGACTGGTGCAAACAACATGGCATAAGATTTTACAAATTCCGTGTTGATGCAACAAAAATCGCCAAGGAACGTGGACTCAGCATCGAAATGGGTGCAAGGGAAGCACGCTATGGTGTTTTTGACGCACTTATAAAAAAAGGCGTTGTTTCAAAGATTGCACTTGCGCATCACAAATCTGACCAAGCCGAAACTATACTTTTGCATCTTTTCAGGGGAAGTGGCGTTGCTGGAATCAAGGGTATGGAGCCAATCCGTGACGAAGTGTATATCCGTCCGATGCTCAACACCGAAAAAAGCGAAATCAAAGAATATCTTGTTGCAAACGATATTCCTTATGTCGAAGACGAAACAAACAATGATGAATCTTATCAACGCAATTATGTCCGTCATCGCATTTTGCCACAAATCACAAAGGTTTGGCCAAATGCAATCAATTCAATTATAAACTTTTCAAAAGATTGCACCAATGATGACGAATACATAAAATCTCAAATTTGCATGGATGCAGTAATAAGTGAAGGCAAAACAATCAAAATTCCTCTCAATTATTTTTTGTATCCACAAGCGATTGTTACACGTATTATATTCAACGCACTTTCACAAATTGGTGTAAAAACAGATATCGAACGCAAGCATTTGGACCTTATTTTGGCACTTGCAAAATCCAGTGAAAATGGCAAAAGAATCGACCTTCCAAACAGCATTTGTGTTCACAAAGAATATCAGTACATATCACTTACAAACAAATTCAAAGAAAAACCAGTTTTGTACTTCCCACTCAAATGTGGCGAGTTTGAAGTTGAAGGTTTTGGAAAAGTAAAAGTAAAACGTATCAAACCACAAGATTTTGTCAAAGAAAACAACAATCTTATGATTGACCCCAAAAATGTTCCCAAAGACGCAGTATGGCGTTTCAGACAAGACGGGGATATGTTTGAAAAATTTGGCGGCGGAACAAAAAAACTCAAAAGTTATTTGGCTGACAAAAAGATACCTCAAAGATTGCGCAACATTCTTCCAGTTTTGGCTTATGAAAATGAAATTTATGCAATCGCAGGCGTTGAAATAAGCGAAGCAGCAAGGGTTGAACAAGGCGTAAAAACTGCTTACCTTATCACCGTTTCACAAAATTAAAAAACAAAAATCGGAAAAATCATTTCCGATTTTTTTATTTTGACTTTTTAATATTCAAAATTCAAAATTTTAATGTTT
>ULVD01050991.1_pt1 | contig 20892 bp, 18 predicted proteins | sample 1959101 | NCBI WGS metagenome assembly ULVD01 (sample SAMEA4835777, study PRJEB28245) | human gut metagenome | biome: gut microbiome; material: fecal sample | place: Denmark | collected 2008
TAAACATTTGACTCATATTTCTAACATTAGAAGTATTAAAATTACTTACATCTAATGTAGTTGCTTTTGAACTATGAAACATACTATTCATATCGCTTACTTTGCTAGTGTCAAAATTACTTACATCTAATGTAGTTGCTTTTGAATCTCTAAACATCCTACTCATATCAGTAACATTAGAAGTATTAAAACTACTTAAATCTAATGTAGTTGCTTGTGAACCTCTAAACATCCAACTCATATCAGTAACATTAGAAGTATTAAAACTACTTACATCTAATGTAGTTGCTTTTGAACCATTAAACGTACAACTCATTGAAATAACAGGTTTATTATTTATATAAGTGCAAACTTTACTAGTTACAGGATCAGTACTTGATTTATCAGTTAATTGTACACCCCAGCCATCACTAATATTATTCCAAGCCAAATAAGTAGTTGAGGAATAAGCACCTTCTTGCTTATATCTATATGTATACTGTCCATCAGTATACTTTGTTCCCTGACTAAGTGGATCGTTAGTAAGAGTATCACAAAAATATGTATTTGAAGATGTAGTCTCCATTGTAGTAATTTCAGAATATGAACTTGGTACATCTACATCAGTGAGTTTATTAGTACTATAACCGCCACTTACTGAAAAAGTAAGAGTTTGTGCACTACTAGAATTATTTATTATTTTTAATTTTAAAGTACCAGTAATACCTTTTTCTAATAATTCTCCTGAAGACAAATACTTAGTAAAAGCTTCACTTGTATCTTTAGTTTCATCATAATAAGAAATTGTTACATTATCATTCTTTAAATATAATAATTTAAAATATGTATCTACTCCATTTTGATTAGTTATATTTACATCAACAATAGTTTCACCTGCTGGTACGCTTAATGTATTTGTACTATTACCTTCGATAGTCATTGAATACTTAAGCTCTCCAATATACATCTCAGCAGCTCTTTTATTATCAATATTTACTTTAAAATATGAAAGACTATAAGTGAGCAAAATACATAATGCTAATACTATAGATATAACACCTATATATTGTTTAAAATAATCAATTATTTTTTGCATCATAGCATCATATCACCTATTCTTTATATAAATATATTATAACATAAAAATATATAAGTCAACTTTATTAAACATAGAATTTATAGTATAATTTTATTGTGATGTGTTATGAAAAAAATAGAATATAAACCTTTAATACTTACTGTGGTATTAATTGCATTTCAATCTTTATGTTACTTTGTATCTAAATTCTTTGGAGATAATCCTAACCTAATCGGAGGTGTTATAGATAGTAAAATACCATTTAATATGTGGTTTATTATTCCTTATTGTATATGGTATTTACTTATATTCTTAATTCCATATTATTTATATAAGAAAGATAAAAATATTTTTATTAAATATATTATTTCATATGTATTTTGTACGGTTATAGCAAATATATTATTTATAATATATCCAACATATGTAGATAGACCTGTTGTTACTGGAACTAGTATTTTAGAGTTAATAACAAGAATTGTATTTTGGGTAGATACTCCTGCTCAAAATTGTTTTCCAAGTTTGCATTGTGCAGTTAGTATGTTATTTATATTATATATGTTTGAGTGTAAGAAGTGTCCATTATATTTGAAGATACTTACCCTTATAATATCTATATTGATAATGATTGCCACATTATATACTAAACAACATGTATTTATTGATTTACTTAGTGGTGACATCTTAGCAATTGTCTCATATATAATAGTAAATAATCTTAAGAAAACTAAAAAGAAGGTAAAAGAACTATTATCAATTTAATAGTTTTTTTATGTAAAGCATGAAGAAAATATTCTTAAAAATCTTGTCTTATAGTATAATATAAATATAAGGATGTGATGTGTTATGAGAAGAAGACATCTTAAAAAAAGTGTTAAATTGATACTTAAAAGAATACTAGTATTAATAATAAGTGGACTTATATTATGGGGGGCATTTTTATGTATTAGAGATATAAATAATCCTGATAATGATAGTGATACTAGTGGGGGAAAAGAAATGAATAAAGAAGAATATGTTTATAAAGAGGAACTTTTACATTTAGGATATGATATTAAAGATATAAATGTTATTTCATCTAAAGTGAGTAATGTTGATGTTAAAAAGTATTTATTAAGTGAAAAGTATGAAGATATTACTAAGTTTATAGCAAGTCCTTATTATAAAGCTGAAAAAACTAGTAGATATCAAAAATATTATAATAAACATAAAGAATATGATACTGACAGTGTTGTTATATATGTAGAGATTGGGCTTGATAATGAATTTTATTCTGACCCAGTAGAGATAACTAATACTGATGATGTGAATGTTTTGGTAAATAAATATAACAAATTACCAAGTAACTATGAAGCTAAAGATTTAGTAGAGTTAAGTAAAGATTACAGTTCTCGTGGACATTTACTTAAGAAGGTAGCAGCGGACGCTGTTATGAAGATGATTGATGCTGCTAAAAGTGATGGACTTAATTTACTTGTAATATCAGGTTATAGAACTGAAAGCACTCAAAGTGGTTTATATAATAATTCAGTTAAAAAGAATGGTATTGAGCATGCTTTAATATATTCAGCAAAACCAGGATATTCCGAACATCAATTAGGTTTAGCAGTTGATCTTAATGATACTGAAGAGAGATTTGATCAAACTAAAGAATATAAATGGCTTAAAGCTAATTCATATAAATATGGATTTATAGAAAGATACCCTAAAGGAAAAGAATATATAACAGGATATGGTTATGAACCTTGGCATTATAGATACTTAGGAGTAGATTTAGCTACTAAAGTATTTACTGAGAATGTTACTTATGAAGAGTATTTGGTAAAACATTCAAAGCAAATTTAGATATAAATATGAACTTATAAAACATAAATATCAAAGTGCAAGAAATAGTGATAATAATATACTTTACTATTTCTTTTTTTGTATAACTCATAGGCTTTACTTCAGTACCGGTTTTCTCTTCTTTAGATACAGTTTGTGACTTAAAAACATTTATTATATATTCTTCTTTGTTATCTAAAGTTATTTTTATAACATTCTTTGTATTATTAAAGTTACCATTACCAGTTATATTTACTTTAGCTGAATCGTTTGATAGTTCATAATTAATATCTAGTTCTTTTTCGTTTTCAATATTTAAATTATATTCATGAAGATTTTTATCAAAGTTAAGATTATATCCTTTGATATCTATATTTAGTATTTCATTTATAGAATCATTTTCTTCATAGTTTTTAAAAACTGTTATTTTAAAGTCTCCGTAGAGATCAGAACTTATTATAAAGGATTCTTTATCTTTACTTAGTGTATATTGTCCTTCTCCGCTTATTATTTCGTTTTTAGATGGAGTTACTGATATATTTATAGTATCTTTATCTGTAAAATAATTATATACTTTTATATCATTATCAAATAATGGAGATAAACTTTCATTATTAATTTTTATTTTTTCTATTGCTTTAATACTTATTGGTATTAATAGTAATAAACTTAATATTATTTTTTTCATATTAATAGTATTTACAATATAAAAAAATAAATTCACTTTGGAATTTATTTTATAGTTTTTATTATTATTTTTTTTGGTCTTTTCTTTTTCTTTTCTATTTTGAATGAGTCAACTAGTAGTTTATCCATATTTTCTATCTTTTTATTATAATAGATAGTACCTAATATGTCTCCTTTATATACTTTTTCACCTAGTGTTTTATTTAGAATAACACCTACACTATAATCTATTTTATCTGTCTTTTTATGTCTTCCAGCTCCTAGGTCAAATACTAGTTGTGATAGTTTTAATGAATCAATATTGTTTATGTATCCTTCTTTTTCAGAAACTACTATGTATTTTTTGGCTTTGCCTTTTAGTTTCTTAATGTCTCCGCCTTGTGCTTTAATCCATTCATAGAATTTATTTTTAGCATGTCCACTTTCAAGTAAGTTAATTACTAGTTTCTTAGCTTTAGCTTGGCTTATTCCTTTAGCACTACTTATCATAAGACTTGAAATGTATACTGATAGTTCATATAGTCTTTTATCATAAATTCCATTAAAGAAGTCTATTGCTTCTTTTACTTCAAGAGCATTACCTATGTTCTTTCCAAGTGGAATGTTCATGTCACTTAGGGTACATATTACTTTCTTTCCGTAGTATTCTCCGATCTTAACCATTGTTTTAGCAAGAGAAGTAGCACTTTTTATATTTTTCATAAAAGCACCTTTTCCTACTTTAAGGTCTATTACTATTACATCGCTTCCACTAGCTATTTTCTTTGACATTATTGAACTTGCGATAAGTGGTATTGAGTCTACTGCCCCTATTTCATTTCTAAGAGCATATATTTTTTTATCAGCAACTGCGATTTTTTCACTTTGACTTATTACTGCGCATCCAACTGTATCTAACATACGCAAAAATTCTTTTTTACTTAGTTTTAGTTTGTATCCAGTAATACTTTCTAATTTATCAACTGTACCACCAGTAAGGCCTAAACCTCTTCCACTCATTTTAGGAACAGCTACTCCAGCACAAGCAACTATTGGAGAAACTATTAAAGTTATTTTATCTCCTACTCCTCCAGTTGAATGCTTATCTACTACTTTTTTATCTAAAGATGATAAATCAATTATTTCACCACTTTTAATCATTACATCAGTAAGATAATATGTTTCATCCATAGTAAGTCCATTATGATAAATAGCCCATACGAAGTTACTCATAGTTTCATCATTAATTCTTCCTTTTACATAGCTATTTACCATATATTCTATTTCTTTATATTCTAGTTTTTGTTTATTATTAACCTTTTCTGTAATTTCAACTGCTTTCATAATTCACCTATCCTATAGAATATTATACTATAAAAAGATTTCTTTTAAAATATGTTTTAAAAAAAATAAGATCATTAAATCTTATTCTTCTATTAATTCTTCCTCTGTTTCTTTGTATTTTGGATTACTTAGCATAGTATCTTGAAGGGATGATTTAAGTCTATCACAACATGGTTTAAATGATACATAAGTTATTCCTCCTCCTACTAGTCCACCCATTACTGGTATAGCTTTCTTGAAGAATCCTGCGAATACTTCTTTGGTCATTTTCTTACCAAACCATTTTGATACATTTCTTACTATCGGATATATTGTTCCTTTAGTTAGTGCTTTATTCATGAGTTGTTTTTCTACTCCGGTTCCTAATGATTTTGCTAGTACTTTTAATGCATTGTTTGCTCCTGCTACTCCATACATTACACCAAGACAAATCGTTAAAATATTTATTGTTTCACTATCAAATTTGTTATTCTTTTCATCAACGTTTATTTTTGGGAATCCATACAAATACATTAATTTTTGTGTTGCTCTTAGCATGTAACCATAATACTGAACTATATCAGTTGGTATAGTTGCTGCCATTGCAAGCCCTCCTGGCATACCTAATAGTGTTGATATTCCAGATACGCAGTTTCTTTCGTATTTAATAACTTCGTCTGCAATTTTATCTATTTCTTCTTTTTTAATTCCTGCGTGCATTAGATTATGTTTTATTGCGTCTTCAATAACTTTTTCATCATAATTTTTATATAGTTCAGCTCTTAAGAATTCACTTCTATTAATTCTTATTCCCTTAACTCTTAACCCCATTATTATGATGTCTTCTATATCAATACTTCCATTTCCATTTTCATCAATCATTTTAATGGCTTCGTCTTTAACTTCTATTATTTTGTCTTTTGCTTCTATTGTTGCTTTCTTTGTAAATTCAGTTGTATTATTGATTGTTTTCTTCGTTAGTTCAGCAGTGCTATCAATTGTTTTCTTTGCAAATTTAGTTGTACTGTCTATTGTTTTCTTGGTTACATCTTTTGTAATGTTACCTGCGGTTTTAGTAAATTCCTTTACTCCTTTTGTTATGCTTTCTTTGTTTATCATATATACTCCTTACTAATAGTATACAAACCAAGTTGTCTACTATCAATATAGTATTTGTAATTTTCGCGAATTATTTTTTATATTAATTTATATTCTCTAACAATAATTCTATCATCTGAACAATATTCTATTACGAACTTATTTTCTTTCTTACATATTAATATTCCTATAGTATTATTATTAGTTATCTCTTTAATATTTTTATCAATATAATTCATATATTTTTTTACTTGTGAAATATATTCTACTTTAAATTCTGTTACTTTGAGTTCTATCACTACATAAGCATTATATTTTATATTAAATAGTAATAAATCTATTTTATGACAAGCATCTCCTATTTTAATTTTATATTCACTTCCAATGAAACTGAAATTATTTCCAAGTTCTTTCATAAATGATTCAATGTCCTCTAAAACTAAATCATGAAGTGCTCGTTCTGTTACTATTTCTTTATTCTTATTATTTTTTATTAATATTGGATTAGGCACTAAATCTTTTATTTCAATCTCATTATTAAGTATTAGCTTATTTTTAGTTTCAATAGGTAATCTTTCATATTCTTTATTTTTAATTTTTTCCCTTAATTCTCTTTTTGATAATTTTCTTTCAGAAGCAATGTTAACATAATATAACAATTTATTTTCATCTTTAATAGATAATAATTCAGAATAATGACTCCATGTTAATTGTGTCGCCAGTGGCGACACTTTTTCATCACTAAACATATTATAGAATTGTTTCATTCTAAATAAAGTTCTTCTATTATATTTTTTACCAACTTCAACAACTAACTTTTTGGAATATTCTTCAATAATATTATCTCCATATTTTCCACCGGCTTCATTTAGTAATTTGCCTATTTCAAAATACGTGTTAACAGTGTTTCTTTCTTTTGAATAATCTTTAACTCTTTTATATATTTCGTTATTTATTAATTTGTTTTTTATCTCTTCATAATAATTCATATTTATTTTTTTGTTAACGTTTCGGAATATAATAGTCAAATATTGTTTAGTAATTAAGTAGCAAAAGCAGAATTACTCTGCTTTTCTACTACTTAAGAATGATACTTTTTCTGCGACTACTTCCATACTATATTTCTTTTCATTTTCTTTTTCATAAGTGTTCACTTGAATACGACCTTTTATTCCAACAATATCACCTTTTTTACAATATTCACAAGTTGTTTCTGCGATTCCTGCCCAAAGAACACACCTAATAAAATCTGTATCATAATTACCTTCCATATTTTTATATGCTCTTGGAACAGCTACTGTTATGATAGTCATTTTCTTATTGTTTTCTGTTGTTGATATCTCTGGGTCAGCTACTAAACGACCTGCTAAGACTACTTGATTTAACATATTTCCTCCTTTCGTAAGAGGAATATAACATAATAGAATTTTAATAACAAATTGGTAAAATTATATAATCAAGTAGTAATATTAGAGTAAAATTTTGTTTTCTCTTAGAGATAATTTAATTATCAATAGATTTTTTTCTAGTAAGATTTAAAAATTAGCAAATTTTAAAATTTCTTGTTTTTTCTTTAAAGCATCAATTAGAATATCTATCTCTTCATACGTATTATAAAAATATAGACTTATTCTTACAGTATCTTCCTTATTATCACCCATTTTGGCACAGTGTTTTCCACTTCTTACACATATACCTTTAGTATTTAGATAAAGTCCTAGGTCTCCTGATAAAACTCCATCTATATTTATAATAACAGTACTGCCTTCATTATACTTATTATATATCTTTATATATGGTATCTTCTCTAGTTCTTGTATTAAGTATTTTCTTAAGTATTTTTCTTTTCTTTCTATTTCTGCCATTCCAATTTCATTTAAGAACTTTATTGATTCAGAGAATCCTATAATATTAGCTATATTAGGTGTACCTGCTTCAAAACGATATGGTATTTCTACTAGTTCTAGATGATCTTCATTATAGTTTTCATTCATTCCGCCACCAAAAGTATATGGTATCATTTTCTTTAGAAGTTTATACTTTCCATAAAGTACTCCTACTCCAGTTGGTCCACACATTTTATGAGCACTAAATGCTATAAAGTCTACATCAGTATTCTGAACATCTATTTTAATATGAGGTGCACTTTGAGCAGCATCTACCACTACTAAGATTCCATACTTATGAGCAAGTTTACATATTTCTTTTATGTCTCTTTTGTCTCCACTTACATTAGTTATTTCTGCGATAGATATTAATTTAGTTTTAGAAGTAATCTTTTCTTTTAAATCATTTATATCTAACTTTTCATCTTTTGAATCTACAAATACTACTTTAATATTCTTTTTAGCAGATAATATTAACCATGGAAGTATATTAGATGCATGTTCACTACTAGATAATATTATTTCATCATTTTCATTTAAATAATTCATAAAGAAACCAAAAGCAACTAAATTTAATGATTCAGTTGTATTCTTGGTAAATATTATTTCATCTTTACGTTTAGCGTTTATAAACATTTTTACTAAATCTCTTGTATAGTCTATTTCATCATCAACTTTAAAACTTATATCATAGTCTCCTCTATGTGAATTAGCATTATAATTATAGTAATATTCATTCATTTTATCTATTACTCTATATGGTTTGAATGTAGTTGCTGCAGAGTCGAAATATACTATATTTTTGTCTTTCATAGGAAAATCATTTTTATCTTTCATACTACCACCTATAAATAGTTTACTCATTTAATATATACTTGAACATAATAAATATAATAATTGAAGTTATTTTGTTTTTAATATATAATTAAATTGGTGATTAGAATGGATTGTATATTTTGTAAAATAATTAATGGGGATATTCCATCATATACTTTGTATGAAAATGATTATGTTAAATGTTTTTTAGATGTAAATCCTGTTAGTAAGGGTCATACATTAATAGTACCAAAGAAACATTTTAAAGATGCTTACGATATTACTGAAAAGTATATTACTGAAGTACATAAAGCTAGTAAAAAAATACTTGAATTACTTGATTCGAAATTTAAGCCTGCTGGTTATAGGTTGGTTCAAAACAATGGTAATCTTCAAGATGTTAAACATTATCATTTGCATGTTATACCTAATTATATAGGTTCTAATGAAAGTATTGAAGTTAAAGAAATATTTGAGATTTTAACTAAATAGTAATTGTTAAAATCTTTTTTATATTGTATAATTAATTTATGAAAAAAAGGATGTGTGTGTGAATGTTAGAATCAATGAATAAGAAGACAATTATTATTATAGGTTCTTCGATAGTAGGTTTGATAGTATGTTTACTTATTGTTGTATGGTTAATATCAATACTTAAACCTCATTATTATAGTTATGAAGATTTTGAAGTTAAAGTAACTGAGGCTGCTAAAAAGTATTATAAAGATAATCCTACTCAATTACCTGCGAGTGATGGTGAATATAATATGGCATATAGTACTTTAGTAGACAATGAATATATTAAGCCACTTAATGAAATGCTTAAAGATGGTGATAGTTGTTCTATTCAAATATTAATATCTAAGTATGGTGAAAATTATTCTTATATTCCATATTTGAATTGTCCAGGTAGTTATGAAACTAAAGAATTATATAAAGTTATAATTGAAAAGAATCCTGTAACTCAATGTGGTGCTGGACTTTACAGTGATAATAATGGTGGTTATTATTTTAGAGGAGATATAACTAATAATTATGTTCAACTTGGTGAATATGGAGATAAGAAAAAGAAGTTACCATATTTATGGCAGATATTAGGAATTGAAAATGATAATACTATTAAAATAATAAGTACTATAACTACTGATGATAGATATCCATGGGATGATAGATATAATGTTAATGAGAGTGCTTATGAAGGTTATAATGACTTTGAGAAAAGTAGATTAAAAGATACTTTAAATGATTTGGCGACTGGTAATAATATTCTTGATGAAGAATTAAAGAATAAACTTTCAGCTACTGAATTATGTATTGGAAAGAGAAAAACAAGTGATACTACTAAAGATGGAAGTGTTGAATGTGCTACTAAAACTGAATCAAAATATCTATTTGGATTAATGACTACTTATGAATATATGAGAGCAAGTTTGGATGCTAATTGTAAAATTTCAAAAGAAAAATCTTGTTCAAATTATAATTTCTTAGCTATGTATTCTAATAGTACTTGGTCATTAACTGCTGATGTTGATAACACTAATAAAGTTTATACATTTGGTGGTGGTACTATGGATGTTACAAAAGCAGATAGAGATAAAAAATTATATCTTGTGGCACGTATAAATAAAAGAGCTTTCTTTAAGTCAGGTACTGGTACTTCTGATGATCCATATATAATTAGATAATTTAATTAAAATAAAAACACTATTGAATAATAGTGTTTTGTTTTGCTTGTAAAGCGTTTTGTCTTTCTTGTTCTAACATTGATGATTGTTTGAACCATTCTGTACCTATATGTGCATTGTTTGAGTCTGGTGTTGGGTCTGGTTTGTCTATTTTAACAAATACAGGTATAGAAAATGCATTCCCGAAACATAGAGCTACGCCTGGTCTTAATGCTTTTAATTTTTCAATATCTTCTTCTGCAATACTATGAGTCATACTTTTAATTATTTTTAGGTCTTCTGGATGAAACATACGAAGTACTATGTAATTAGAACATTGACTAAGAGCAGTATTAGAAAGTTCACTAGGTCTTTGAGTAATAAGTCCTAAAACTATTCCATATTTTCTACCCTCTTTAGTTATTCTATCAAATATGTTATATCCTATGTTTTTAACATCATCATCGTTCTGAACGTATCTATGTGCTTCTTCAAGAATTATTTGTAATGGGAAACCACCACGTGCTTCTAGAGAAATAGCATAATTTAAGAATAATTTTGAATATATCTTAGTAAGTGTTTTAGCAAATCTTTCTTCTACGTAGTTTAGGTTGAAGTTTACTATTTGAGCTTTTTCTCCTGTACCAACAGTAAATAAATCTCTTATATATGTTTCTTTTGGAATGTATTCATCTACTTCAAAATATTTGCCATAGTCTCCATTAATAATAGAGTCTAATCTTACTTTTAGTATATTATTTATATCATATACTTTATCACTTTTTAGTACTCCTTCACTGATAAGAGCAAACTCAAATGCATTATATAAATCTTTTAAATTGTATTTTTGTGGTCTCATACTATTATCTAGTTTTAATTCAGCATCTGTATATTTTTCTAAATATTCTATAACTAACTGTATACTATTTATTTTACCTGTTTGGTCTACATTTAAACATTGTTTTAATGTTCTTATATATCCTGGTTGAACTATTTGACTTTCTAGGTTTATATCTTTTGTATGAAATGCTGATAAAACTGCTACTACTTGATCTCTTACTTGAGTTGATTCTTTACCACCAGTTAATATGTCTAAAATAGCTTTTGCGATTATGTTGTTTTTATGTGTTATAACTTTGTCTTCATCTTCTGTGAATAGATAAACAAGCTTTAATGCTTTTTCAATGATTGGTATTTGAGCTGGTGTATCTACATTTAATAGAAGTGCTAAGTCATCTGCTTCTAAGTAATATGGTGGTATTTTTACTATTTCTGCTTTTAATTTATCTCTTACATTTGTTGTTACATGTTTACATCTACAATATTTAGTTTGATTTATTCTATCAAGTGCTGGTTTATATTCACCATACACGTCGAATAGTACTATATTTGAATTTATTGGTACATATTTTTGTCTATAATAAAGGTTTTGGAACAGTCTTGCTACACTACAACTCTTACCACTACCAGTGTTACCTATAATAGCAAAGTGGTTTGAAAAGAAACTGTCTATGTTTGCTGAAACATTAAATCCATCATAGATAAGTGATTTACCAATATAAAGATCAGTTGCTGTATCTACATCTTGGTTTCCAACTAAAGAAACAACTTCACTTGAGTTGATAATTCTTACCTTTGAATCATGACTTGGTTTATGTACAATACCACTATTAAATACATTATTAATAAATTCTCCTACCATGATACATTCAATTACCTCTCTTGTGATAGATGTAATTTCAGCTACTATTTTATATTTATTTTCAAATACTATGTGTACTCCTACTAAAGTAGTTTCTACTTTTTTAGATAAATTCTCTAATTTAATGGTTTGATCACTTACTGATATAACATTTCCAAACATATTAAAACTCCTTATTATTCTAATATAGATTATATCATAATAAGGAGTGTTTGTTCAATAATTATTTAATAGTTCTTATGATAGATGTGTAATCAAAATTAATTAGTTTCATTATTCTTGATGCTTCTTTATAGTTTAGTGCAATTAACTTATCGTATTCATTATAATCTATTTTATTATCCATCATAAGTGATAAACTTATTAAGTATTCTACGTCTTCTATATTGTCAAAGTCTAATATATAGCTTTTTAAGTATTTCTTTTTCTTACGTTCAAATTCTTCTTCGTTTAGTTTAAGTTTTTTTATGTCTTCTTTTATGTTTTCTATGAATTTGTTTCCATCATTAGTAAGTGCATTTATATTAATAATTAAGTAGTCATCTATTATACTTACTCCATATGACATGCCTATTACTATATCGTTATCTTTGTATCTTTCGAATAGTTCTGACGTAGCTGAGAAGTTATTTGAAAGTATTAAGCCTAAGTAATCTTTTAAGATGTTATCATCTTTTATACCAAAGATATTCTTTTTCATTTTTATAGCATACTTGACTCTAGTGTTTTCCATATCTTTCTTTATTTCTTCGTATGGAATACATACTATTTCTTTTTCTCTTTCTTTTATTCTTTTTGGTAATTCTTTAGGTTTTACTTTTATATTTTTCATATAATCTTTTATAGTATTCATTACTTCTTCAGTATCAAAGTTACCTGTCACTATAATAAATGTATTATTGGGTACGTAGTAATCATTATATATTTCATTAAGAGATTTTGCTGTTATTTTAGCTATATCTTCTCTTTCACCTACTACTGTATGTTTTGAATATGATTTAGTAAATAAATTATCAAATAGTTTAGAATACATTAGGCTGTCTATTTGGTCTTGATACATATCTATTTCTTCACCAATAATACCTTTTTCTTCATTAACTGATTTTTCATTTATATTAGTGTTATAAAATATATCTAAAAGTAGTTTTAAGTTTTCTATTAAGTTTATGCTTCCAAAAATATTATAGTTAGTTCCATAGTAACTTGTCCATGCATTTGCAAGACTTCCCAAGTCATTTATTCTTTTTGATATTTCTTTGTTTTCTGACAAAGCCATTACTTTATGTTCTAGAAAGTGAGCTGAACCTGGGATAACATCCACTACTTTTTTTCCTACTTTGTATTTAGTAATTCTTGCTCCATATTTAACTGATATAGTTATATAAAAGTTCTTAGTTTTATCTGTTTTATAAAGATATACTTCTAAACCATTATCAAGTTTTTCTGTATATACTTTTTCATCTACTTTTTTAAATGTTTTTATTTTCATTAGTTATCCCCCTTTAGTAAGTAAATAGTACTTAGTGAGATTTTGTCATTTAGTTTTATTACTTCGTCTATGGTTACTTTATTAATGTTTTCTCTTATGGTTTCTATGTCTTCTACTGTATCGAATTCTCTTTGATAGTACTGATTTATTTGAGCTGTTAAGTCATCATAATAATTATTTAAGTATGTATTAATAGTTTTCTTAGCTGAATCAAATAATCTTTCTAATACTTTTTTATCTTTCATAGATTCTACACATTCTTTTATAAGTTCTACTGATTTTTCATAATTTACTTTATTTATTCCAGCATATATAGTTAGTGATGGATTATATTTCGAATAATAAGAACCAATTGAATAACATAGTGAATGCTCTTCTCTTACTACATTAAATAGTATTGAATCATTCATAGTACCTAATATTGTATTATAAACTCTTAATACATGATTTAGTTCGTGATAGTTTAATTCTTTTAGTCTATAACCAATATAAAGTTTTGACTGGTTGAATGGAAGAGAATCTATTTTTTCTTGTATTTCGTCTTTATATTTATGATTTATATACATAGTTAATTTTTCATTATTACTTTTTACATTCTTAAATTTTCTTTTTATTATATCTTGTACTTTTGGATCTAACTCTCCATAAATAGCTATATCTATTTTATATTCTCCATTAAATAATTTAGTGTATTCTTTATATAAATCTTTTTCTGTTATACTTTCTAAATCTTTTAGATTAGGGATACTACTGTAAGCTGTTTCAGTTCCTTTATACATAAGTGCAGAATATTCTACTCTTGCATAAAGATTAGGTTTATCTTTTAGTGACATAACACTACTTATAGCATCTTTTTTAGTTATATTAAAGTAATTACTTTCAAAAGCATTATCTTTTATATTAGGGTTAAATAATATTTCACATAAGAATTCTATTGAACGTTCTAAATAACTATTATCTGTATATTTTGGATTTAAGAAATCAAGTGAAAAAACATATGATTCAGTTTTGCCTGATATTCCGAATGATGCTGATACTGAAGCTCCATATAGTTCTTCTCCAATAATTGCCATTTTATTTTTTGTATTATATTTTTTTGAAGTATAAACCATATTCTTACATAATAAGTTACCATATGGTATATCATCTTTATTAAATTTTTTAGTTAGAAATACTACTATACTCATTGATTTGAATCTATCTGTGTTTATTAAATGTAATGTATAATTATCTTCAGTTATTTTTTTGTATTCCATGTTAACCTCTTTTCTAGATTTTTATTATATCATAATTATAAAAAGAAGATATACATCTTCTCTTATATTATTAACTATTCTTGATTTTTTATGATTGATTCTAGCGCTAAAAAGATCATTTCATCTAGTTTTTGTTCACGTGCTTTTGGTTCTATTTCTTCATGTGTTATTAGGTTATCACTTATAGTTAGTATTGCTGTTGCTTTTTTAAGGAATTTTTTAGCATTGTAAAGTAGTGCGTATGTTTCCATTTCTACTGCTTTACATCCCATATCAGTGAATTTTTTATAGTTTTTATTTTCTGTATAGAACGCTTCAGTTGTATGTACTCTTCCAAGTCTTGCATTTATTCTTTTAAGAGTAGCAGTATTCATGATTTTAGCATTTAAGTCTCCTGAGGAGTTTATTATTTCTATATCCTCTCTTCCTGCTTCTTCATCAAAATATGTTTTGGAATAAGATGAGTCTGCTACTAAAATATCATAAAGTTTAAAATCTTCTGTATAACTTCCTGCTGTTCCAATTCTTATGATTTCATCAACGTCATAGTCATTAAATAATTCATGGCTATATATTCCCATACTGCCTATTCCCATTCCACTTGAGAATACTGTTACAGGCACTCCTTTATATGTACCAGTGAACGCTAATTCTCCTCTTAGCTTATTTACACATACTGGATTTTCTAAATATTTCTTAGCTATATATAATGCTCTATTTGGATCTCCTGGCATTAATACTTTTTTTGCTATTTGTCCTTTTTCTGCTTCAATATGTACTGTCATATTACCTCCTAATTGTAAGTTTTTCCATAATTTTTTATTGTTTCTTCAAATACTTCTTCTGTTAATACATAATTCAAGAATTGATTTTTACATACTGCAAGTTTATCTCTATAATTTTTACATTCTTCTCTATCATAAAATTCATTATAATAAGGCAATGTAATAGTAGTTCTTCTTTCATTCTTTTTATTTTCATTTAAATCATTAATTATATATTTATGTGTTGATCCTGGTTCTATATTCTCAAATATTACTTGACCATCACTGTTTCCTCTTATTTTTTCAGTACTTGTTGAATCATTTATTATTACATCTTCCCTAACATTTGAAAATATTATTGTAAACTTATTTTTGCTTTTACTATATTTTTTATCCATAGTTACTTTGTAAATATTATTTGGGTCTAATGTTGTTGTTTGTTTTTTATTACCTGTTAGTTTTATGGCAATAATTGCACATATTATGACCACTACTACTAGAACTACTGCTAAAATTACTTTTTCTTTCTTATTCATAAGTTACTCCTTTGGTTCTTCTAGTTTAACTAGAACGTCTCTTGGTTTTGAACCTTTTGCTGGACCAACAATTCCTTTTTCTTCAAATTGATCCATTATACGAGCTGCTCTATTGTAGCCAATGCTATATTTTCTTTGTATTAGTGATGCACTTATTTGACCCATACGTATTGCATAATTAAGTATTTCATCATATAAGACATCTTTTTGTTCTCCACCACCGGTGCTTCCGGAAGTATCTCCTCCACCACTACTAGCATTTGCATCTAGATTAGTGAATTTATCACTATATTTTGGTGGATGACATCTTTTCTTAACAAAGTCTACTACTCTTGCAATTTCATCATCTGAAACGAAGCTTCCTTGTACACGAGTTGGAGTATTTTCATCCATTGGCTTATAAAGCATATCACCTTTACCAAGTAGTTTTTCTGCTCCTGTCATATCAAGAATTGTACGAGAGTCTATTGAAGAAGATACTGCGAAAGATATACGAGTTGGTATATTTGATTTAACAACTCCTGTGATAATATCTGTAGATGGTCTTTGAGTTGCAACTATTAGGTGAATACCTGCTGCTCTTGCAAGTTGTGTAATTCTCATAATAGATTCTTCTACTTCTTTTGCTGCGACTAACATTAAGTCTGCAAGTTCATCTATGATTACTAGAATGAATGGCATCTTCTTAAGTCCACAATCTGGATTCTTTTTAAGTTCTTTTTCAATATAATCATTATATGTTTGTATATTTTTAGTTCCACTATTTTTGAATGTTTCGTATCTATCATCCATTTCAACTACTATTTTTTGAAGTGCAGCACTTGCTTTTTTAGGGTCTGTTACGACTGGCGTTAGTAAGTGTGGTATTCCTTCATAGACATTAAATTCTACTTTCTTTGGGTCTACAAGTACCATTTTAACTTCATCTGGTGTAGCTCTCATTATAATTGATACGATTATATTATTTATACATACTGATTTACCACTACCAGTAGCACCTGCGACTAACATATGTGGTGTTTTATTTATTTCTACGCACTTAACTTTTCCCATTATGTCTCTACCAAGGGGTGCTGCTAGTTTAGAATCTTTATATTTTGGATTCTTTTCTAAGTCTTCCATTATTTCTCTCATTGATACAGCCATAATTTGTTGATTAGGTATTTCTACTCCGATTGTATTTTTACCTGGAATTGGTGCTTCTATTCTTACTTCTTTTGCTGCTAGAGCTAGAGCTATTTCTCTTGAAATGCTAAGTACTTTATTTACTTTAGTACCTCTATCTAAGTCCATTTCATATTGAGTTACTGCTGGACCTACATGAACTTCTATAACTTTAGCATGCATTCCGAAGTCTCCAAATACTCTTTCTAATATCTTTGTATTTGATGCAATAAATTCAGTTGAATTAACTTTTCCTTTACTCTTATTTTGATTTAGTAATGCTACTGGAGGTTTAATATACACTTCATTAGATGTATCTTCTTCAGGTTCTGGTATTTTATTATTATCCATACTACCAACAGTTGTTTCTTTCTTAGGTTCTAAGTCTTCTACGCTTGTAATAACAACTCTTTTATCGATTGGTTCATCATCAGGTACAATTTCATTTGTATTAAGTACTTGTTTCTTAGATGATTTTTCTTCTTCGTCACTTTCACTCTTATCAAATAGTTTCTTGAATGGTGAAATGATTGCTCTAAATATATCAGCAAGTGTTATATCAAATAACATTATAAGTCCAAATCCTGCGATTATTACTAGTACTATAGTTGTTCCTTCTACATCGAATAATGAAACAAATGCCCATGATGTGGTTGCTCCTATCATACCACCTCCAGTATTTCTTATCTCTGTGTCTGCGTTATATGAAGCACTTATATTATCGAATGTTGTTGTAAATATTTCTTTTCCTTTTACGTTAGTACCCTTTATATAATTAATATGAGAAAACAATAATAAAGATAATACTATTGCATATATTCCCACTAATCTTGCTGAAAAGAAGTCTGGTTTATTTCTTTTAGCTAGTAAGTATACTCCATAGCAAAGTCCTAAAACTAATAATACAAAGTACCAAGTACCAAAAAGAAATATAGCGAATTTCTTCACTAGATTTCCTACTGCTCCAAATGCTCCAAGACCAGTGATTGATAATAATATAAGTGCTAGTCCTGTAAGTTCATTTGTATATCTAAATTTCTTTTTTGATTCTGATGATTTTTTCTTTTTAGCCATAAATTCCACCTAACTTTCCATTTTACTTAGAAGTTTTTTATGAATACCAGGTTCTACGATATTAAGTGTATTTAATATTTTCTCTAGAGAATCTTTATATTCCCCCTTATTAAATGCTTTAGTTGATGCATTTAATCCTGATGCTACTTCTTTATTACTTGATCTATATCTATTTCCATACACTATAGCCATTTCTGCCATAGCTGCTGTTTTAGTAGTGTTTGATGCTGTTTGATATAGTTTTAATGCTAAATCACGAGCTGTATCAACTCTTAAATTTAACGTTTTAATTGATATTGGTTTTTTATCTATTTCTATTTGTATTTCTTTAATTGCGTCGTATGCTTCTTTTAACTCTACATAGAATTTATCTGGTATAACTGGAAGATTATAATCTTTAATTTTATATTTAGAGTTATTTATTATATTTTTAATTTCATATAATTGATCTCTAGCTCTTGCTTCATCTTCTTTCAAGCTTCCTAAATTCTTTAAAGTTGTTTCTAATTTATCTTCTACTTTAGAAAGAGATACAGCTACCATTTCACATTCATTACTTAATTTTGAAAATGGCATTACTTTTGATAAAGTTCTATCATTAATAAGTTTGAAACTATCTTTTACTTGAACAAGTTCTTTATTTATCTCATCAATTACCATTATTTCTTCATCACTTAGATCATACGTGTCTTTTAAATTATCAATTTCTGCATATAAATTTCTAAGTATTGAACTTACTTTTACAATTCTATCATTTATATTAATGATTCCTCTTTCATATTCTTTCTTACTACGTTTTTCATTATCAAAGTCACTATATATTGCTTCATAATAATCAACTAATGTTTTTAAATCAAATACTGAATCTTGCAAGTTTAATACATTTAATCTATCCATTATTTCACTAATCTTTTTATTAGTTTCATCTATGTTATAATCAATATTTAAGTATTCAATGTTATATCCATCTCTAGTCATTCTAGTAGCAATACTCTTAATATCTTTCATTTTCTTTGGAAGAATCATGGTTGCAATTAATACTATAGTTGGGGCTTCTTCAATAACAATACTAATGTTATGGATCATATCATCTAGTGCTTTTACTATTTTACCTAATTCTTCGTATTCGTGGTTTTGAATAGATACTTCGAATGCACTAAATAGTTTATCTATATTTTCAAATTGTAATTCTATTGGAGAAGATACTTCTTTATAATCATCTTTATTCTTATTATATTTAAATATTACTTCTCTATAAAGGCTCTTTAATTTAGTTATTGCTTCTCTATTTCTATCTTCGCTTTCAGTTAAATCTTTTATTTCAGATAAAAGTTTTATTGATTTAGCTTTTACATGAAATATATGTTTTTCAGCTGTGCCTATTTTTTCATAAGCACCTTCAAAGTCTTTATTTACACATAATGTTTCTATTTCAACTAACTCATCTGTTAGTTTAGGCATATCTACTTTTTCTAATCTTTCTAATCTTTTCTTCCAATCTTCTACTTCTTCTTCTATTTTTTTATTATTAGTTAGCTTACTTGCTTTAGCGAGTTCAGTTATTAAAGCAGAAGACATAATAAGATTTTTTTCAGTTGTTAGTCTATCTACATTTGATAGTATGTACTTTTTCCTTTTACTCTTTATAATTATTGTTAATATATATAAAAGAATTATTAATATAATAAAAACCATTGCTATAATAATTGTTGTCTTATTCATACTATCCTCCTTATACATTTTAACATATTTATTTAAGTTTTTGTAGGTATTTTTAATAATTTAAAAATGTTAAGAGTTTTTCTTAACATTCTTTTTTAGTTTTCTTGATATTTTATTTTTATTTTTAAGTTCTTCTACTCTTTCGAATGAAGTTATTTCATATTTATTATCTTCTGTTCTTGTTCTTTCTATATCAAATTCTGCTTCTTCACTATAGTCTCTCATGTCATATTTTAAATCATCAATAGCTACTTCGAATGCTAGTGATGGTATTTCATCAAGATTTTTTCCTTCGGATGGATAGCAAATTATTTTATTGTCTTGTAGAGAAAGTGTTGCTTTTAATTCACCTATTTCAAATACTCTATGTCCCGGATTTGGTATATTTGGATATTTTAACATTGATTTACCTTGCTTGTAAGCAATGATTTCTCTTATTTGTAATAATAAATAATCTATATTCTTTTTTCTTCTATAATTTTCGATTCTTTCTTCTGCGGTTTGTGGTCTACCTAGTTCATCTTCTCCATATATGATATCCCATTCTTCTTTTTTTAATTCTTTGATTCTTTGTTCTAATTCTTCTATTGTGCATGTATAAAGTTCTGTAAAATCAGGTATAAGAGTACTATTTTTTATATACTCTTTTATGTGTTCTCCTTCAATTCTTATAAATTTTGTCAAGCTTTTAACGTGACTCATTCCTTTAGTAGATGCATAATACATATCTAATGGGAATGTTTTATCATTTTGTAATAATCTTTCTAAATCGTTACCTTGAATATATACTTCGTCATTACTTATTATCTTCATAATATATATCCTCCTTTGTATAATATATTATATATTAA
>ULVD01046848.1_pt1 | contig 20785 bp, 4 predicted proteins | sample 1959101 | NCBI WGS metagenome assembly ULVD01 (sample SAMEA4835777, study PRJEB28245) | human gut metagenome | biome: gut microbiome; material: fecal sample | place: Denmark | collected 2008
CCTCTGCGGGACTTCCGTCTCCAAGGGCCTACTCGTATCGTTGTTATGACTGGTAACCCATGACTAAAATACCACTTTCGGGCATCGCCCAATAAAAAAAGGCGGCGAAGCCGCCACCTGAACCCTGAACCAATGAAAGCAAAGTAAAAAGGGGCTGTGAAGAAATGAGAATTCATTTCTTCACAGCCCCCTTTTTATTTCCGATAGCTCATGCGTTTCCTTGCGATCTTCTCAGCTTCACGTTCGGCCTCGCCCTGATTCGGGTGGGCTTCTTCGTCCATTTCATACTGCCACATGCGCGTGGGGACCATTTCGCCCTCGGGGCTGCTGGTGTAGCGCATGGACTTCGGCATGGTCTTTACGGTGGAGAGCGGGCTTGTGAAGCCGCGGCCGATGACGTCTGTGGTATTCATGATGAAGAGAAAGGCATGCGGGTCGATTTCTTCGATGTAATGACGGAGTTTCGTGATCTGTGTCAGATCGACGATGGCAAAGATGATGCGCTTATCCATGCCGGAGAAGGCGCCCTGCCCGTAGAGGAGGGTCGCACCGTGGTGAATGTTGCGGAGGATGGCGTCTGCGATCTCAAGAGGCTTGTCAGAAACGATGAAGGCGGCTTTCCGCTGGGCGAAGCCGATGACGAGACGGCTCGAGAGATTCGCATTGATGTACATCGCGATCAGGGTGCAGATGGCGAGCTCCAAGGCAAAGATCCAGGCACTGGCCATGACGATCAGGAAGTTCAGCGCAAAGACGACGTAGCCGATCTCCAGATTGAAGTATTTCTTCAGGATCGCGCCGATGACATCGAGGCCGCCGGTGTTGCTGTTGTAGCGGTAGAGGAGCCCCATGCCAAGGCCAAGGATGACGCCGCCTGCGATGGCAGAGACGAGCGGCTGTTTCACGGAGGACATGGCAGCAAGCGGTGCGGTGAGGTCGATGAAGACGGAGCAGAGCACGGTGCCTATGATGGTGATCAGGGTATAGAATTTCCCCATGAACTTCAGGGCAAGAAGAAGGATCGGGATATTCAGGATGAGGTTTGCGATACCGATGGGAAAGCCCGTCAGGTAGTTCAAGATCATCGCGATGCCGGTGAGCCCGCCTGCGAGAAAGTGATGGGGGACATAGAAGGCATTGATGCCGACGGAGTAGAGAAATGTCCCGACCACGGTGATGGCCAGGATGAAAAACAGCCGCTGCCAGAAAGTGGGGCTTCTGTAGTCAGCCCCCAACGGGGTGTTCATGAGTGGGTCCTTTCTTTGAAACATGGAAGCACCAAGGGTGCTGTGAAAATATTTACATCATATTATATCACGGAGAGCAAGGAAACATGAGGCATGGCGCATAGATCAGAAACGCTGCGGAGCATCCATCGGGCGATGTCCGAATGTCTCTTAGCCACCAGTCCCTAGTCCCTCATCCCCTCAAAAAAATTTTTTTCCTTCCTTCTGACCCTGTCACTTGTGACAGGGTCAGAAGGAAAAATCTCCTGTATAATAGATACAGAATAGGGATCGTGTACCTTTTTTTTGAAAAAGCAGACGGTCTTCTGCGTGCCCCCTTTTTTCCGATGGAGGATCTTGCCATGAAACGTACTATACAATCGCTATCTCTTAGTCTTTTGACAGCCCTTCTTTTTTCAGGCAGCGTGAGTGCTGCAGCGGCGCCGGCCCAGCTTGATCCGACGGATCCGGCGGTGCAGAAGGTGACGGATCAGGCGTCGCGCATGAGCGAGACGAACCAGCAGGTGGCAGCGTATTATCAGAAGAGCCGCTACCGCACGCTGGATGCCGTGCATTCTTCGGAGGCGAAGGCCGAAGAGGGCGGGCTGGTCTTTGAAGTGAAGGAGATCCGTGTGACGCCGTCGAAATTTCTTTCCGCAGAGGAGATCCGGAGGGCCATCCATTTCAAAGGCGCAGGGCCTGCCACGGTGAAGGAGCTGACGGACATGGTGGCCCGCCTGAATGCGCTGTATCAGGAGAAGCATATCGTGACAGCGCAGGCCGTGCTGCCGCCGCAGAAGGTACAGGACGGCGTGGTCTACATCCGTCTTATTGAAGGAAAATTCGGAAAGACGGTCGTCACGGGAAATCAGCGGATCTCCGAGAGGTCGCTCCTCTCGCGCATCCATGGAAAGACGGGCGAGCTGGTGGACGTGGACCGGCTCGAGGATGAGCTCCGCGTGTATAATTCGACGAATACCTATCAGGTGCAGGCAGAGCTGGTGCCGGGAGAGGAGGAAGGGACCTCCGACCTCCATCTGGTGCTCGGGGAGAAGGAGAATCCGCTGACATCCTTTATTTTCACGGACAATGCGGGCCAGAAAGAGAGCGGCCGCTATCGCATCGGTGCGTATACGGAGTACCGCGGGATCGGCGGGCATGATGCAAGCCTCGCGGTGAGTCCGGTGTGGACGGAAGGCATCTGGGGCGGCTCGGTGATGTACGATACGCCATGGGGGCATCACGGGACGCGGGCGCAGATTTCCTACAGCAGAAATCTGGTGGATATCATCGACGGCACCTTCAAGGATTATGACATGAAGGCCAATTCGAATGACGCGGCGATCTCCATCACGCACCCCGTGAATATCACGCCGCTTTCCCGTGTGGATGTCTTCTTGGAAGGCCATCGGAAATGGTCGGATACCACGTACTCCGGGATGGAGCTCTCGAATAGCGAAACGCGCACGGTGAAGGCTGGACTGTCAGCGCGGAGCTTCGACGAGAACGGGCTGTGGTTCTTCATGACCAGCGTCACCGGCTATGAGAGCGATGACCGCGTGAATGATAAGGATAACAACGGCTCATACTATAGCGCCTACCTCATGCGTCGGCAGAATCTCAAAAATGACCAGTACATGCTCTACCGCCTCTACGGCCAGTACACTGCCTTTACCTCGCTGCCTTCGACGGAGCAGTTCACGCTGGGCGGTATGGGGAGCGTCCGCGGATACAAGGAAAGTATCCTTTCGGGCGATAAAGGCTGGTTCGCCGGTATGGAGTACGGCTTCCCTATCAGCAGTGACCATCAGACATGGCGAGGCTTCGTCTTCCTCGACCACGGCGTCGCATATAACAATTTCAGCGTCAAAACAACGAAGGACTACCTCACGAGCGCAGGCTTCGGTCTGGAGTGCAGCAAGGGCGGCTGGTATGGCAAGGCCGTCCTCGGCATCCCGCTCAAGGATTCCGGAAATATCGGAGATGCATCGCCGAGAGTCCATTTCTATCTGCAGAGGAATGTGTGAGGGAAGTGACTAGTGACTAGTGACTGGTGACTAGTAGCTAGGGATTAGTGGCTAGGGATTAGGTTTGCGATACGAGAGAACCGCTAGTTTCAAAACTCCGCGGCGCTTCTATATGTTATGCGCCGCACCACCATTTTGAACCTCTTAAACCTATAGCGATGAGTAGCTGGGGATTAGAGATTGGGGATTAGGAGTGACTAGTGACTGGTGACTTGAATACTGCTTTCGGGCATCGACCCATACATATTCGCGGCGAAGCCGCCACCACAACCCCGAACCCTGAACCCTGAACCCATCAACCTATTTCCATGATCTTCTCACCCAAAGGAGGACCGTCTTATGAATAAAATATACAAAGTCGTATGGAACGCCGCGCGCGGCTGCTATGTGGTCGCTTCGGAGCTGGTGAAGACCCATCAGGGCAAGAAGAGTACGCGCCGCGGCGGGAGTATCCTCTCCCGCGCAGGTAATGCTATTAAGTTAAGCGGAAGAACGTTCTTGGCTCCCCATCGGGGGAGCTGCCCGAAGGGCTGAGGGGGCTACGTAGCGGTATTGCATGAAAGTGTTGGAATGTCGATAGCGTCGGACTATTCAACATAGCACGCTATACCGCTAGCATGCCCCTATTGCCTTCGGCACTTCCCCCGAAGGGGGCAGCAAGACGTTACGTAGCTAACAATTTCCTTAACTTAATAGCATTGCCCGCGCAGGGACGGCGCTGCTCCTTGCTATCGCAGGCTGGGGTGCGGCTTGCAATTTCATCTATGCGGACGTGACAGTGGCGGATCAGAAGTATGACAAGACGGTCACGGTGAAGGATATCGCAAACAACGGCAAGCAGTATGACATCACGAACCAGCAGATGAAGGATGGCAATGCGCTGAATAAATTCACGGATTTCGGCATCAAGCAGCACGATGTGGCGAATCTCCATATGGGAGAGGCGAATCACCAGATCAATGTCGTCAAGAATAAGATCGACATCGACGGCGTGGTGAATGCGATCAAGAACAATCAGATCGGCGGGGACGTGTATTTCTTCTCGAATGCAGGCATTGCGGTCGGCTCGCATGGCGTCTTCAATGTGGGCAGCCTGACGCTGGGGACGAATACGGCGGTGGGTGACGCGCTCTATAACGGCCACTACGTTGTGCCTTCTCAGTCAGGACCGGTTCATCAGGTCAATTTTGACCGGGACAAGGACTTCTATCAGAAATCGCCGGCGGAGCGGGCGCGCCTTTTGAATGACGGCTCTCTGTGGGGCGGGAACACGGCAGGCGATGCCGGGATCTCTTTTGCGGGCAAAATCAACGCAAAGGACAGCGTGGTCATCGCTTCGGCAAAGAGTACGATCTCGCAGACGGACGGCATGATTCAGACGGGTGCCGTATTCCAGCCCTATACGAATGGTCAGTCGGCGGATACGTATCGTTCGTCCCTCGTAAATACGGCGGACATCGTGGATGCGACGACGGCGGTAGCGACGACGGACGGCATCGCGCTGGTCGCAAAGAAGGATATCACGCTGGCGGGCGAGGTCGCGTCTCATGGGCGGAGTGTCACCGTAGAGACAGGGGATAACCTCGCTGTCACCGGCACGGAAGCAAAGGCGAGCCGCATTACGTCCGGCGGCGGGGCGATCACGCTGACGGCGTCTTCGAGTGATGCGAAGCTGCAGGCAGATCCAGATAAGGAGCCGGGAGATGGCATGATCTCCATCAAGGATGCGTACATCGACTCGTCGTCGAAAAAGAAGGACAGCGGCAAGATCGACATCACGGCGGTCAGAAATGTCATGGGTGTTTCCCGCATCGATGTGGATGATGCGACGATCACGGCCGAAGGAAAGAGCGGTCACAAGGCGGGGGATGTCTCCATCCATGCGACGGCGGCAACGAAGCTCTATGCTTGGGACATCGGCGACGGCGCGTATGCGCTGGTGAAGATGGGACAGAAGAGCCGCGGCCGAAATACGATCAAGGGGGATAATGTAGACATTTCCGCCCGCGCCACGACGTCGGGCGTCATCGGTGATGACCATGAGCTCTCTGATGCGGAGATCAAGGCGGGCATCGAGCGGGAAAAAGACCACAATGCTGTCTTAGGACTCATCGAAGAGTACGGCGGCAATTTCCGCACGTTCGGCTCGGCGACGAAGACGTATGCCGAGGCGAATGTGGACATCGACAAGACGGATATCACGGCTCTCGGAGATGGTACGGGCGTTAAGGGGCATGGCGATGTGAAGATCACGTCGGATGCAAAGTCGGATATCGCGCCGTTCAATGTGAATCTTGTCGGCGTCGGGTTTAACGTGGGCATCGGCGACGTGAAGTCGTACGTCGATGTGGATGACAGCACGATCACTTCCGCGAAGGATACGACGCTCTACGCGGAAGGCACGAATGCGGTCAAGATGAGCCTGATAGATTTCAGCGCCGTGCCGATGGGCGGGCTGTCGCTGGACTTCTCTTGGGCGCAGCTTACGAGCGACATCGCGGCAAAAGTAGGCGAGAAGGCGACGCTGACAAGCCAGGGCGATGTGGATATCAGCGCGAAATCGATCCGCTCGCTGGGCTCTGGCGCGTCTAACTGCGGACAAACGCTGGGGCTCGCGGTCGGTCTCGGGATCTCTGATACGAAAGCGAGCGCGGATATGGCGGGCACGGTCTACGCGAAGGGCGATGTGTCGGTGAAGGCGGAGAATACGCTCTCTGAAAACGGCGGCGTCTATGCGGCGGATACGGTGACGGCATCGAGCATCGGCGGGGATACGGCGCTCAAGCCGACGACAGATCCGATCAAGGCAGGCGTGGGAAAAATTTTCTCGAAACTGAAAAAAGCATTTACCAAAGAAGACAAGACAGGCCAGGTGGCAAAGGACCTTGACCTCGATAAAGCGGACAAGCCGGCGAACCAGAAGAAACCATGGAACAAGCTGGGAGCGAATGCGTCGACAGCGCTTCTTTTCAGTGACAATGACGCGACGGCGTCTGTGACGGGGAAGGTGCGCGGCATCGATGCGAGCGGGATTGCGAGTGACGAGGCGGGTGCGAAGTCGCTCACGGTCGATGCGCTGACGCTCTCCCGCAGCCACGCGGTCGTGAATGCGTTCCAAAATGACACGACGGTGTCCAAGGATGAGACCACGAAGAAGGACAATACCATCACGGCGGCGATCTCTTATCTGGAACAAAGAAATCACGCGACCGCTTTCATCAGCGGCGACACGAAGACCAGCGGAGATACGACCGTCCATGCGAAGACGGTCATCCCTTGGCAGACGAGCTGGCAGAGCACCGATCCCGTGGATCAGCTTTTGAATGTCTTCTTTAACTCGATCGATACGAATCCTGTCCTTCCTGACCTCGTGGACAGCTGGACGCAGGCGGCGGGAAATGGCGACAACGTGAATGGCGCGGCGTCCGTCTCCATCGTGAACTATGACAACAACGCCAAAGCGTATATTGGCAAGAAAGATGACACGCAGACGACGACGCCTGCAGTCGATGCCGCTGGCCATGTGAATGTCACGGGCGAGACGGACATCACGACGGTGAATCTGACAGGTACCATCCAGTCGTATCTGAGCGCGGCGCCGCTCAACCTATGGAAATGTTTCTATAAAAAAGATAAGATGGCTTTCCAGGATATTTTCAATAGAAATAGCTGGACGATGGACGGCGCATCCAAGGCAGGTATCGGCGGCGCGGCGCTCTCCGTGCATCAGAAGAATAACGCAGAGGCCTATATCGATGACGGCACGGTGGTCACGGCGAAGGGATCGGCAGATGTCAGTGCGAAGGCACGCGCGCTCAATATCGCGATGGCGGCGGCAGGCGGCCCGGCGAAGTCGGTCGCTGTCGATGCGACGGTGGGCGTGAACCGTTTCGATAATACGACGAAGGCGCGCATCGGAAACGCGACGGTCACGGCGAAGGATGTCTCTGTCACCGCGGAAGACCTCTCGAAGACCATTCAGGCGGCGGGTGCGATCGGCGTCAGCGGCGGTACAGGGATCGGTGCGTCCATCGCGTACAATCACATCAACCGTGATACGGAAGCCGCGATCTCGGGGAATGTCACGGCGAATGACAATGTCAATGTCTCCGCGAAGAACACCGGCGAGATCATCGCAGCCTCTGTCGCGGGTGCGGTCGCCTATGACAATAAGAGTCCGAATGTGAAGAACAAGGCAGGTAGCACCGGTTTCCATGCGGTCGAAGACGGCGATGAAGACGGCGTCGAGCTGGACGATTTTGTCAATGATATGGATGATGCCGATGAAAATGCACCGCTCCTGGGTCAGGAAGCGGATCAGCATATTGTAAATGTCGCAGGTAAGGACGGCGCGATGAAGGATAACGTGGCTGAGGCGAAGGGTGGTCTGGCAGCCGCAGCGAATGTGTCCGTGAACCGTATCACGGATACGGCGAAGGCGTCCGTGGCGAAACAAGATGGTGGGACTGCGCCCTCTGTCACGGCCGATGCGCTCCGTGTGAATGGTCTGAATGACAGTGCGATCCGCGCGACGTCGGCGGCCATCGGAGCCAATCTTCATGCCAAGGCAGGAGCGGCGCTTGCGGGAAGCTTCATGTACAACTCCATCACGGCGGACAACGAAGCCTATGTGGATGGGGCGACGCTCACCCTGCGCGGCAATAAAGAAAAAGACAAGGACGGGAAGGACATCGACGAGTCCCTCACTGTTCGTGCGGAGAATGATGCGACGATCCTGAATATCGCGGCGAGCGGCAGCGGTGCGACGAAGGGCTTCTCCGGCGCGGGGCAGATCAGCCTGAACTGGGTGGATGACAAGACGGATGCGCATGTGAAGGACAGCACGGTCAAGGCGAAGGAAGCCACCACCATCGAAGCGAAGGACAAGGGACAGATCGACTCGTACACAGGGGCGGTGTCTGTTTCCACGGGCTCCTCCGCGGTCGGCGCAGCCATCGGTGTGAACCTCATCGAAGGCGATACGAAGTCGTATCTGGAGGGCAGTGAAGTGGCCGGGACAGCGGAAGGAGAAAAGGCTGGCAGGCTCGCCGTCACTGCGGATGAAGCGAGCCAGATCACGTCCATCATCATGTCCGGCGCACTGGCGGATAAGGCGGCGACTGCATTCTCTGCGAGCGGAAACTGGATCCATACGACGACGGATGCCCATGTGGATAGCGGCAAAGCCATGAAGACAGGGGCCCTTACGATCGATGCCGGAAATCACAGCAATGCGACGCTTGGTGTCGGCACGGGTGCGATCTCGAATACGGCCGTCGGCGCGTCGGTCGCGGTCATGGTGAACGACTCGGACGTCAAGGCGTCGCTCACCGGCGATGCGAAGAAAGAAAAGACCATCGAGGCAGACGGCATCTCTGTCAAGGCGGACAATGCGTACAATGGATCGGCGAAGGACAGCGATAGTGACAGTACGGCAAAGACCGTCGCTGTGGGCTTTGCGGCAGGCGCGGCGAAATTCGCCGGTTCGGGCTCGGTCACGGTGAATGTCATTTCCCAGAAGGCCGATGCATCGATCGGCAAGGGAAACTATCAGGCAGGAGATCAGGGCGTTGACGTAGAAGCGAAGAATACAGCGCGCCTCTTCGGCTTGGCCGGCGGTCTGGGGATCAACCTGGGCGGCACGGGCATCGGCGCGGCGGCTGACGTGCAGACGTACAAGGGTCATACCTATGCGTCCATCGAAGACGGTGCGAAGCTCTCGAAGGCGTCTTCTGTCCGTGTGAATGCCGAGTCGGAAGAGGACCTGACGTCCGTTGCGGCGACGATCGCGACGGGGGATACATTTGCCGGCGCCGGGGCAGCCGGACTCCATGTGATTTCGACTGATACGAAAGCGTATATCGGAAATAAAGAGGACAAAGATGTCACGGACGCGGGCAAGGCCGAGCTCATAGAGGCGGGCGCTGTCTCCGTGACGGCGAAAGATACGACGAAGCTCACGACCTCCGGTGGCAGCGGGGCTGTGAGCGGGACAGGTGCCGGCGGTCTCTCCGCAGCAGTCGAAGTGGTACATAAGAAAGCGGCTGCCTATGTAGGAAATCACGCGAGCATTGGCGGGGAAAGCCTCACTGTACAGGCACAGAATACCAGCGAGTCGAAAACAGCGGCGGCAGGTCTTGGCGTCGGCGGTACGGCGGGTGTCGCAGGCGCGGCTTCTGAGACTTTTGTCACGCATACGACAGACGCTCATGTAGGCGGGGCGGCGAATGTCACCACCTTGGGCGATGCGGACGTGAAGGCGGTTTCCTCCTTCAAGCAGGGCGCCGGTGCCGGCGGCGTCGGTGGCAGCGGTACAGTGGGCATCGGGCTGGCAAACTCGACCGTCTCGATGAGCGCGGATACGAAGGCGCATGTCGATGGCGGTGCGAAGGTCACGGGGAAGAATGTCCGCGTCGCAGCAGATCATACGACAGATATCACCTATGCGACCATCGCGGGCGGCCTTGCAGGCACCGCGGCCATCAATGGCGCGGTCGGCGTGAATGTGCTGGATACGAAGACCAAAGCGTATACGGAAGACAATACCGAGCTCACTGCCACAGGCACGGCTGATACGGATGGGATCGCCATCACGGCATCGGATGCGACGAAACTTCATGGCGGCAACGGCGGCACATCCATCGGCGCGGCGGGCGGCGGTGCAGGACTGGCTCTCTCCGTGATGAATCTCACGAAAGACACAGAAGCCTATGCAGGCAAGGCGGCCAAGCTGGATGCCAAAGGCCAGATTTCTTTGAATGCCCAAAGCAGCGAAGACATTTTCAATCTGTCCCTGCAGGCGGCGGGCGGCTCTTATGCCGGCCTTGCGGGCGCGACGAATGTGATGAACCTCACCGCGATCACGAAGGCATACACGGATACGGGCGTGGAGATCAACCAGAAGGCCGGCTACGGCAAGGATGGCTCGAAGGATGTCTCGGTCACGGCAGGGCATGAAGTCCAGAAAATGGAGAACACCGTCACCGCGGCATCCGGCTCCGGCGGTGCGTCGGTCGGCGCAGCCGTCGATGTAGGAAATATCAAGACGCAGGCGAATGCCTTCCTTGGCGATAGAAACAAGGTCGCAGCGGGCGGCAGCGTGACTGTCGAAGCGAAAGATGATATGCATGGCATCATGTCGAATGCGATCTCGGCCGCCATCGGTTTTGTGGGACTTTCGGGCAGTATCTCTGTCTACAACGTCGGCAGCACGATGTCTCCGGAAGACCAGAAGACACTCTCGGGCCAGACGAGTGAGAATGGCGAGACCGTCGGCTTCGATAGCTGGGTGAATGAGGAACTCGCGAAGATCAACGAAGGCACCGGCAAAGCGGTCGATGCCTATGACACGGCATCGCTTGATGAAGTGAAATCGAGCCTTGGCAAGACCTTTGCGTCCGAGGCGCCGAGCAGCGCGGGCGAGAAAGGCACGCTCGCAAAGATCGGAAACGGCACCGCCATCGACGCGGCGGGCGATGTCAAAGTCCATGCGGACGACAAGCTCTCCGCGGAGAACATCATGGGCAGTCTCTCGGGCAGCGCGGCGGCGAGTGCCGGTGCGTCCGTCAGCGTACTGAATACCGATACGCAGACGAAAGCGCTCGTGGATAAGGCAGCGACAGTGACGGCAGGAAAGGATCTTGCCATTTCTGCGAAGGCCGCGCACGACTTTAAGGAATATATCGTGGGGGCTTCCGTCTCCGGCGGCGTGGCCGGGCAGGGAACGGTCGGGACATGGACGGACAAGAGTGCCGTCTCGGCGCTTCTTGGCGATACGAATGCCGTCCACGCGAAGAATATCTCCATCACTTCGGAGAATGACCGCACGCTTGACGCGTATGTGGCAGGGGCATCTGTGGCGCTTGTCGCGCTGAATGGCGCTGTCGTCACGGCGAATGTCACCGGCTCTTCGGAGGCGGGCATCGGAGACGATGAAGGCAAGTACGCGGGCGAAGTGAAGGCGGATGAGGCTCTCACTGTCTCTTCGGATGCGAAGACAACGATGGATGCGAAGGCAGTCGGCGCGGCGGCAGGCATTTTCGGCGGCACGGGAACGGGCGCAGACCTTTCGTCTGCGGTCGATGTCACGACCAAGGTCGGGAAGAAGGCGAAGCTCTCTGGGAAAACGATCTCCCTCACGGCGGAAAATACGCCGAAGATGTCCGCACTTGCGACTTCAGCGGGCGTCGGCATCGGCGGCGTGGGAGCGACCGTGGCAGAGATCGACTCCAAAGATACCTCGCGTGTCACCATCGCTGACGGGGCATCTCTCACGGCCACGGATAAGCTCATCGCCCGTGCGGTGATGTCTATGCCGACGGATGATTACAATGCCTATGCGCATGCTATCGCCGGAAGCGGCGGCGTCATCGCCGGATCCGTGGCGGTCGTGGGGATCGGCATGGAGAATACCACAGAGACCGCGATCGGGAAGGATGTCAAGATCAAGGCAGACCGCGCGGAGATCACCGCAGATCATAAAGACAGAGGAAACTATGAGATCGAGTCTATCGCGGCCGGCGGATACAGCGGCACCGGGGCGGATACGAGGTACACCGTGGACTCCACTTCGAAGGTCACCGTCGGTGACGGTACGACCGTGACGACGGACCGGGAGACGGCCATCCGCGCGGACAATGTGAGTGAAAAGGCGTGGAAAGACGGCTCGGAAAAGGAGAATGCCACTTCTGGTGGTGCGGCGCTCGACTCCGGGAATGGCGTCGTGAGTGTGACGAAGATCACCCACACCACGGAAGCGAATCTCGGGAAAGTCACCCTGCAGGCGAGCGCTTCTGACCTTACGGCGGAAGAAAAGGCCGCGGGGAAGACCCTGCATGACAAGAAAGCCATCACCATCGACGCCGCGAGCCGCGTCAAAGCGCATGATAACAATGCGTTGTCGACTGGTGCTGCCGTCGGTGCGGCGCATGTGAAGGAAACGCTCGATGTCAAGGCGACTACGAGCGCGACTGTCGCGGACGGCGCAAGCCTCAAGGCCGGCGAGACAGAGAAGGCGAATGCGAAAGACAAGGCCTGGGAAGGAAAAGCGGAAACCGCCTCGTATGACGGCTCGTACAAGGGCGGTACGATCGCCATCGGCACAAGAAATGATGCGGATCTCTACAGCACGACGCTAGTCGATGTCTTCGGCTTGGCGGGCTATGCGGGCTCGGAAAATGACGTCACCTACACGGGCAAGACGAAGACCACATTCGGCGCGGCCGCGGAAACGGCGAAGGGGGATATTTCCCTTGCGGCAGGCCGTGACAGCGCAGGCGAGACAGGCACGATCAGCGTCAGTGCGCACAGCGACATCCTGAATGCGACGGCGATCCCGATCTCCATCCAGAAGGATCCCTATGCGAAAGCGGACAGCCAGGCGAGCCTCACCGTCACGAATAGCGCGGATATGAAGAGCGACCGGGACATCCTCCTCAAGGCGAAGGCGGGCGCGGTATCCGCCTTTGGCAATGGCGAGGTGAAGGACTGGGTGAATGCCATCGAGGATGCTTTCGGCTCGGACGGCAGCCAGATCGGGAAGAAGGAGATCGCAAAGTCCGCCGATGTCACCATGAATGGCAAGGCGGAGACGGGCATCCATCGCAAGAAATCCATGACCATCGGGGGGACGAATAAGGATGGGACATGGACGACCAAGGTCACGAGTGATGGCGACCTCTCCTACACCTATGGCGGCTCGAAGCCGGCCGGTTCGGAGCTCTATGACCAGCTCCACGAGCTGCAGCAGAAGCTCATCGACTATGCGGCCGACCCCTCGGCGAAAGCCGCATATGAAGCGGAGATCACATTCCTTGAACAGAAGATGGCGGCAGAGGGCCTCGGGTATTTCGATAAGAGCGGCCGCTTCGTAGAGACGCCGCCCTCAAGCACCTCGGAGCTGGAAAGCGCGAAGGCAATGCGGAAACAGGCGAATGAGCACCTGCCTGAGATAAAGAAAGCCTATGAGACAGAAATCAAAGAGATGCAGGATCAGATCGATGGGCTGAATACTGTCGCAGCGAGCAAGAAGGCGTATGACAGCGCGGCCGCATCGGCGGCCGATGCTGAGCGTGCGCTCACTGACGCCAAGAGCGCAGAAGAAACGGCGAAGACAACGCTGGAAAGTAGCCGGTCTGCGGTCGAAACATTGGCGAAAGATGCCGGACAGCCGCTGGAAGAGTACGTGGCGGCGAATCCGAACGAGGAGAGGGTCGTAGCATATACGGGAGCGAAGAAGGCATACGATGAGGCACAGGCTGCGACGAAGGTGGCTGATTTGGATAAGACCGCTGCCGATACCGCGAAGTCCGATGCAGAAACGGCATACACCAGTGCGGTCAGCAGCTACAACAGTGCCTACAGCGATACGATCCCGACCGACCCCAAGCAGTACGACGAGACGGACATCAGCGAAAAGCAGACTGCATTGACGAAGCAGAAACAGCAGCAGGAGGCAGCGAAGGATGTCCGCGTTAGCAATTACCAAAAACTTGATACCGAGATCCAGCTGACGGATGAGTTCTTCGCCCAGAAGGGCACCGAGAAGGACGGGAAGTTCTTCTATGCGAATGGTGATGAAGTCGAAGGCGGCAAGGTCATGAAGGACGGCAAGGCGTACTACCTCCTCCACAGCAAGACCTATCCGCAGATGACGCATGATTTCCTCGTGGGCGATGTCACTGCGCAGCTCGGGGATATCGTCTTCGAAGGGGACAATGTCTCCGGCGCAGGCACGCTCAACGCAGGCGGCGATGCGGAAGTGAAGATCACGAATGTTTCGCCGAATAATCTGGTGATGGGGGATATCCACGTCGTCGGCAGCCAGGGCACGGCAGGCGCCGGGCAGGGCGGTACGATTTATTTCAACAGCACCGAGATCAAGGGGGACAGCGCGGAGGCGATCCGGGAGGCGATCCAGAAGGAGAACAAGGACAAGACGAGATCCGTTTCCTTTGCCGCCGAGACGCGCTACCAGACCGGCGGGCCTTCTGTCACTATCGAGAACAATTTCCGCCCGCAGACGTATGTGGATGGCGACAATGCGCCCTACTACGCCGCACCGAATGTCACTCTCAAGGGCTACATCTACAATCCGCGCGGCACGGTCACCGTCACGAGTGCGAATGGCGACGTGTACAATAAGGGCACGATTTACGCGGGCAGCGTGAATATGACCGCATCGAACGGAGATTTCATCCAGACCTATGATGCGAGCAGCGCGAAGAAGCAGTCCAGCATTTCGAGCGTCGGCGGGAATCCGCTCGATGATGCGGGCGGTCTCTACAATGTCGATAAAGACGGCAAGGCGAATGAGAAGATTGGCAGCGGCATCCTGGCGAATGGCAATGTCTTCATTTCCGCGCGCTATGTGAACATCAATTCCAAGATCCAGAGCGGCGTACCGGATCACGCGATCAACATCCCGAAGGAGTACAAGCTCTTCTATATGGATGGCAGCACGAAGGTCGATGTGACGGACGCAGGGCAGGCACCATCCGGTGTGAAGATCCTCGCCTCTGACAAGGATGGGAAGGAGATCGAGGGCGTGTCCTATGACAGGACGAATGACCGCTTCGTCATCAGTGATGTCGAAGTCCACGGCGGGCATGTCTCCATCGTCGGGACCATCCTCAATACGACAAACGACACAAACAAAGCCCGCATCGAAGCCCTCGACGGCTACGGCACGATCCAGGTGAAGAATGACTCGGACAAGAACATCGAGCTCAAGACCCTCTCCACGGGCGGCGGGATCGAAGGCAAGATCGAGATCACGGATCTGGATCGCTTGAGCGGGAAAGTCACGAGAAAGACCACCTACACCCGAAAGAATGGGGTGATCCAGCAGAGCGTCCAGAGCTATGCGAATGGAAATCCGACAGGGGATCCGGCGATTTTCACCTTCACGAATGCCAAAGACGCGAAATACCATACGACGAAGGGCTCGTACTACACCGTGCAGACGGGACAGGACAGCAGTACCACGACCACGTATGAGCTGCATGACACCCGCCTCGACTGGTGGGGAATCGATGACAAGGCTCCGACGAGCGCAGAAATGCTGGCGCAGGGCGGCACCGTGACCGACTTCTGGAAGGGAGATGAACGCACGCTGGAGGGCGGTGCCTTCGTCTCCGACTACAACACGGTCGATGGGACGACGGCGAGCGGCAACTATGTGACGACGGACAAGCAGTTCACGTCAGCAGAGCCGACCTCTACATTCACGAAAAAAGAGGAACGCCTCTGGTATACGCTGGGACTTGCGAAGAAATTCGATTACAAACTGGTCGAGACTACGTACGATACGACGGTGACCCAGTATTCCCTCAAGTCGGACTACGATGTGGGCATCGGCTTTGGCGGCTTGGAAAATGGCGGCACGCTCACCGTCGATGGCGGCAGCCGTGACGTCCTTATCAATGGCACGCTCTCCAATGGCCGCGGCGCTTCGACACTCTCGGGCGGCAGCCTCACGCAGGGCGACCTCGGCTATGTCGATACCGGAAGCCTTCATATGACCGCGACCGGCAGCGTCGGCAGCGCGGGGCAGGCGATCAAGACCAGCGCAGACACCGTCTCCGGCAGTGCAGGCGGCGACTTCGCCGTCAATGTCAAAGGGAATGTCACCCTGGGCAAGGTATCGGCTGGCAAGATCGCTGATATCACGGCCGAGGACGGCATCACGCAGGCGGCGGGAGAGACGCTCTCGGCAAGCCGCGTGAACCTTGATGCAGGAAGCGGCGCCATCAGCGGCGCATCTGGCGCACTCTCGATCGTAACGAAGCAGGGAAGCGGTGAGGCCTATGGTCTCAAAGCCAGCGCAGATGGAAATATCGCTATCACGAATACCGGCGGCGATCTCTATCTCGACAGCGTTACCTCGAAGCATGGCGATGTCACCCTGACGACAGACGGCAGTTTTATTGACAACAATTTCACCGATGTGGCGAATGAAAATGCGAAGGCAAAGCTCGACGCCTGGTCGAAGGCGCGTGTCTTGGAAGGCAGCGAGGCGACGATCTCGAAACAGAAATCCCTCCTCATCGCCAAAGTACAGGGCAAGTACAATGAGTATCAGACACTTTCCGCCTACGTCAAAGACGGCAAGTACACGCTGGATGACACCGCGAAGGCGGCACTTGCGGAGAAGGGCATCACTGACATCAATGCGTATATAGCAGAGAAACAGGCACGCTATGAGGATCTCGCTAAGACCGTCGGCACTTGGAAGAAAGCGGACGTCGAAGACTATGTGAAGGGGATCAAAGACAGCACAGACAAGACGCTCTACGGCAATGCCGCACTCACCGCGAAAGATCTGACAGCGGATGCGTACCTCACCGCGGAAGAAAAGGCAGAAGTCCTCGTCGGCTCGGCAAAATCCGCACAGGATCTCCTCGTCACCTTCTCCGGCGGCAGCATCAAAGAGGGCATCACCGATACCCAGACCACGCAGAAGGAGACCGCGCATGTCACGGGGCAGAATGTCACTCTGACAGCACTTGGCGGTAAAACGGAAAATGGCAAGTACGTGAGCGGCATCGGACACAAGGAAAACGGACAGGTGATCGACCTCTCGACGAAAGAGAAGATCGAGAGTCTGACGGCAGACCAGCTGATCGCCCTTGCGTCCGCAGAGCGCGGGGATTTCAAAGTAGATGGCAAGACCGTCACCGTCAGCTCCATCCGCTCCATTGAGACGAATGCGGACGGGAAACTCACCGCGAAAGCAGAGAATGGCGCCATCTACCTCACCAGCGATACCGGCGTGAAGGAAGGGAGCAAGCTCCTCTCCGGCGGCGAGCTCCGCGTGAAGGGGACGGGCGACCTCAACAATGTCACCGTGGGTGCGAAGGACCAGATCGTTCTTGAATCCGGCGAAGGGGAGATCTCCGGCGTCACCATCCAAGGAGGCGGCACCCTCACCGCCCGCGCAAAGAAAGGCGTCTCTCTTTCGAAAGACAGCGACCTCGTCATCAATACCGTCTACGCCTCCGATGGGAACGTGGTACTTGACCTCAAGGGTCACAGCCTCCTCGCCGAAGACGGGCATGATGCAGATAAAGAAACGGGCACCACCTACACGAATATTGAAGGTGAGAATATTTCCATCGAAAACGTGGCAAATGTCAAAGGCGAGGGCGAAGGACAGTCCCTCGGCATGAAAGTGACCGGCAAAAAAGCCGAAGATGGCAGTATGGTGCCGGGCAGCATCCGTTTCCAAGCGACAGGCGACGCCGACATCACACTCTTCGGAGAAGCGGCATCGAATGCGACTTCCATCGAGGCAGAAAACACCGCCATCACCAACCACGGCAAGATCTCGGATGGCAGCTACAAGGCAAGGAAAGCCCTCCGCGTTTATAATGCGAATGATAGCACCATCACTGGCGGCACCTTCACAGGCGCAGAGACCACCCTTATCAATCAGGCGGATCTCAGCGGCGCGAAGGTAGAGGGGACAAAGACACTCACCGTCACGAATACCGCATCCATTCAGAATGCGACACTTGCGGGCGGCGCTGCTGCGGTTGATAACCATGGCAAAGACAGTGTCATGAAAGATGTCACGCTGACCGGCAGTGCGATCACCCTCACCAATGAAGGAACCGTCGAGAATGGCAGCTATACCGCAGAGACGGGAGCAATGACCGTTAAAAACAACGGCAAGCTGTCTTCCGGCACGTACACTGCGAAGGGGACGATGGACATCACGAATGAAGGAACCGTCGAAAACGGCAGCTATACCGCAGAGACTGGTGCGATGACCGTCAAAAACAGCGGCAAGCTGTCTGCGGGGGCATACACCGCAAAAGCAGGGACGATGGGCATCACGAACCGCAAGACCATCGAGAACGCTGCTTTCACCGTAGGCGGTGCGCTCACGTATGACGGAAACGCTGATTCGACAGTGACTGAAACGACGATGACCGGCGCGTCGGTGGACATCACCAACGTGGGCACGCTCACCAATGGCAGCTATACCGCAGAGACGGGAGCAATGACCGTTAAAAACAACGGTAAGCTGTCTTCCGGCACGTACACCGCGAAGGAGACGATGGGCATCACGAATCAGGGCACGATCGAAAATGGCGAGTATACCGCCCGCGGCGACCTCACCTATACCGATACCGCAGAAGCCTCTCTCAAAGATGGCACCTTGATCTCGGAAGAAGGAAAGGCAAAGATCACCGCACATGGCGTGTTCCAGAGCAAGAAACTCAGCGCGAAGAATAACGCGACCGTCGAGGCAGATCACGATGTCACGCTCAACGAAGCAGAAGCAGGCACGCTTGCTATCTCGTCCGGCGGTAGCATAAACGCGGGCACGCTTACGGCTAAGACTGGCAACGCGTCTGTCACCGCGAAGACGGATGTGAAGATCGACGCGCTGAAGGCAGAAACCGGCAGCACAACGATCGAAGCGACCAACGGCAAACTTGACGTGACGACGCTGAATGCGAAGAGCCTGACCGCGAAAGCGGGTACAACGCTTAGTGCGAAAACGTTGGATGTGAAGGAACACGCAGAACTCACCAGCGGCGGCGATATGGTTCTTACGGAAGCCCATGCGAATACCTTGACCGCGAACGCGGGCGGGAAGTTGACGGCGACAACGCTTGGCGTGACTGGCGCAGCTGGTCTGACAAGCGGCGGTGCGATGGAAGTGACCGAAGCGACCGTGGGAAGTGTGGCGGCGAAAGCAGGAACAACGCTCCACGTCAAGAAACTCACTCCGACTGGTGAAGCGACGCTGACGAGCAAGGACGAAGCGACGCTGGATGATGTGACTGCGGGAACGCTTGCCGCAGAATCGACAGCGGGCAGCGTGAAAGCGGGCACGCTCACGGCTACGACAGGCGATGCGTCTGTCACTGCAAAGAAAGACGTGACGATCGGTACGCTGAAGGCAGAAGTCGGCAGCACAACTGTTGAAGCGACCGAAGGCAAACTTGACGTGACGACGCTGAATGCAAAGAGCCTGACCGCGAAAGCGGGTACAACGCTTAGTGCGAAAACGCTGAACGCGAAGGAACACGCAGAGCTCTCAAGCGGCGGCGCCATGACGCTGGATAATGCGAGTGCGGATACTCTGACAGCGAAAGCAGGCACGACGCTCGATGCGACGAAGATTCATACGGCGGGCGATGCGGGTCTTGCAAGCGGCAGTGATATGATCCTCCATGCGGCAGAGGTAGGCGGCAAGCTCACTGCGGACGCAGGCGGCAGTATTTCCGTGAAAGGAACGAATTCGAAGATTTCCGGAAGCACCATCAAGATGACGGCGGGAGAAGACATCCGCATCACGGATCGTTCGCCGGTCGGCAAGCTGGACGGCGTGGATACGAGAGTGTCGGCAGGGTCGACCACCGGCAGCGGCGCGGCAGGCAGTCTTGTCACCGGCGAGGCGAAGCCGCATGATTTCGATGCCAGCGGAAAGGGCAGTGCGCTGCTCTCATCTGCGGGCGGAAAGGTCACACTCTCTGCGAAGAAGGTGGAGATCGACACGCTGAAAAATGGCGAAGGCGACGCGGCGGATCTCAAGATCTCTGCGGACAACATCGGTATCGATGATCTGGCAGGCGTCGGCGCGCAGCATGTCACCATCCTCGGCGCGAACGGACAAAGTCAGGCGCACTACGCAGGCATTCACTCCACAGCGGAAGGCGGCACTCTTGTGAAGGACAGCAAGGTCGAGCACTTGAACCTCACTGGCAGGGAGCCGCTCGGCCTCTCGAATACCGCGATCGGCGGAGACAGCCTCCTTGCGACGGATAAGATCCGTGTGACGATCCAGAAGAATCCGGGCAGCAGCCAGGCGGAGCATTTCGGAAATCTCTCTCTCGGCGGCTATGATATTGTGACCGACCATGTCATGACGAGTGTCAAGGACGGTCTCACCGTGAACGGCGAGCGTTTCCCGATGACGGCGGAAAGCGTCATGAATGCGAGCCTCTATGAGGACCGCACGCTTGGCCGTGACGGACGGGAGAAGGAAGAAGAAACGGAGAAGGAAAGTCTGTCTCTTGCCTTCGGCGCACCGAATGACAAGGAAGCATATGAAGTCGTGAAATAGGAGTTTTGCATTTAAAAACGAGCCTCTCATTTCGAGGGGCTCGTTTTTGTATTGGGTTCATGGTTCAGGTTGGCGGGTTCAGGTTGGTGGTGCGGCGCATAAAATATGGAAGCGCCGCGGAGTATAAATCATGGCGATGCCCGAAGGGGCGGATAGGGCACAAGCGGGATGAAAGAGAGTGGAAAAATGCATCTCAAGTCGACGATTTATAAAAGCACCCGAGCGCCGCTCCGCGGTACCCCTTCCCCATGCGGGTAATGTTATTAAGGGCATCTCTAAAAACCTCAAGTTTTCAAGTAGCCCTGAATCATTTATAATAAATATACAAAACTAAGGAGGTTTAGCTATGGGATTTGTACTTTTTGAAAAAGCAGCATGCTTGGATAAATTAACTGTATTCGTATATTAAGACCCATCTGAGATGGGGGACCCGGTGGAGCCGTAGCTTTGCC
>ULVD01034019.1_pt1 | contig 20762 bp, 22 predicted proteins | sample 1959101 | NCBI WGS metagenome assembly ULVD01 (sample SAMEA4835777, study PRJEB28245) | human gut metagenome | biome: gut microbiome; material: fecal sample | place: Denmark | collected 2008
ATATATATGAGATTATTTAGTAATGAAATTGTTTTTAGAGGTCATCCTGATAAAGTATGTGATCAAATAAGTGATGCTTTAGTGGATGAGTTTATTAAAGGGGATAAGAAAAGTAGATGTGCGATTGAGACTATGGGTGGTAAAGGTAAAATATTTATTACTGGTGAAGTTACATCTAAGAGTAAAGTTAATATTTCTAAAGTGGTAAAGAATGTTTTAAAAGATGTTGGATATAGTTCTAACTATGAAATTATTAATAATATTGGTGTTCAAAGTAGTGATATTGCGATGGGTACTAATGATGAAGTGATGGGTGCTGGAGATCAAGGTATGATGTTTGGCTATGCTTGCAGTGATAATGATTTATATTTGCCTACAGCTATGGTTATACTTCAAGAGTTGAGTAGAAAGTATGATGTTTTGAGACAAAATGATTCTAGATTTAAGAGCGATGGTAAAGCTCAAATAACTGGATATTATGATGAAAATATGAAACTTTTACGTATTAAGACATTTACAATAAGTTATCAAAATACAGAAAAAGAGAGAAATGAAACTGATAAAATAATTAAAGATATATGTAATCGTATTTGTTCTAAATATAACATTGAAGTAGAAGAATACTTGATAAATCCAACTGGTAAGTTTGAAATTGGTGGTTTTGAAGGCGATGCTGGACTTACTGGTAGAAAAATAGTAGTTGATAGTTATCAAGGATTTGCTCCTGTAGGTGGTGGTGCTTTTAGTGGTAAAGACCCAACTAAGGTAGACAAAAGTGGTGCATATAAAGCTAGACTAATTGCTGTGCATTACTTAAAAAAATATAATCTTAAGTGGTGTAAAGTACAACTTAGTTATGCGATTGGTATTAGAAAACCGTTAGCTATTTATATTGATAGTGATAAAGGAATACTTCCAGAAGAAGTTACTATTAGTAAATATGAGAGTTTATATGAAGAATGTGAACCTAAGAATATAATAGATGATTTAAATTTATTAAATGAAAGATTCTATGAAAGAAGTAAATTTGGTCATTTTTAGAAGTGTAAAGTTTTTGTAGAAACCTTGATATTAAAAATTAATATGATATAATTAAATTAACCTAGAAATAAATATAGCTCAATAAACCGGCTATGTAATACTATAGGGGGACTAATTAGTATATGGAGTTGAATATTGCATATTATGCAAGATCCCGAGTATGTTATGTGTCCTACCACCTCGTGCGAAACGCGAGTTTTATTACACTATATTTACCTAGGTATTTTTTTATGGTATAATACTCTTGCTTTTGAAGGAGTGAAAGATATGAATCTTTGTAGACTTGAATGTCTAATTGGAAGTGAAAATTTAGAAAAGATAAAGAATCTTAAAGTACTTATTATAGGACTTGGAGGAGTAGGTGGATATGCTCTTGAATCATTAGTTAGATGCGGAGTAGAAGATATAACTATAGTAGATGGAGATACTATTAAACCTAGTAATATTAATAGACAAATAATAGCTACTTCTCGTAATAATAATAAATATAAAACTAGAGAATGGAAGAAAAGAATTAAGCTTATAAATAAGAATGCTTCTGTTAATATAATTAATACTTATATAACACCTGATAATATAGAATTATTATTTGGTGAAAAGTATGACTATATGATAGACGCATGTGATACTACTCGTGTTAAAGTTGAACTAATTAAGAGATGTCATCAAAATGATATAAAGTTAGTTTCATCAATGGGAACAGCTAAGAAATTAGATGCTACTAAGTTAATAATAACAACACTTGATAAAACTAATACAGACCCTCTTGCTAAAAAGGTAAGACATGAACTTGGAAAAGACAAAGACTTAATGAAAGATGTTATAGTTGTAACATCAACTGAGAAAGCAATAGATACTAAGAATATGCTTGGTTCTAGTGCATTTGTTCCAGCAGTTGCAGGACTTTATATTACAAACTATATAGTTAAAGATGTATGTGAGATGTAAATTAATTCCTTTATGGAATTTTTTTGATATAATAGTATTATCATAGGAGGTAATAAGATGTTTGGTAGTAATAATAATTCTTTTGGACATAGTTCTAGTTCATCTTTTGGGCATGATTCAAGTTCGTCATTTGGACATAGTTCTAGTAGTTCAATAAGTCATCATGCAGGTGGTAGTAGTCATAATTTCTCTAGTGGAAGTTCAACAATAAGCCATCATTCTAATGGAAGTAGTAGCCATACTTTTTCAAGTGGTAATTCTTCAATAAGTCATCACTCTAATGGTGGAACAAGCCATAGTTTTACTTCAGGAAATACTACTATTAGTCATAATTCTAATGGAACAGTTACAACAAGTTTTAAAAACTAGAAATTAGATTTTATATAAGAACATTATTATAAATTATAGTAATGTTTTTTATTTTGCTTAATTTTAAGAAAAAAAGAAGTGTTTTTGGAATTTATAGCTAACTATAATAATAGAGGGTAATAAATATTTTCTAGAAAGTAGGAATTTAAATGAAGGAAATAATTGAATACACTGAAAAGGTATTTGAAGACATTAAACATATTGATGAAGAAGGAAATGAGTATTGGCTTGCTCGTGAATTACAAGTCGTCTTAGATTATAAGAAATGGCAAAAATTTATAAATGTAATAAATGATTCTATAGTAGCTTGTAAACAAAGCAATCAGTTGATGGATGACCATTTTACCCAAGTGGGTAAAATGGTACAAATAGGTTCTGGTGCTAAAAGAAAACAAGTGGATTATAAGTTGTCTAGATATGCTTGTTACTTAATTGTACAAAACTCTGATCCTAGAAAAGAAGTTGTAGCTTTAGGAAAAACTTATTTTGCAGTTCAAACTAGAAAACAGGAACTTAGTGAGAAAGAATATCTTGGACTTACTGAAGATGAGAAAAGATTTTATCAAAGAGATTTAACAAGAAAAGGTAATTATTCTTTGAATATTGCTGCTAGAGATGCGGGAGTTAAGAATTTTGATAAGTTTCATAATGCTGGATATAAAGGACTATATAACGGAGAAACTGCAGATGATATAGCAAAACGTAAGAATTTAAGATATAGAGAAGATAGACTTGATAATATGTGCAGTGAAGAATTAATTGCTAATCTTTTTAGAATTAGTCAAACTGAGTCAAAATTAAAAAGGGATAATGTATCTAGTGAAACTAAAGCCAATGAAACTCATTATATCGTAGGTAAAAATATAAGAGAAACTATTCTTAAGAATGGTGGAGTTATGCCTGAAGATATGCCAACACCTGATAAAAGTTTAAAAGAACTTGAAAAAGATAGAAATAAAAAACTACCTTTATGAGTAGTTTATAATGTTTTTTGACTTTGAGGTTTTATTCTTAAGTCTTCACTTTCAAGTTCTTCTTTTGTTTTAGATAATGGTGCATGTCCTTTAGTAAATGAATTTATATAAATATTTCCATTAATAGATTTAAAGTCTTTAGTAGTGTATCCAGTTTTTGTATTATAAAATGAATTTCCGTATATTCTAGCGGTTTCTTCGTCTAAAATATGATATCCATCCACTAATAATCTTTCTACTAGAGGTTTATCTTCATCTTTTATAAAATGCCCTGGAGAAGGCGTTTTTAATATCATACCATTATGTGTTAAATAATCTTTTTTATCGTCTGTAAAGAATTGTCTATAAGTTGGATCTATTAAATATGGAACAAGCATACCCATTACATTGAATCTTGCAACTAAGAATGAGTGACCTTCAATATCAGTAGTTATTTCACTTTGTGTAGAGCAAGGATGAGTTTCTACTCCTAGATCATTTAAATAATGAGTAATTATAGAAACTGCTTTATCGCATTTAAAACTAAAGTCATAATTATCAAAATCATTAGTGAATTTGCATCTTGTTAAGTAACAAATATTATCTAAAAAAAGTTTTATTTCATCTGTAGATAGAGGTATGTTACTTTCGACTTTTCTTTCTAATTCTTCAATTACTTTTGAATCTATATTTACTGTTTTAGGAGTACTGTTCATTATGAATTTCATTTTTTCACCTTAATACTAGCATTAAATTTATACATTTCTGTTTCATATTTATTTTTTCTTGGTGCGTAGTATTTCCTTCCTTTTAATGCGTCTGGCATATATTCTTGATCTACCCAGTAGTTTGGATAGTTATGAGGATACTTGTAGTTTGGACTAGTTGTTCTTATGTGTGCTGGGATTCTTCCAACTGACATAGTATTAATGTCTTTAATAGCTTCTGTGATTGCCATATCAGCTGAATTACTTTTAGGACTAAGTGCCATATCAATAACAGCACAAGAAAGTGGCTTTACTAGTTCTGGATATCCAATTCTTTCACTTGCTTCAACGGCAGCTACTACTTTAGGACCGATCATAGGATTGGCAAGACCTATATCTTCATAAGCAATAACAATCATTCTTCTATAAATAGAGTCGTAGTCTCCACTTACTATTAATCTTCCAAGGTAGTGAAGAGCTGCATCTACATCACTTCCTCTAATACTTTTTTGAAAAGCAGATAGCATATCGTAATGACCATCTTCATCTTTATCTGTAAAGAATGATGGAGTATTGGTAGTTTCTTTTATATTATCAATAGTAACTTCTTTATTATAACCATAGTAATTAAATTCAATTAAATTATAAGCAAATCTTATATCTCCATTAGATATTTTAGCAATATACTTTATAGTTTTATTATCCATTTTTATATCAGTAAATATTGTTTTAACTCTTTTAATACCTGCTTCAATATCTTCTTCATTTAAAGGTTTTAATTCTATTAATTGACATCTACTTCTGATAGCTTGATTTATAGAATGAAATGGGTTGGAGTTAGTAAGACCAATTAGAGTTATAAGACCACTTTCAATATAAGAAAGTAATATATCTTGTTTATCTTTATTCATTCTATGAATTTCATCTACGATAAGAATCATACTTCCATACATTTTAGCTTCTTCAATAACAACTTCAAAATCTTTCTTGGAATTAATAGTTGCATTAAGCATTCTGTATCTTATACCAAGTTCATTTATTAAAGCAAGAGCAATAGTAGTTTTACCACAACCACTATTACCATAAAAAATTATATTAAAAAGAACTTTATTCTTTACTAAATTTGTTAATACTTTACCTTTACCAATAAGATGTTTTTGACCTAAAACATCCTTTAAATTATTAGGTCTTAATTTATTTTGTAATAATTCCATAGTACACCTCATAAGTATTTTATCAAGTTTATAATTAAATTTAAAGTCATTTAAAAGTCATTTTAATCAAATATTATTGTTATTGATATATTTCTTTGCTATAATAGTGAAGTATTAATAAAAGAGGAAACTATGAAAAACACAAAATTTAAAAGTATTTTATTAGTAGTATTAACAGTGGGATTATTTTGGTACATTCTTAAAGATAATTTTAATGAGTCGATTAGTCTGTTATTAGGGGCTAATATTTGGTATTTATTGTTAATCTTATTAACCTATGCAGTATATTTTGTAATTGAAGCGTATTTGCTTTATTTACTTATTAATAAAATTAATAATACTTATTCATATAGAAAGACTTTAGAGCTTAATCTTATGACTAAGTTTTTTAATGGGATAACGCCATTTTCTTTAGGGGGGCAACCTCTTCAAATATATGAACTTAGTAAAAGTAAAATAAGAGTTACCGAAGCATTACTTGTTATAGTGGAGAACTTTATAGTTCTACAAATAGCTATGACTATTATGTCAGTAGTGTCTTTAGCAGTATGTTTAAGTAATGGGCTTGTTCCAAATAAGTTCTTGTGGATAATGACTATAGTAGGTATACTTATAACACTTATATCATTATTTATGGCTATATTTATGTGTGTTAAAATAAATTATGCTAAAAAAACAGGTAAGTGGTTTATTAAAGTATTAAATAAAATTCATATAATTAAGAATAAAGATGAATCGTATCTTATGTGGACTAATAAATGTGATGAATATCATACTTGCTTTAAAATATTATTAAAAGATAAAATATTTATTATAAAGTGTGTTCTATTAAATATTATTTATATGACTGTATTTTGTATGTTACCATTCCTTACATTTAAAGCATTAAATATAGATGTAGATATCAATATGTTTTATAGTATTGTTCTTGGATGTTTTGTTTATCTATCTGCTTCGTTTGTTCCAATACCAGGGGCTACAATTGGAATGGAATATGCATTTATTAATTACTTTAAAATGATAGTAGTAGATTCAATAGTAATGCCAGGTGTATTATTATGGAGGTTAGTTTCATATTATATTCCTATGATATTAGGTGGAATATTATTTAATATAAAAGATTCTATGAAGAAGTAGAAATACTTCTTTTTCTATTGTTTAAAATTATTAAAAATGATATTATATTTAATGATAGGAGAGTAAGAAAATGGATAATAATAAAAAAATAATATTTGGTATATTTTTAACTATTTTGTTTCTTTCAAGTGTTGGTCTTTCTTATTCATACTTTAGTAATAGTATTGTTCAAAATGAAGTAAAAGATCAAGTGGTTACTACTGGTAATTTAGAGTTAACTTATACTGATGGACCAGAAATAAAAATGGAAAATATCAAGCCAGGACAAACTATTACAAAGAAAGTTACAGTTAAAAATACTGGTACTCTTGATGCATTATACAACTTAGTATGGCAAGAATTAAATAATACTATTACTAAAGATGAAATGGTAATAAGTGCTACATGTAAGAGATTAAATGGAGAGGCAGAAGAAGAAGCGTGTGAAGGAGTAGATGAAACGCCAATAATGAGAAATACTTTGGAAAGTGTAATAAAAAAGAAAATTTCTATTGAACCAGGTATTACTCATGAATATAATGTAACTATTACATTCAAAGAAACTAATGCTGCTCAAAACTATAATCAAGGTAAAACATTTAGTGGTGTTTTAGGAATAAATGAGTATGTTTCTAATGCTAGAATGCTTGATAATAATTATTTAGAAATAGCTGGTATAAGTGATGATAGCGTTGTATCTTCTTTAGCTTTTTATAGTGATAATAGAGTAGTTGAAGGAGCGAAAAGTTATGACGTTTCAGCTGAAGGCAATAATTCTGTTATAATGTATGTTAAAACTAATAGTTCAAATAATAAATTATATGATTTATCTATTGTAAGCGATGATAAAATCTTTCTTCCAGTAAATTCTTCAGGGTTATTTTCTTTTTATAAATCACAACATGGAATTGTATCAAATATAAACAAAATTGATTTTAATGATTCAGTAAATACAAGTAAAGTGATGTATATGAGCAGCCTTTTTCTTCACAATATTAAATTAACTGAACTTGATTTGAGTGGTTTTGATACTAATAATGTAACTGATATGTTTTATATGTTTTATAATTGTTCAAGCCTTAAAACTATATATGTTAGTGATAAATTTGTTACAACTAATGTTACTGATAGTGAATCTATGTTTTCAACAGGAAATATAGTAGGTGGCTCAGGTACAACATATGATGCTAATCACGTAGATAAAGAATACGCTCGTGTAGATGGCGGTACGGCATTACCTGGATACTTCACATTAAAAAATAATTAGAAATTTACATAAAAATAAAAAAAGAACTATGAAATATTAGTTCTTTTGTTGTATAATGATTATGGGTAAAAATTATGATAGAGATTGATAACAAAGAATATATTGATGATTTTAGTGATTACTTAAAGATAGATAAAAACTATAGTTCTAATACTATAGAGTCTTATATTAGAGATATTCGTGGTTTTTTAGAGTATACTGATAAAGAAATAGTTGATATATCTAAGAAAGATATAGATAATTATATATTACATGTACTACCTAAATATAATGAAAGTTCTATTAATAGAGTTATTGCTAGTATAAAGAGTTTCTTTAAGTATTTAGCTATATATAAAGGATTTATTAATGTTAGTGAAGATGTTGAAAGTCTTAAAAGAAAGAAAACTCTTCCTAAATATTTAAGTATTGAAGAAGTAGATAAACTTTTAGATATAAAATTAGTGACACCTTTTGATTATAGGAATAAAACAATACTTGAACTTTTATATTCTACTGGACTTAGAGCTACTGAACTAGTTAATTTGGATTTAATAAATATAGATACTAGTAATATGGTTGTTAGTGTATATGGAAAGGGAAGTAAAGAGAGAATTGTTCCTTTAAGTAAGATAGCAGTTAATTACTTAGATTTATATATTAATAAGTATAGACCTATGATGTTTGTTAAGAATCAAAAACCAACTGATGCATTATTTCTTAATAATCATGGTAAGAGAATGACTCGTCAAGGTTTATATAAAATAATAGGTGAGATTGCTAGTAGTAAGAAGATCGATAAAGAGATAACACCTCACGTACTTAGACATAGCTTTGCGACTCATATGATAGAATGCGGAGCTGATATACGTAGTGTTCAAGAATTACTTGGTCATGAGAATGTTGTTACTACTGAGATATATACACATCTTGCAAATAATTTTATAAAAGAAAATTATAATGAATATTTTAATAGAAGTATAAAGGAAGGTGAAGGTAATGTTTAAAAGGGTATTTTTGGTTGTTATGGATAGCGTTGGAGTTGGATGTACTGAAGACTCTGATAAATATGGTGATAAAGGTGCTAATACAGTTTTACATACTATAGGAGATGCATATAACTTAGACGTATTAGAAAAATTAGGACTTACTAATTTAGTTGGAAAAGATGAAAAAGATGTTAAGGCTTTATATATGAGAGCTAAACCTATTAATGTAGCAAAAGATACATTAAATGGTCATTATGAAATGATGGGTGCTGTAGCTAAAGTTCCATATAAGACTTATCCTGATGGATTTCCTCTTGAATTAATATCTAAGATTCAACATGCGATTGGTAGAGAAGTTATAGGTAACTGTGTAGCAAGTGGAACTCAAATTATAGAAGATTTAGGCGAAATGCATATGAAGACTGGAGCTATTATAGTTTATACTTCTGCTGATTCAGTTTTACAAATAGCTGCTCATGAAGATATTATTCCGGTAGAAGAATTATATAAAATATGTGAAACGGTTAGAGAGTTAACTAAGGGGGATGAATATAAGATTGCTAGAGTTATAGCTCGTCCATTTGTTGGAAAACCTGGAAGTTTTACAAGAACTCCTAAGAGACACGATTATGCTTTAGACCCACCACTTAATGTACTTGATTTACTTGATAGAAATAATGTTCAAACTATATCTATAGGTAAGATTTCAGATATATTTAATAATAAAGGTATTGCTGTTAAAGTTAGAACTAAAGATAATTTAGATGGAATAATGAAATTAATTGATTTTGCTAAAGGTGACTTTAAAGGATTCTTATTTGCGAATCTTAATGACTTTGATATGTTATATGGACATAGAAGAGACAGAGTTGGATATTTAAAAGCACTTGAAGAATTAAATTATTATTTACCAACATTCTTAAAAAATCTTAAAGAAGATGATTTATTTATATTAACGGCAGATCATGGAAATGATCCTACTTGGAAAGGAACAGATCATACTCGTGAATATATACCTATTATGATATATAGTCCAAGTTTTAAATATGGTAAACGTTTAGAAGATAGAAGTACATTTGCTGATATAGGTGCTACTGTACTAGATAACTTTGGTATTAAGAATGAACTTGGTATTGGAACATCTATATTTGATGAAATTAAAAAAGATGAAGAGTAGTAAATGTTAAGTAACTTATGATATAATTAAGTTACTTTTTATGTGGAGGAATCTATGAAAATTGATGATATATATGAAGTTACTATAAATGATGAAGATGAGATTGGTAATGGTATTACTAGAATAGATAATTTTGTTGTGTTTGTTCCTTATGCTTTAAAGAATGAGAAAGTAAGTATTAGAATTACTAAAATAAATAAAAGATTTGCAACTGGTAAAATTGAAAAGATAATTACTAAGAGTGATAGACGAGAGTGTGTGAAATGTAAGAGTTTTAATGAGTGTGGTGGGTGTTCATTTTTACATTTAAGTTTTTTTGAAGAAAAGAAAAAGAAGATAGACTTTATTAATAAATTATTTAATACTGATATTAAAAAAATACTTACTAATAACGAATATAATTATAGAAATAAAGCTACGTTTCATGTTAAAGATGGTAAAGTTGGATACTATAGTGAAAGTACTAATGATTTAGTAGAATTTGATAATTGTTTACTTTTAGATGGTAGAATTAATGAAGTATATAGTATTTTAAAGAATATAAATCTTAGTGGCATATCTGAAGTAGTAGTTAGAACTTCTAAGAGTAGTGTTATGGTTATATTTAAGGGTGAAATTGAAGAGTTTGATTATGAAGACCTAGTAAATAGTATTAAGATAGATTCAATATATTTAAATAATAAATTAATATATGGTAGTGCTTATATTATAGAAGAACTTGGTAGTATTAAGTATAGTATTTATCCAAATGCATTCTTTCAAGTAAATACAGAAAATATGAAAATTATGTATGATAAAGTTAAAAAGTATGCTGGAAGTGGAGATAAGTTACTTGATTTATACTGTGGTACTGGTACGATTGGAATATACTTAAAAGATAATTTTAGAGAAGTTACTGGTATTGAAGTAAATAAAGAGGCAATATTGAATGCTAATATTAATAGAGGACTTAATAACTTAACTGGAATTAATTTTATATGCGGAGATGCAAGTATTGCTAAAAATAATAATTATGATGTTATAGTAGTAGATCCTCCTAGAAGTGGACTTTCTAAAAAAGTAATAGATTTTTTAAATAAAAGTAATGCTAAAACTATTGTTTATGTTTCTTGCAATCCAAAAACTTTAAAAAGAGATTTAGATTTGTTAGATAAATATAATATGACAAAACTTGAATGTATAAATATGTTTAATAAAACTAAGCATTGTGAGGTAATCACTGCTTTAGAAATAAAGTAAATAAAAAACATTAGTATGTTAATATTTTTTATAATGATATTTAATAATATCAAATAAAATAATTTTTCTTGAATGAGTAACAAATGTTTGTTATTATAGTTACATACATAAATATATTTCAGGAGGTTTAAAAATGATGTCATTAAATGAATATAAAAATTGTTTAATTAATACTTATAGTTGGACTATTGATAAAAGTGATAAGCTTATTCTAAAAAGAAAAAGGGTATTAGATAAAGAATATGGTGATGAATTTTTATCTAAGGTTATTAGTGATTCTTATGATTTTGCTAGAAGTGTTTTAGATGATAAAAGTATAAATTATGGATACTATAAAAGTAATGTTTTAGATGATACAACTTCATATATCAATTTAGGATTATATGGAGGGTGGATGTCTGATACTTTATATGTCGATTCTGAAGGAAGACAAGTGAGTACACATATTATTAAAACTATTTTTGGTAGAGGCATTATGATTGAACTTAGAACTGAAGAAGTTGAAAGAGAAGTAGAAGATGATATGTTTACTTTTGATTATAATTATTATATTTATATGCAGGGATTTCCTGAAAATTTAGATAAAATTAGAAAATTACTATCAAAAGATGAATTGCAATTAAAAAGAAAAGGATGATGAAATATGATCACATTTGAAGACTTTATGAAAGCCGATATAAGAGTTGGAACTATTATAGAAGTTAAGCCTTTTTTAAAGGCTAGGAAATCTGCTTATCAGTTAAGAATTGATTTTGGTGTTGAGATTGGTATTAAAAAGAGTAGTGCTCAAATAACTGATGTATATAAACCTGAAGATTTAGTTAATAAGCAAATACTTGCTGTTGTTAATTTTCCGCCAAGACAAATAGCTGATTTTATGAGTGAAGTATTAGTTCTTGGCACTTATAGTGAACAAGGTGTTGTTTTAATAAGACCAGACGTGGAAGTTAAGAATGGGGATAAGTTAGGATAAAGAGAAAATAACTGGATATGATTATGAACCTTGACATATTAGATATGTTGTTCTTTTAATGGATGTGGTAGTTCATCCTGACTATCAAGGAAATGGTTATGGTAAATTACTAATAGAGTCATTATTAAATTTTATTAAAGGCAATATAGATGGTAACAAAGAAATTATGGTACAGTTATTGTCTGCTCCTGGTAAACAAACATTTTATTCTAAATTTGGATTTAAAGTTAAACATGAAGTCGCTGAAGATGAAATGTATATGTGGGTAAAAAAATAGAAGTGAGTATTTACATACTTGCTTTTAAAATGTTAAAATATTTGTGTATTTTAGGAGTTGTTTATGGAAGAATACAAAGAGATAGAAAGAAGTTTAATTACTAAATATAGAAAAGATATATGGAGTAAGTTTGTAAGAGCTGTTCAGGATTATAAATTAATAAATGAAAACGATAAAGTTATGGTTTGTATTAGTGGAGGGAAAGATTCTTTTTTACTTGCTAAATGTATTCAAGAATTAGAACGTCATGGTAAAGTAAAGTTTGAAGCTTACTATGTGGTTATGAACCCTGGATATGCAGAAAAGAATAGAGATTTAATATATGAAAATGCTAAACGTTTAAATATACCTATTACTATGTTTGATAGTGATATATTTGATGTAGTAAATACTATTAGTGGTGAAAAACCTTGTTATTTATGTGCTCGTATGAGAAGAGGATTCTTATATAGTAAAGCTAAAGAACTTGGTTGTAATAAAATAGCACTTGGTCATCATTTTGATGATGTAATAGAGACAACTCTTTTATCTATGTTTTATGGTTCTGAAGTTAAAACGATGATGCCAAAATTACATTCTGATAATTATGAAGGACTTGAATTAATTAGACCTTTATATTTAGTTAAGGAAGACGCTATAATTTCTTGGAAAAATTATAATAAATTAGTATTCTTAAATTGTGCTTGTAAGTTTACTGAAAAGATTGAAGTAGATGATCAAAATGCAAGCAAGAGAAAAGAAATGAAAAACTTAATAAAAGAACTTAGAAAGTTAAATAAATCAATAGATTATAATATATTTAAAGCACTAGATAATATTAATTTAAATTGTGTTTTAGGAACTAAGAAGAATGGTGTTTATCATAGTTTCTTAGATGATTATGATAATAAATAGGAGGGATAATATGAGTTTTTATGAACTTGCTAAAAGTAGATATTCAGCTAGAAGTTTTGACGATAGAAAAGTTAATGATGAAGATATTTATAAAATAATTGAATGTGGTAGAATAAGCCCTACGGCTAAGAATTTACAACCTGAAGTGATTTATGTTATTAGGAGTGAAGAAGGAATGTCTAAACTTAAGAATGTATGTAAGATGACTTATAACGCTCCAGTTTGCTTAATGGTTTGTGCAGACAAAAGTATTTCATGGAAGAATGAGTTAGAAGATGGTTATGATTCATATGAAATGGATGCTAGTATAGTAGCCACTCATATGATGCTTGAAGCGACTGACTTAGGTATTAATTCTGTATGGGTTCGTATGTTTAATAGTAAGGAAGTATCTAAAGAATTTGATTTACCTAGTAATATAGTTCCAGTTTGTTTATTAATGATCGGATATATTAAAGAAGGCTTTGGTCCAAGTAGACTTCATGATAATAGAAAAGATATTAGTGAAATAGTAAGATATTTATAAGGAGGCTTGATGGAAAAAAAGAAAGAAAGAATTAGTATACCTAATTATACGTTGAGTGAAGAATTAATTAATTCTATTTCTCATGGTGTTGCGGCTGCTTTTAGTATATGGGGACTAGTTATGCTTATAATAAAAGCTAGTAAAGTGGGAGCTATGGCTGTAACAACTGTTACCTTATTTGGAACAACTATGATACTTTTGTATACTATATCTTGTATATATCATGCTTTAAGCCCTAGAATAACTGGTAAGAAAGTCATGAGAGTAATTGATCACTGTAATGTGTTTTTACTTGTATTTGGTACTATTATACCCATAGCGCTTGTTGGTATGAAAGGTGTATATGGTTGGATATATTTTGGAATAGTAGGATTTGTTACGCTACTTGGTATTATATTTTCAGCTATAGATGTAGATAAAAATGAAAAGATAGAAGTAGTTTGCCATTTAGTGAATGGATGGAGTGCTATATTGTTTATAAAACCTTTAATTGCTGGAGTGGGAGTAACTGGTTTAGTATTTATAATATTAGGTGGTGTAATGTATTCTATAGGTGCTTTATTATATGGAATTGGATCTAAAAAGAAATATATGCACTCGGTATTTCATTTCTTTTGTATTGCTGGTTCTATATTTCATTATTTAGCTATATATTTATATGTATTATAAAACAGAGTTAACTTAACTCTGTTTTTTTGTTTACGTTTCTATAAATAATCTTGTTATCTTATGTTTATTCTTTTCATAAAATTTAATTATATAAATAACTATTATACTTACAAATACTAGAATTAATATTGTAAGAAGTGAGAATATCCAATAATTAGTAACTATATTTAATTTTCTTAAAAGTGCTTTTAAACCATATATTACTATCCATTGATAAATATACATAGGTAAACTTAATTTTTCTAAGAAGTAAAATACTTTATTATTAGAAAAATTTGTTAAATATATATTTGGATTTGCTGATATAAGAAGCCCTATACTTAAAAGTATTAGCATAAATATATCAAATTTTAAATGTGCGTTTGTTATATTACTTATATAGAAAATACTTAGATATAAGAATATTTCTATAATAGGTAGTATTACTTTTGATAATTTAGTGAGTTTAATGTTGTTAAATTTTTCACTTAGTATATATAAATACATACCTAAATTCATTACTAAAAATCCTCTTAATATTCCTTTTAGTGCGAATGGTGTTTTAACCCAAGGAGCTACTAAGATTTTAGTTTCTACTAATATATAATTCATCAATAATAATACTATTATGGGGCTTATTATATAAATAAAATTCTTTTTATATTTTACTATTAAAGGAAACATTATGGTTTCTACTACTATCATAGTTGTTAAGTACCAAAGTATTCCATATATTGATGGGTCTGTGTCTATATTAGCTGGTATTAGAAATATTTTATAGAAAGTCATTACATGTTCTGTTAGGGTGTAGTGTTTTATAAAAGTTAGATAGGGAATTCCAACTATCATTAAAAGTATTATGTATGGAATAAATTTTCTAATTTTACTCTTCATAAAATTAAATGTTTCTTCTCCAATATTTTCTTTAGGTTCATAATAAATATATTTTTTTGCTAAAAAGTATCCAGATACTAAAAAGAAAAATTCTACTCCGATACTTCCGTATAAAAAATTATATCTATATTTTGGATATATAGATGCTATATGGAATAGAATTATTAGTATACAAAAACCAAACTTCCAAAAAGATATTTTACCAAAACGATTTGATTTCATTACCAAAACTCCCTCCTGTATTTTCTTATATATTAAATATAACATATTTTTTTGAAAAATTACAATATATGATATAATAATTTTGGTGATTTGATGAAAAAGCAAGAGAAAACTAATGTTATGAGAATACTTGATCAAAAACATATTATTTATAGTGTTCATGATTATAGTGATACTGATATGATAAGTGGGTTAGAGGTAGCTAGTGTATTAAATCAAGATCCTAATATTGTTTTTAAGACTTTAGTGACAGTTGGTAAAAGTAATAATTATTATGTGTTCTTAGTACCAGTATCATCTAATTTAGATTTAAAGAAAGCAAGTAAAGTTGTAAATGAGAAATCAATAGAAATGATAAAATCTAAAGATTTATTACCTCTTACTGGCTATATACATGGAGGATGTTCACCAGTTGGTATGAAAAAACAATTTAAAACTGTTATAGATATAAGTGCTAAAAATAATGATAAGATATATTTTAGTGCTGGTAAGATAGGTTATCAAATAGAAACAACTTTAGAAGAACTTTCTAAAGTGATAGATTATAGTTTAGAAGACGTGAAGGAGTAAGTATGTTTAAAATAAGTAAATATGTGGATTCAGACAAAGAAAGTATAGAAGTTTATCCATTAGAAATAGAAATAAATGATGTAAAAAGTAAAACACTTTCTGTTGAAGTAAATGGATGCTTAGGGGATGATGAGTATACATTTAGATTTATATTTAGTGATATAGAAAAGATATTTAATATGAAAATTAATGATGAAGTGTGTTTAGATGAAAGCTATTTATTTGAAGGAGAGACTATGTTTACATATAATGGTGTTACTGATTTAGATACAACTTGTGATATAGATCTTTTTAGAATAGATGATAATAATTATGAATTTAATATTAGTTTTAATACTATTGATTTTAATGGAATAATAAATTTTGAATGTAATTTAAAGAAGTATCTATGATATTTCTTTTTTGTCACTCTATAGTCACTTTTGTTTCATAAAATGTAAGTGTATTTGAAAGGAAGGATATTATGGAAATATTAAAAGTTGATAATTTAACTAAAGTATATGGAAAAGATAATAATAAAGTTGTTGCTTTAGATCATGTATCATTTTCTGTAGAAAAGGGAGAATTTGTTGCGATTGTTGGTGCTTCTGGTAGTGGTAAGAGTACACTTTTACATTTAATGGGTGGGGTTGATACTCCAACTAGTGGAAAAGTATTTATTGATGGAAAGGATATTTATAGTTTAAGTAGTGATAACCTTGCAATATTTAGAAGAAGAGAAGTGGGACTTATATATCAATTTTATAACTTAATACCTATTTTAAATGTTGAAGAGAATATACTTCTTCCATTAGAATTAGATAATAGAAAAGTTGATAAGTTTGAACTAAATGAATTACTTAAAGTTCTTGGCCTTCAAAGTAGACGTAAACATTTACCTAATGAGTTATCTGGTGGCCAACAACAAAGAACATCTATAGGAAGAGCTTTAATTACTAAACCTGCGATAGTACTTGCGGATGAACCAACTGGTAACTTAGATAGTAAAAGTAGTGATGAAGTAGTTAATCTACTTAAAAAAATGAATAAAGAATATAAACAAACTATAATAATGATTACACATAACTTAGATATAGCAGCTGTGGCTGATAGAATTATTACTATAGAAGACGGAAAGATAGTTAAGGAGAGATAGTTATGAGTATCCTTAATAAACTTACAATTAAAAATTTAAAACTTAATAAGAAGAGAACTATAGTTACTATAATTGGAATAATTTTGTCTGTTGCATTAATATGTGCTCTTAGTAGTATGATTGTTAGTTTTAAAGAAAGTATAATTATTTTTGGAAAGAAACAACTTGGTGACTTTCATTATGCTTATTATAGAGTAGATGCGAATGATATAAAGAATTTTAGTAATAATAGAAATATAAGTGATTATTATCTTACTAAAGAAATTGGTTATAGTTATTTAAGTGGCAGTAAGAATCCTGATAAAGTATATGCTCATATAGTTAGTTTTGATAGTAAAGCATTTGATAAGTTATCTATAGAACTAATGGATGGAAGACTTCCACAAAATGAAGATGAAATAGTAGTTCCTAGACATTTAAAAACTAATGGAGGAATAGACTATAAGATAGGGGATAATATAACTTTAGAAATAGGTAAACGTTATAGTGAAAACTATACTTTAGATCAAAATAATCCATATACAGGTGATGAAGAAAAATTTAAGGCTGAAGGTGTTCATACATATAAAATAGTTGGCGTTATTGAAAGACCTGGTAAAATGATAGAACCTTATACTGCACCTGGATATACATTTATTACTAAACTTGATACAACAAGTTATACTGGCAAATATGATGTGTATACTAAATATACTAATGAAGCTATTAAAGATAGATTTAATGTAACTGCTAGTATACTTGGTGTTGACGCTAAGATGTATGAAAGATATGAAATTGGTGACTTAGGTCCTAATGATGAAGTAATGGATGAAGTTAATAAAAGTAAATATGAAACAGTATGTAACTTCTATTTGATTAGTTTAGAAACTCTTTCTTTTAGTAATGATATTATGAATATGTTATATAGTATATCTGCTATTATAATACTTATAATTATGGTTACATCTATATTTTGTATTAAAAATAGTTTTGATATATCTATTACAGAGAAAACTAAACAATATGCGATGTTTAGAAGTATTGGAGCTACTAGAAAACAAATAAAGAAAAATGTTCTTTATGAAGCATTTATACTTGGTATTATTGGTGTATCTCTTGGTATATTAAGTGGTATATTTGCATCATTTATATTGATTAAATTATGTAATTACCTTGCAGCTGATATGTTTATTGGTAATGGTTATGTATTTAAAACATCATTCTTAGCTATATTTATATCTATAATACTTAGTGCTATTACTATATATTTGTCAGCTCTTAGAAGTGCTAGAAGAGCTAGTAAGTTAAGTCCTATAACTGCTATTAGAAGAAATGATGATATAAAAATTAAATCTAAGAAAATAAGATGTCCTAGAATAATTAATACATTATTTGGTATAGGTGGAGTAATATCATATAAAAATATAAAAAGAAATAGAAAAAAATATAGAACTACTGTTATATCTATAATAGTATGTACTTCTGTGTTTATTGCTCTTACATATTTTATGAATCTTGGATTTAAAGAAATAGATAAAGAAATGGGTACTCAAAACTATAATATATCTATTAATATTACTAAACCGGAAAAAGTAGAAAAAGAATTTAAAGAATTTTTAAATCTTGATTATATGGAAAGAATTAGTATAGAAAGACTTACTCATTTAGTTATATCAAGTGATTATTATGATCCTAAATTAAAAGCTTTACTAAAAGAAAATTTTATAGATCCTGGTAGTGACACTCAAGTTTCAGTTATGGCTATAGGAGAAGATGAATACGATAGATATTTAAAAAGTCTTAACTTAAATAAGGAAGATGTGAAAGATAAAGGAATTCTTATAAATAATAGTTTCTATGATGTAGATGTTGATGGAACTAGCAAGCAAGTTGAATATGATGTTCTAAAGAGTAGAAAAGGGGATACTATAAGTGGTAAAGCATTTAATTTTGTTAATGGTGGATATGATGAAAAGACTATTGAAGTAGGATATGTAACTTATGAAAGACCTCTTGGACTTGAAAGTCAATTTACTGAATCTTTCTTAATAGTAAGTGATGAATACTTTGATAAGTATCTTAAAGATAATATGTATTTAAGTTATACAATATATATACATTCTAGTAATCCAGATAAACTTCAAGAAAATGCTGAAAATATATTTAGTAATTATGATGACTTTAGTATTAGTAACTTAGATAAACAAATGAAAAGTGTTAAAGGTTTATATACTTTAGTAGCTATATTCTTATATGGATTTATAACTGTTATAGCTTTAATTGGTGTTACGAATATATTTAATACAATAACTACTAATATTAGTCTTAGAAGTGGTGAATTTGCTATATTAAAGAGTATTGGTATGACTCGTAAAGAATTTAATAAACTTATTAATTTAGAAAGTGTATTTTATAGTACTAAATCATTATTAATAGGTATTCCTATAGGAGTGGTTCTTTCATACTTAATATATATGGCGTTCAATCAAGGTGGAACAACATTTGCATTTGAACTTCCATATCAAGGAATAATAATTAGTATACTTGCTGTATTTATACTTGTGTTCTTTATAATGAATTATTCTGTTAAGAAAGTAAATAAACAAAATATTATAGAAAGTATACGTAATGAAAACATTTAAGGACTTAGGTCCTTTTTTGTGTTATAATGATGTGGAGGTTAGTTATGAAAATATTACTTGTAGAAGATAATTTAAATATAAGAGAGAGTTTAGAATATTCTTTTAAGATAAAAAGAATTGATTTAGTTAGTAAATCTAATATAAAAGATACTTTAGAATACTTAGAAAGTAATAAAGTAGACTTAATAATACTTGATGTTACTTTACCTGATGGGAATGGATTTGATTTATATAAAGATTATATTAAAGATATGGAAATACCTGTTATATTTTTAACAGCTCGTGATAGTGAAGAAGATATAGTTAATGCTTTAGATATGGGAGCAAGTGACTATTTAACTAAACCATTTAGAACTGGTGAATTAATTGCTCGTATAAATAAAATACTTAATAAAAAGACTATAAGTGTAAGTGATATTACATTTGATCTTAATAGAATGTGTGTATATAAAAATAATGAAATAATTAATTTAACAACGTTAGAAGTTAAGATATTAGGACTTTTATTTAGTAATATTAATAAAGTAGTTACTCGTGATAAAATAATTGAAAGTATATGGGAATGGACAGGTAATGATGTTAATGATAACACTGTTACAGTCTATATGAAAAGAATACGTGAGAAGTTAAATAGTGATATAATAATTACACTAAAAGGAATAGGTTATAGGATAGATGAAAAATAAAGTAAACAAGAAAACATTAATTTTTATAATTATAACTAGTGTTTTATCATTAGGATTTTTTGGTTTACTTTTGAATTATCAATATAAAACTTATACTATAAATTATAATAATAAAATTAATTCTTTAATTAATGAAGTTATAAATAAATATCCTGAAGTTAATGAAAGTGATTTAGTTGGTATATTAAATAGTGAAAGTGAAGATGATTTACTTAATAAATATGGTATTAATGATAAAAGTAGTTCTGTTATAGAAAATGATAAACTATTTAAAAAGTATTTGTTTATTGATCTTAGTATTTTATTTATAATTATTA
>ULVD01086677.1_pt1 | contig 20683 bp, 34 predicted proteins | sample 1959101 | NCBI WGS metagenome assembly ULVD01 (sample SAMEA4835777, study PRJEB28245) | human gut metagenome | biome: gut microbiome; material: fecal sample | place: Denmark | collected 2008
ACTGGCACATATGGCAAAGCATCCGCGATTGGCAATCAGTGCGTCGCCGTTGCATGGGGCCAAGATAGCCTTGCAAGAGGCTCTGTGGGCAACTGGCTTGTGGTATCGGAGCGTGACGATGACGGAAACATCATCGATGCCAAAATCGTAAGGGTGGACGGAGAAGCCGTCAAGGAAAACACATGGTACACGCTGCAAAACGGCGAGATTTCGGAGGTGGAGGAATGAAGATGCAAAGACATTACTACGCCATCGTGGCTGAAAGGTGCGGCGTCCGGGTAATTATGCGGTCGGAGTGCGATGTGGCCGAGGTGGGCGATCTGGTTTGCGGCAGCAATAAGACAACCGTATATTCCGGGTACAAGGTCATCACAGAGCCACGCTTTGTTTTGTGCGGAAGCGGTGAGGACGATTTCTTGATCGCCCTGTATTGGGGGGATATTCCCCAGGTTTCCAGGGTCACCCGGGATGTGTGGAAGCTGGAGCCGGAAAAGGAGGATGCATCTGATGTGGACATCTGACCCGGTATGGGACGCGGAGTGCTACACCGCAGAGCAGGACAGGCAGACCGACCGGCGCCCCGTGTGCGACTGCTGCGGGGAGCCGATTCAGGAGGATTGTGCATTGCATTACAAGGGCTTTTGGCTCTGTGGCGAGTGCGTCAGCAACAATGAGGAGTATATCGAGGAGGCGTGGGAATGAGCGAGGGCGGCGTATCGCGGTACATCAAGACATCCGTGGAGATTTACTTTCCGGAGGGCCATATGGCGTGTAACCTCTGCCCTATGCTGGAAACATATTCCCGCAACCAGTGCAGGAGAACGGGCGAGTATCTGATGGACACAAGAATCATTGGTGCACACTGCCCGCTGGAAATCATTGAAGAGGAGGAAGAATTTTGAACATCTACGAGAAAATCGCTGCGATTATGCAGGATGTCCAGTATCTTGCAAAGGACGATCATGTAGAGTTCGGCAACACCAAGTATAAAGCCCTGAGTGAGGAGAAAGTCACATCCATCATGCGGGTGGAGCTGCTGAAACACAAACTGGTTGTATACCCCATCGCACAGACGGCAACAAGAACCGGCAACATCACCCATGTGGATGTTTTGTACCGCATGGTGAATGTGGAGAACCCGGAAGAATACATTGAAATCGCGTCCTGCGGCGATGGTGCAGACACGCAGGACAAGGGCAGCGGCAAGGCCATGACATACGCTTTCAAGTATATGTGGTTGCGGACCTTTGCACTGCCCACCGGTGAGGACCCGGACAAGATTTCCTCCTCAGAACTGGACGAGAAAGAGCGGAACGCTGCACCTGTTTGTGAGCGGTGCGGATCGGACATTGTGTCTGTAAGGAAGCGCAACGGCGAAATGTGGACGGTAAAGGATATGGTTAAGTATTCCAAGGGCCGCTACGGAGCGCAGATGTGCGCTGACTGCATGAAGGCAGCAAAGAAGGAGCAGGACAATGCTGCAGGCTGATGTGACCGCCGCCAGGTGGCAGCAGGACAGCGATGGGGCGTGGCTGTGCCTTCGGGTGCAGTCCCCCCGGGCGGCAATGGCCGTGTGCGACGAGCTGCAGCCCGGCAAGGAGTACACGGCGCAGCTGAAGAGAAAAGGCCGCAGCCTTGATGCCAACGCTTATTTCTGGGTGTTGGTTGGTAGGCTCGCCGAGAAGACGGGCATTGCTCCGGATGGGATATACCGCGCTTACATCCCCGACATCGGCGGAAATTATGAGGTCGTGCCGGTGCGAGAAGACCGGATAGACGCATGGGAGCGGGTATGGTGCAGCGGGCACATAGGCCGCATGATCGAGGACTTGGGGGCATGCCGCAACATAAAGGGCTACCACAATATCCGATCTTACATATCCTCCAGCGACTATGACACGGCGCAGATGTCGCGGCTCATTGATCTGGTGGTGCAGGACTGCAAGGCGAACGGCATCGAAACTTTGACGCCGCAGCAATTGGATGCGCTGAAATCACGATGGGGGGAGGCGCAGGCCATTGGATGAGCGCAGATGCTTTTTGTGCGGCGCGAACGGAGCGCAAGACCCGTTGGACAGGCACCATATTTTCGGCGGGGCATATCGCAAGAAAAGCGAAAAATACGGCCTTTTGGTGTACCTGTGCCATAACAGATGCCATATCTTTGGCAAATTGGCAGTCCATCAAAACAAGGGTCAGATGCGCAGGCTGAAGCGCTACGGCCAGTTAAAAGCCATGCGAGAGCAGGGCTGGAGTGAAGAAGATTTTATAAGGGAGTTTGGGAAAAACTACCTTGCAGAACAGGAGGACGAAGAATGTTAAACAGAGTAACCGTTGCCGGACGGATCGGCAAAACGCCGGAGCTGAAGCAGACGCCGAACGGCGTGGCTGTGACCAGTTTTTCCATCGCCTGCGACAGGGATTTTAAGCCCCGGTCCGGCGAGGAGATCACGGACTGGTTTGAGATCGTGGCGTGGCGCGGTGCTGCCGAGTTTGCCGCAAAGTACCTTGTGCAGGGGCGGCAGATCATCGTAGACGGTCGCTTGCAGACCCGCAAATGGACGGATAAGGACGGCAACAAGCGCACCTCCACAGAGATCGAGGCCGACCACCTGTATTTTGCGGACAGCAAGCGGGAGGATACGGCGGAAAGACCCGCGCAGACCTTTGAAGAGGTGCTGGAGGAAGACGTCGACCTTCCGTTTTAAGGCGGTGGAGTAGGTGGAAAGAACGCAATTTACGTTTTTCGCATCTTTTGCAAAAGCCGCAGAGCGCATTCGCAAAAAAAACGACAGATGCGAGTTTTATGACGTCGTAAAAGACTATGCGCTATATGGTAAGGAACCGGATCTGGATGGGTTGCCTGATTCCGTGGCTGTGGCATTTGAGCTTGTGCGGCCTAACCTTGACGCAAGCAGACGCAAAGCAGAAAGCGGGAAAAATGGCGGTAAGAGCAAGCAAACTGAAAGCAAATCGGAAGCAAATCGGAAGCAAACCGAAGCAAAGCGCAAGCAAGGGAAAGCCGCAAGCAAGAAAGAGAACGAGAAAGAGAACGAGAAAGAGGGGGAGAATGAGAAAGAGAAGGAGAGCGAATGCTCTCCCCCTATAGTCCCCCCCGACGGCCTTGCCGCTCTATCGCCTGCCCTGCGCGGCGCTGTGGAGGACTGGCTGCAATACAAGGCCGAGAAGCGGGAGCCTTACAAGCCACAGGGGCTTAAATCGCTTATCTCCGAGGTTAAAAACAACGCCGACAGGTACGGTGACGCTGCGGTCATAGAGCTGATCCGGCAATGCATGAGCAACAACTGGCGAGGGATCATTTTTGACCGGCTCAAAAAGGAGCCGGATGGCGGCAAGAGCAGCAATGTCTTTTTGGACATGCTGCACGAAAGGGGCGGGGCGCATGACGGTTGACGAAACGCTGAAGATCATGGCCGTGCTGAAAGCGTCTTACCCGTCCTTCTATCGCGACATGACGCGCAAGGACGCCGAGGGGATCGTAAATCTCTGGGCGGAGATGTTTGCCGAGGATGATTACCGGATGGTAGCCGCCGCCGTGAAAGCGCTGATCGCATCGGACAGCAAGGGATTCCCGCCCGTCATAGGGCAGGTGAAAGAAAAGCTCCGGCTGCTGACGGACACGCAGGAAATGACCGAACAAGAGGCATGGGGGCTTGTGGCCAAAGCGGTACGCAACGGCGTGTGGGGGTCAAAGGACGAGTTTGACAAGCTGCCGGAGGACATCCGGCGCATCGTGGGCAACCCCGAACAGCTCCGCAGCTGGGCGCTGATGGACAGCGATAGCCTGCATAGCGTGGTGGCCAGCAATTTCCAACGCGCCTACCGAGTGCGGGCGGCACAGCGAAAAGAGTATGCGGCGCTGCCGGAGGATGTCAAGGCGGTGGTAGCGCAGATAGCGGGCGGAATGAAGGCGCTGGAGGGCAAGTGATGGCAGTAAAAAGCAGCTGGCGGCGGGTGCATGTGAAATGCCCATACTATCGCAACGACGACGGAAGGACAGAACTGGGCTGCGAGGCGATCTTGCCTGATGCGGCCAAGATGGTCACCAGATTCCGGACGCCTCTGGAGTGCTCTGCGCACATGGAGCGCTACTGCTTTGGCTCTTACTGGGACTGCCCGATCTGCGCAGCGCTGGACGAAAAATACAGGGAGGATGACGCGTGAAGCACTTGGGCGATATTTGCAAGATAAGCGGCGCGGAAATTGAAATCGTGGATGTTATAACGGGCGGATCGCCGTGCCAAGATTTGAGCATTGCAGGAAAACGCGCAGGATTGGCGGGAGCAAGGAGCGGATTGTTTATGGAGCAGGTCCGCATCGTAAAGGAGATGAGAGAGCATGACAGAGCGAACGGAAGGACAGGTGACATGGTCAGACCTCGGTTTATGGTCTGGGAAAATGTGCCCGGAGCTTTCAGCAGCAACAAAGGGCAAGACTTCGCGGCAGTCCTCGAAGAGATCATCCGCATCGCAGAGCCGGAAGCCCCCGATATTGAAGTGCCTGAAAAGGGATGGAACATCTGGGGGGGCTACCACGATGAGGTGGGAGGACGATGGAGCGTGGCTTGGCGAGTGCATGATGCGCAATACTGGGGAGTCCCCCAACGCCGCCGTCGTATCTCGGTTGTCGCAGATTTTGGAGGTGACACCGCAGGAGAAATACTCTTTGAGCGCAAAAGCGTGTCAAGGCATCCTGCGGAGAGCGGAGCGTCGGGGGAAGGATTTGCCGGATCTGCTCAAGACGGTGCTTCTTATGCAGTCCGAATCAGGGGGGGCTGTGACGGAGGAGGAAAAGGCGCTTTAGTTCAGGAAGACAAGAGCGGGACGCTCGGCACCGGCAACGACCAGACGATATTCTGCCTTGCAACACAGCAAGGCGGTGCGGAACTGCGGATGGATGACCGCGCACCTGCATTGACTGCGGCGGCTGGCATGAGTGGGAACAATCAGCCAGTAGTGGCTATGCCCATCAACGACAAAGCTACCAGATGGCAGGGCGGTGGAGAAAGCCGCAATCATGACGGTAGCGGCAACGGTCTTGGCATCGGAAAAGAGGGCGACCCGTCCCCTACACTGACCGCCGGCGACCGCCACGGGGTAATGTGTATGACACCTTGGGACGCACAGAGACAGCGCGTAAACGATGGTATGGGAACAGGCGGCAACCAAGTGCCGCTTACATACCAAGATGTGACAGGTACGCTTTCTCCCGGTGCTCATGCTGGAAGTTACAATGGGCAGGACGCATACAACGATATGCTGGTGTGCGGGGCAACACCGGATGTGGCACACGCTCTGCGGGCAAAGGCTGCCTGTGCGTACCGGGAGGGCGCGGAGACATACCCGGTGCAGAACATGGTCGTGCGCCGCCTTACTCCGATGGAGTGCGAACGGTTGCAAGGTTTCCCGGACGGATGGACCGACATTGGCGAGTGGCGCGACAGTAAGGGCAAGCTGCGCAAACCAAGCGACAGCCCTCGCTACAAGGCACTGGGTAACTCCATCGCCCTGCCCTTCTGGGACTTCCTGGCAAAGCGTATCAGTGCGCAATATCTTCGCCCTGTTACGATGGGCAGCCTGTTTGACGGCATCGGCGGCTTTCCTCTGGTGTTTGAGCGGCACAACGGCAATGGTACGGCGCGCTGGGCAAGCGAGATCGAAGAGTTCCCCATTGCCGTGACGAAACTACGATTTGGGGAGGATTGACATGACCACATTACGCATGATTCCCGGCATTACATACACCCGGAAGAACCTGGAAGCGCTCACCGGTATGACGGACAGAGCGAACAGGCACATGATCCGAGCGCAGCGGCGGCAGGGGGTGCCCATTGTGGCTCTGCCGGATGGCGGGTATAAACTGGCGGAGACGGACGAGGAGAAGAAGATGCTCCTTGCCATGTACCGCAAGCGGGCACTGGACGAGCTGGACACATACCGCCGCCTTGCCAAATCGATGCAGGTGGATGGGCAGATGGAGGTGGCGGGAGATGAAACGGTTTAACACTCCGTTGACGAGCGAGGCTGCCAAGAAATTGCTATCCCTTGATTTGGATGACAAGGTCATCACCAGCGTTGAGAAACTGGATGAGTGGTACACCGCGTGGGGCGGACAGTGTTATGTTTCATTTTCCGGTGGAAAGGACAGCACGGTGCTGGCGTATCTGGCGGCGTGGTACCTGTCGAGCTTCAGGACACCTCCGTGGCCGCTGAATTTGGCGTTTGCCAACACCGGCCTTGAATACCCAGAGATACAGAGATTTGTCAACGAGTACGCGGCATGGTTGCGGAAGGAGTTCCCACGGATCACTGTCAATCTTGTGCGACTACGGCCACGGATGAATATCCGGCAGGTGGTGACAAATTACGGATACAGTATCGTAAGCAAGGAAGTGGCTGACTGCGTTGTAGACGCAAAACGAAATCCGAACGGGCAACGCATGAGGCGCTTGCGCGGAGAAGATATTAGACGAGACGGAAACCTGTCTGTGTACAATTGCGCTAAGTGGGAATTTCTGCTGAGTGCGCCGTTTAAGGTGTCCGCACAATGCTGCAGAGTGATGAAAAAAGAACCGCTAAAATTACACGAGCATAAATCGGGGATGAAACCAATAACCGCAGTAATGGCATCGGAAAGCCGATTGAGAATGACATATTGGCTTAAAGCTGGGTGTAATGTGGTTGAAGGGAAACGCAAAATTGGCAAGCCGATGAGCTTTTGGACGGAGCAGGATGTGCTGCGGTTTATCGTAGATCGGCATATCCCTATCGCAAGCGTCTACGGCGATATCGTAGCCAGCGACGGCGAGAACGACTACGGCGCGGCGCTGATCGACTGCAAGTTGCACTGCACGGGATGCCAGCGCACGGGGTGCATGTTCTGCGCATTTGGAGCACACCTGGAAAAAGGCGAGAATCGTTTTGAGAGGATGAAACATACGCACCCGAAGCACTACGAATTTTGCATTGGCGGTGGGGCGTATGACCCTGTGGACGGCCTGTGGAAGCCAACTGAAAAGGGGCTTGGCTACGCCAGAGTATTGGACTACATCGGAGTGAGGTATTGAGATGACGGTATACATGCGAGTAAGCCGGGACAAGTACGAGCTGCCGGAAGCGGTGTCTGATTCCATTATCGAGCTTGCCAATATGTGCCATATTAACTGGCGCTCTATCTACAAGGCAGTATACAACAGCGGTAGACGGTACAAAGGACGGCCCAGATATGTGGCGGTGTCCATCGAGGAGGGGGCGGAAGATGATTAAGATAACCATACCGATGCCGCCCGTCACAAAGAAAAACTCTATGCGGATCGTGCGCAACAGAAAAACGGGGAAGCGGCGTATCATGCCGTCCCAGCAGTATATGGACTACGAGGCGGAAGCTTTATGGCACTGCAAAAAGGCCAGAGTGCAGCGTCCCATTGAGGAGCCTGTGGAGGTCAAATGCCTGTTTTATATGCCTACCAGGCGGCGAGTGGATTTGACAAATCTGCTGGAATCCATCGACGATGTGCTGGTGAAGGCCGGTGTTATAAAGGACGATCACAGCGGCATTATCGTTAGCCACGACGGGAGCCGGGTGCTGTACGACAAGCAGAATCCACGCACGGAGGTGTACATAGCCGACTATGAATGATTTTGATTACGACTGCATGCAGAAAAAACGCATAGCGATGGGTGCATTTGCTCACATCAACAGAAAACGCGGTGGGTGCTCGCTCCCCAGCGACACACTTACCGAAAAGCAGAGGAAGGAGAAAAACGGAGAAGTGAAAAGCTATAATATCACGCGGCCTATGCCGTGGCATGAATTTAAGAAAATGCCGGAGGATCTGAAACGCGAGTTTTTCCGCAACATGCAATCTTTCGGTGGTACGGCCAAATGGCTGGCGAAGGAAATGGGCGCATCCGCTCAAACAATTATAGCCTACGCCAAAAGGGAAGGCGCGCCATTCCGGCGCGGTGTCCGGAACGAAAAAATGTGGCAGGGCAAAGTTACAGAGTGGGCTAACGCGGATGCGGTGTACATACATACGGCGGATGCGCATAGCGATGAGCACGCTGCCAACGATGCACCGCCGAAAGCAGACAAGTCGCAGATGGGCGCAAAGCTGCTGCATGCCCGGCTGGAGATAAGCGGTGACCGGGAAGCCTTGCTGGCGAATCTGCGGGTGCTGCCGCAGGACGAGGGACAGGTGACGGTGGAATGGTGAAGTATGAAGATTTCCTTGTGCATGATCTGCGATGCGCTGGGCGTCACGATCAACTGGGGAATTTACGGAGGGGGAAAAATCAGATGAAAAAGATCATTGCAGCAGCTTGCGGTCTGGCTATCGGTCTGCTTGCAGCGGGCGGAATTTTGTGGTGCGAGCTGCTGGCCAAGGAGGCGGAGGCCGCAAAAGCCTTTACTCTGCCGCAGATGGAGGAAGTAATGCCACAAATCCGCCAACAGGATGCCGCGCAGACGCAGGAACAGACATTCACCGTCACTGCGTACTGCCCCTGTGAAAAATGCTGTGGGGCGTACGCAAATGGCTACACAGCCACCGGCGAAAAAGCCACGCAGGGCGTGACGGTCGCCGCAGACCCGGATGTGCTGCCGATGGGCACGGAGATACAGATAGATGGCCATACATACACCGTGCAGGACACCGGCGGGGCCATTGCCGGGAATCGGCTGGATCTGTATTTTGACAGCCACGACGATGCCTTGCAATGGGGTGTGCGGGAAAAAGTTGTGAGGTGGAGCGAATGAATCAAATCGCGCTGAACGTAGACTGCATGGAGTATATGCGGACGCTGCCGGACAAGGCATTCGACCTCGCCATTGTAGACCCGCCGTATTTCACCGGCCCTGAACGCAGAGGGTATTACGGCCGAAAGGTCAGTCCCATCGGCGTACACCGGGACTATCCCATATCACCGAAGTGGGACGTGCCAGGCATCGACTACTTTTCCGAATTGGTGCGCGTGGCGAAAAAATATATCGTATGGGGATGCAATTACTTTGATGTTGTTTTTCCTCCGGGACGCATCGTTTGGGATAAATGTAACGAAAGCAGTTCTTTTTCAGATTGCGAGATTGCAGCTACAAATTGCCACAATAGCACACGGATTTTTAGGTATATGTGGAACGGTATGTTCCAAGGAAAAAGCATTGCGGAAGGTACTGTCCAGCAGGGCAACAAATCTCTCAACGAAAAAAGGATCCATCCCACGCAGAAACCAGTGGCGCTATATGAGTGGTTGATGCAAAAATATGCCAAAAAGGGGTGGAGAATATTGGACACGCATTTGGGGAGCGGAAGTAGCAGAATCGCCGCATATAATCTCGGATTTGAATTTGTGGGCTGCGAAATTGATCCGGAATACTTTGAGCTCCAGGAGCAGCGATTTGCCGAGCATGCGGCGCAAGAAAGGATGTGGTAGGAATGAAAAGCCCCTGCGTAAAAGATTGCCCGGACAGGCTCCCATGCGGGGCCTGCCGGAAGAGCTGCGAGGCGTTCCGGGAGTACGAGGCCCAGCGGCTGGAGGAAAAAACGTGGGTCGATCAGGCGAACACTTACGCGCGGGAGCGCTTTGTGCGGCAAAGCGCCAGATACGCAAAGGACGGAAAACGGCATATGAGATAGGAGGTTGACAATATGGACGCTGTGAAGTTTATTGAGGAGCGGAACAGAATGTGCGGCACCATGAGTGAGGTGTGGGGCGTTGATGCGGCACAAATTGTGAAGAACACCGAGGAATGGGCTGCTGCACATCCGCGTAAGACACGGCAGAGCGTGTTTCTGGAACAGTACCCGGAGGCACGCATCGGAGATAATGGTGTGTTGCATGTAGATCCCTGCTCGATTTCCGCGTCGCACAGAAATGCAAGCGGTAGCTGCGCAACTATGAAACGCGAATGCAAGGACTGCCGCCGCGAGTTCTGGATGCAGGAGGTGGAGTGATGGAACGACTGACGACAAGAGACGCAAATTGCGCAGACCCAAAAGTACTTTATGGTGTGTGGGTAAAGAATCGCGATTATATTTCAGCGGCAAACCGCCTTGCCGACTATGAAGATACGGGGCTGACACCGGAACAGTGCGAAAACGCAAAGGCCATCATCGAATATGCCTTTAGCGATGACACATCAAAGGCAGAGCGGATTTGGGAGCTGTTGAAAGCAGACAAGGGCGGTCGGCTGGTTGTCCTGCCATGCAAGCCGGGAGATACGGTCTACATGATTTCATGGAGATTAAACGGGCGGCATGAAATTGAAGAGCGAGTTTTCGGCTTGACGTATTTCGACCCTGCAAAATACGGGAAAGACTATTACCTCACCCGCGAGGAGGCGGAGGAAGCATTGGAGGCGATGAAATGAGCCGGCTATGGAATTGCTGCGCGTTCTGCGGAAAGCGCATCGAAACGGGAGAAATGTGCTACGGTTTGCCAAACGGAAAGAGCGTCTGCACCGATTGCTGTGTTGAAGAAAACGAGGGCGCGGTTGTATCCAACGATGAGGAAGAACAGGAGGACGAAAATGGCTGAATTGAAACCGTGTCCGAAGTGCGGGCTTAGTCCGTTGCTTGGATATGCTTGTGGGGAGTATTTCATTGTAGGCCAGGTTAGAGGAGGATGCGGGGTATGTGACACTTTTGGAGAAATGCACGCATCCAGAGAGCAGGAAGCGGAAGCATGGAATAGGAGGGCTGACAATGGCTGAATACATCGAGCGAGGTGCGTTGATGCAATTCCCCATCCGCCGCGATCATTACGACAGGAAGAACGGCAACAAGCATTTTATAAACGGCATTGAATCGGTGTTGGAATATGCGGAGAATTTGCCCGCTGCTGATGTGACCCAGGTGGTGCATGGGCGGTGGAAATACTACCATAAACAAAATAAAGCAGTGTGTACACACTGTAGTTTTGAAAGAGATCTCGATGAGAATTTTGGAGCAGCGATTAGTTGCCCAAATTGCGGAGCGAAGATGGACGGAGGTGACGGCGATGAATGATGAATGCAAGTGGATGCAAGACGAGGTATGCGTCAACGCAGATTGCCCGGCGTGCTGTGATTTTTGCCCTGTGGCAGATACAGCCGGTGTGTGCCGGTACGAAGAGAGAGGTGACAGAGATGCTTCGGAGAGTTAACGGGCGGCCGATTCCGAACAAAGGATATATCAAAATCAGCGACATCGAAAAGGCGCTGCGGGGCGAATACAAGCTGGTAAACAGCGCGGAGTAAGGGGGGCTTGTGCTCCCCTTTTTCTATGCCTTTGAATGGGGGTGTAGAGTATCGCCACGAAAAACCGGTATGATGTTACAAAAAGGAGGGGAGAGCGTTATGGCAAAAATAGACTGGCCGCGCGTGAAGAAAAAATATGTGACCGGACAGATGAGCCAAGCGGCTCTCGCCAAAGCGGAGGGAGTGTCCTGTACAACGCTATCACACAGAGCTGTAAAAGAGGGCTGGACGGAGCAGCGTAATACATATCGCAACAAAAGAGCCAAAAAAGCTATCGAGGCGGCATCTGAGCGCGCTGCGGAGGCGGATACAAGGACGGATGACATCATAAATGACCTGCTGGACAAGCTCAAGGAGTATGTGTCCGGCATGGATGCATCGGATGTGGGAGCTTACAGAGCGGTGACTATTGCCTTGCGGGATATTAGAGAGCTGCGGGGCGCAAAAGATGAGCTGGACATTGAGGAGCAGAGGGCGCGAATCGAAAAGCTGCGGGCGGACTGTCGTCGGGATGCCAAACCGGATGCCATAAAGCTGGAGGTCGTGGGTCTGCCGGAGGAGTACAAGAGATGATGCTTGCAGACTTGAGCCAAATCAGTGACAAGCAAAATGCATTTTTGCGGGACGACCATAGACATGTGGCCTATGGTGGCGCACGAGGCGGCGGCAAGAGCTGGGCGGTGCGCACAAAAGCAAAAATCCTTGCCGGCACATATCCCGGGATAAGGATCCTCATTGTGCGCAAGACCTACAAGGAGCTTATCAATAACCACATCGAGGCGCTGCGAGCAGAGCTGCTGGGCGTAGCAAAATACAACAAAACGGATAAGGTATTTACGTTCCCCAATGGGTCTACTATATGGTTTGGCTACTGTGCTACGGATGCGGATCTGGGACAGTATCAGGGCGCAGAGTATGACGTGATCTTTGTGGATGAGGCAGGGCAGTTGCTGGAGGACTGGATCAAAAAAATCAATGCATGTGTTCGCGGCACAAACGGCTACCCTAAACGTACCTATTACACACTGAATCCCGGCGGACCCTCGCATGGGTATTTCAAACGGCTGTTTGTGGATCGCCGTTTTGAGGGAACGGAGAGGCCGGAGAATTACAGTTTTATCCAAGCGCTTGTGACGGACAACAAGGCGCTGATGGCTACTCAGCCGGAATATATGGCGGAGCTGGAAAATCTGCCGCCCAAGCTGCGGGAGGCGTGGCTGAATGGTAGCTGGGACATATTTGAGGGGCAATTTTTTGAGGACTTCCGGCCTGACCCAGACGCGAAAAAGGCGATAGAGCTGGGAGTAACAGCGGAGGAGCTGCGCCAGCAGCATAGGTGGTGCCATGTGATCGAGCCATTCGACCTCAATGCAGGGGAGCGGCGCGGATGGAACATCATGCGCAGCTACGACTTCGGCTATGGTAAACCATTCTCCCTGGCTTGGTGGGCGGCAGACTATGACGGGACACTGTATCGCATTATGGAGATGTATGGTTGTACGTCAACGCCGAATGAGGGCGTGAAATGGAGTCCGGACGAGCAGTTCCGCCGCATCCGAGAGGTGGAGACCACGCACCCGTGGCTCAAAGGGAGGAAAATCGTGGACAGCGTGGCAGACCCCGCTATCTGGGATGCCAGCCGCGGCGAGAGCATCGCCGAAACGGCTGCAAGGTATGGTATATACTTTACCCCCGGCGACAATCAGCGTATACCAGGGTGGATGCAGGTGCATTACCGACTGCAATTTGATGGGGAGGGATACGCCCGCATGTATATATTTAACAACTGCAAGGCATTTATCCGAACGATCCCGCTGATGATGTATGCACAGACACATCCGGAGGATCTGGACACCAAACTGGAGGATCATGTGGCCGATGAGGTGCGGTATATGTGCATGTCCCGCCCGATTAAGCCGATGGTGCCGGCGAAGCCGAAAGAAATACTGATTGATCCCCTTGACACGATGAGGGGTAGAAGGAGGCCGTACTGATGAATGAGATGGAAACTGGAATGGGAAAAATAAGAGGCACAGATTTGGATATGCCTCCTGTGCTGAAGCCTATAGGCAAGGAGCAGGTGCGCAAGCTGACGGAGATACTGCAAAAGTACAAGGCAGGAAAGGCCATGACAGAGCGAAGGATCCTGTCCAGCGAGAACTGGTGGAAGCTGCGCAACAGCATGGAAGAGCGGCAGGACAGCGCCGTAATGGGAGAAAACCAATTTGTCAGCCGAAGTGGCTGGCTGCACAACGTGATTACCAGCAAGCATGCTGATGCTATGGAGGCATACCCCGAACCCAACATCCTGCCAAGAGAGGCGGGCGACCGCGCGGAGGCGCAGAAGCTAACAGCCATTATCCCCTGCGTGCTGGAGCAGAACGGCTATGAGAAGACCTACTCCGAGGCCATGTGGCAGAAGTGCAAGACAGGCACCGGCGTATATAAGGTCGTATGGGATAAGGATAAACTGAACGGGCTGGGGGACATCTGCATTGTCCGCGCCAACCTGTTAAATCTGTACTGGGAGCCTGGACTTGCCGATGTCCAGCGCAGCAGGTATTTTTTCCACACGGAGCTGTGCGACAAGGATCTGCTGGAGGAGCAGTATCCCGATCTCAAGAACGAGCTGAAGGGCAACAACATCTTGTCCACAAGTTTTTTGTACGACGATGCCGTATCTACAGAGGGCAAAACCACTGTAGTGGAATGCTACTATCACAAGTACATGAGCGGCAAAAAGACACTGCAATATATTAAATATGTGGGAGATACGGTGCTCTACGCCACGGAGAACGACCCTGAGCTGGCGGAGCGCGGCTTGTACGATCACGGTATGTACCCCTATGTGTTTGACGCATTGTTCCCCATTGAGGGGAGTCCCTGCGGCTATGGCTACGTGGATATCTGCCGGTCGCCGCAGACCACCATAGACATGCTCAATACCACCTTTGTAAAAAATGCCATGTGTGGTGCTACGCCGAGATACTTTGTGCGGAGCGACGGGAGCGTGAATGAGGCCGAGTTTTTGGATCTTACCAAGAGCATTGTGCATTCCAGCGGCGGCACATTGGGCGAGGACGCTATCCGGCAGATTGTGAGCCAGCCTATGGGCGGAATCTATGTTAATTTCTTGGATCGGGTGATCCAAGAGCTGCGGGAAACCAGCGGCAATACGGAAACCGCTACAGGCTCTACCTCCAGCGGCGTAACGGCGGCCAGCGCTATTGCAGCGCTACAGGAGGCCAGCGGCAAGGGCAGCAGGGACAGCACGCTCTCAGCGTATAGGGCATATAGCGAGGTGGTAAATCTGGTTATAGAACTCATACGACAGTTTTATGACTTGCCCCGCTGCTTCCGCATTATGGGGCAGTACGGCTCCGAGCAGTACATCACCTACAACAATGCAGGCATCCAGCCGCAGGCGCAGGGAGATGCGTTCGGCGTGGATATGGGCTACCGCTTGCCGGTATTTGACATCAAAGTGTCGGCGCAGAAAAAGAACGTGTATACCAAGGTGAGCCAAAACGAGCTGGCGCTGCAGTTTTACCAGATGGGTTTTTTTAACCCGCAGGCAACGGATCAGGCGCTGATGTGTCTGGGTATGATGGATTTTGACGGTAAGGACGAAATTACGCAGAAAGTGGCGCGGAACGGGACGCTGCAGCAAAAACTCATCCAGTATATGCAGTTGGCGTTGGCTCTTGCGGCTAAAGCCGCACCGGATATGGTGCAGGGGCTATCCGGAGATATTATGCAGACTATGGGTATGCAGCCCAGCACCGCGCAAGCTGGCACCGGTGCAAGTGCCCAGATGGCAGGAGCGGATGGAGCCGCAGAGAAGGAAAAACCCATTGTGGAAAATGCCCGCAGCCGCAGCAATAGCGCATCGCAGCCGGACGGCGGGAAAGTGATCGGGGGGAGCAGAACATGATCGAGGTGATATATGATCATAAGAACCTCCATCTCACAATGGATGGACACGCAGGGAGCGACGAAAAGGGGCACGATCTGGTATGCGCCGCCGCTACGGTCTTGGCCTACACACTGGCGGCGAATGTGACGCAGCTATGTGCAGATAACAAGCGATATATGTGCAGGCCGATGGTAGATCTGAAAGACGGCCACGCAGAAATCGGATGCAATGCCATGCATGGGATGCAGGCGGTAGCGGAACTGATATTCGGCTCTATCTGCGTGGGGTTTGAACTGCTGGCGCAGCGTTACCCGCAAAATATAAAATTTCATGAGAAATAATGGCAAGGGGGGTGTAGAAATGATCTGCGCCCCCTTGTTACTATTACGGTGTCATCCCTTGTATACCCGATGCCGGGGCGGGCAATCCTCCGGCAATATGACTCCGTAGCTCAGATGGCCAGAGCCGCAGGTGCGCAGGTTCGAGTCCTGCCGGAGTCCAAACCCTCAATAGCGACTCGCCGGACGTAAGCGGCAGAATAGGAGGATTTATGCGAGAGATCAAAAAATGGCTGATTGACCTACAGCTTTTTGGCGGAGAAGGTGCCGCTGCGGGCGGCGAAGGGTCGACAGCTGCAACGGGCGAAGCATCTCCTGACGCCGGGGAGGCCGAACTGCTGGAGCTGGGTGTGCCGGCGGAGAAGCTGAAAAAACATAGGGCGGCGAGAGCAAGACGTGCTACACGGATGAGCGCAACTGCGCAGGCAGAAGCGCAGACATCACACGGCCAAGTCGAAGCTCACGCACAGGCGCAGGACGCCGCTGCGCAAGACGATACAACTGCACCCACGGAAGGAGAGCCGGAGCAGGAGAGTAAGCCGCAGCGGCTGAGCTGGGACGAAATCATGGCTGACCCGGAATACAACAAGGAAATGCAGTCTCTCATCAAGTCGCGGCTGAAGTCTGCCAACGGAGCGGAGGAAAAACTGGGGAAGCTCGCCCCGGTCATCGAGCTGCTGGCAGCTCGGCATGGCATGGATGCTAAGGAACTGGACGCAGATGCCCTGACAAAAGCGGTGCTGGAGGATAATGTGTACTACGAGAACAAGGCTGTGGAGCTGGGAGTCCCCGTAGAAGCCGCAAAAATCATCGACAAAGCCGAGAGAGATACTGCACGGAGGCAAGCGGAGGAGAGCCGAGCCAAAGAGGAGGAGCAGGTGCGTGCGCATCTGGCCGACCTGCAGAAACAGGCGGATGCACTCAAGGATCGCTTCCCAAATATCGACTTGCAGGCGGAGCTGCAGAATCCTGTGTTTTTCCGGATGACATCACCGAGCGGCGGTGTAAGTGTGGAGGATGCATACTACGCAGTACACCGCAAGGAGATTCAGGCGGCGGCTATGAAAGCGGCGGCCGAAAACACCGCCAAGCAAGTGGCCAATGCCATTCGCTCCGGTCAGTCCAGACCCGTAGAAAACGGGACTGGGGGACAGGCTCCGTCCGTGACCACATTTGACTATGCCCATGCTTCCAAGGAACAAAGAGAGGCGCTGAAACGCCGAATCAGGGAAGCGGCGGCACGTGGAGAGAAACTGTATCCCGGCCAGTGAGCCGATAGCAGGTTCTCCCCATGACACATAATGAGATGAGAGAGGAGAACAAAAATGAAAACTACCAATGTAACCAATACCTATGTAAAGGCCCTGTTTCTGTGCATGACGCTCCAGCTCTTCGCCGATGCGGGTACGCTGGTGAACGCCACCGGCAACTATGTAAACGCAGGCACCGGTACCACCACCGCATTCAGCGGCAACGACACGCTGGCACCTGCCATGAAGACCTTCTATGACACGGAACTGCTGGAGAATGCCAGAGTCGAAATGATTTATGCTCAGTTCGCAAAAAAGCAGCCTCTGCCCGCAGGGAGGGGCAAAGACGTGGAGTGGCGCAAATGGAACACCTTCGCCAAGGCCGGCAAGCTCACCGAAGGTGTGATTCCCACCGGCCAGAAGTTCGGCATGAGTTCCAAGACCGGCTCTATCGACCAGTACGGCACCTACGCATCCATCACCGATAAGTTGGAGCTGCACGCCTATGATGACGTGATCCTTGGTGCCACGGAGGAGATGGGCGCGAGTGCGGCAGAAACGCAGGAAACGCTGATTCGGGATGCGCTGCTGACCAACACCAATGTGCTGTACTGCGACAACGTGGACCAGGACACCGGCGCGTTCATTGGTACGCCGACCTCCTGCGCCACGATGGGTGCCGGCGGCACTACCGGTTCCGGTGATTCTGCCACCAAGGATGGCTGGGCGCTGCTCACCGCCAAGATGGTGGCCAAGGCCGCCACCAAGATGAAGAAGGATCGGGTGCCTACCATTGGCGGCAAGTATGTGGCCGTGATTCATCCCTCTGTGGCCTTTGATCTGCGGCAGGATGAGGCGTGGGTGGAGGCGCACAAGTATGCGGCCACCACCGAGATCTTCAACGGCGAGATCGGCGAGCTGCATGGTGTGCGCTTCATCGAGAACAACTTCGCCCCTGTGCTGACCGGCAACAGCTATAAGAACAAGTCCAACGGTGCCACATACGCCACCTACTTCTTCGGGAAGGACGGTTTCGGCATTATTGATCCCGAAGGTGGCGCGCTGGAGATGATCGTGCACGACAAGAGCGAGATCGGCGGACCGCTGAACCAGTTCAGCACCATCGGCTATAAGTTCGAGACCAATGGCGCCACGATCCTGTATAGCGAGCGTGTGCTGCGTGTGATGAGCGTGAGTTCCTACAGCGCCACCGACACCGCCAACTAACACTGCCCCGTAAGCGGGCAGCACTCGGGGGAGGATTCCTCCCCCGAGCAGACAATGAAAGGAAGGCTATCTATGGCTGAAGCAAAAAACAAGACGAAAAGCAATGCGAAAGTCGAACAGGAGATCAAGGCGATGGGGCTTGACCCCAACGACAAGGTGGAAATCCGTATTCCCAAGGGAAGAGAACACGATGACCCCAACCTGTTTGTGAGCGTAAACGGCATCAACTATCTGATCCCCAAGGGGAAGGCGAGTGTGGTGCCCCGCTTCATTGCCGATGAGATCCAGCGCTCTTGGGAAGCGCAGGAGATGCTGGATGAGAACAAGGATGAACTGCTGGAAGCAGCAAAGTAATCCGAGAAAAAGGGAGCCGTGCGGCTCCCTTTTTTGGAATAGAACAAGAATGGAGGAGCTTCAATGACCGTAAATCAGGCAATCACATATGCGGACGCTATGAAACCGAATCAATTTGACGAAGCCACTAAAATCGGGTGGCTGTCTAAGTTGGACGGGATGTTGTTCGCAGAGGTCTTCAAGACTCACGAAGGGTGCGAAAAAGAGAGTTTCTCTGGTTACTCGGAGGATGACAAGAACGAGGCGCTATTGGTACCCGCACCATACGATCAGGACATATACAATTTCTACCTGCAGGCGCAAATGGACGCAGAAAACGGAGAAATGAACAAATACAACCAGTCTATTACACTGTATAACAATGCCGTAAAGCTGTTTATGGATTGGTACAACAGGACGCATATGCCGCTGCCGGCGAAGACAGCGTTTAGATATTGAGAAAGGGGGAAAAGAATATGCCTTTTTTCCCAGTTGTCCAAGCAAAGGAGCCGTATCGCAGCATTACGGACGTATTCTCCGGCTACAACCACAACCTGCGCATAGGGGACGGGGAGTTTTACGACGAAGAGAATATGTGCTCGGACAACTATCCGCTGCTGTCCGTCCGGCGGCAGCGGGGCGTGTATGCCTCTCCGGCGGCGCCGCAGGGGCTTATTGCCAAGGACTCGCTGTGCTATGTGGACGGCAGCAAGTTCATCATCAACGGCAAGGAGATCGAAATGAACCTGTCCACGGCGGCAGAGGACTGCCCCAAGAGCCTTGTGTCTATGGGTGCCTATGTCATCATCCTGCCGGATAAAAAATACATCAACACGGTGGAGGTCAGCGACCGCGGCAGCATGGAGGCGGCCTACACCTCCACGGGAGAGGTGACCTTCAGCCTTTGCACTGTGGACGGCAGCATCTATGAGGACGTTATCACCTCGGCCGCTGCTCCGGAGGATCCCGCCAACGGAGCCTACTGGCTGGATGTGTCGGGAAAGCAGCACGCCCTGAAGGTCTACAGCTCCGCCACGGGGGTGTGGTCGACGGTGGCCACAACCTACATCAAGATCTCCGCCACGGGCATCGGGGCGCAGTTTGGGCAGTATGACGGGGTGCAGCTCTCCGGAATCGTGAAAAACGGCGTGAAGGATCTCAACGGCTCTGCCATCGTGTGGGCTAAGGGGGACGACTACATCGTGGTGGTGGGCATACTGGACGCCGCAGTCACCCAGACGGCGGCTGACGGCGCCGTGAAGGTAGAGCGCAGCGTGCCGGATATGGATTTTGTCGTCGAGAGCGGCAATAGGCTCTGGGGCTGCAAGTACGGCTATGTGGACGGCAAGACCGTGAACGAGATCTACGCCAGCAAGCTGGGCGACTTCAAAAACTGGAACTGCTTCGTGGGCATCTCCACGGACAGCTACGTCGTCTCCTGCGGCACGGATGGGCCGTGGACGGGCGCCATCACGCACCTGGGCTATCCGCTGTTCTTCAAGGAGAATTGTCTGCACAAGGTGTACGGGACATTTCCCAGCAATTTCCAGGCACAGATCACCACTTGCCGCGGCGTGCAGAAGGGCAGCGAGCGAAGCATGGCCATCGTGAATGAAGTGCTCTACTACAAGAGTCGGGGCGGCGTGTGTGCCTATGACGGCAGCCTGCCGGCGGAAATTTCCGCCGCCTTCGGCGGGGAGAGCTATTCGGACGCCGTGGGCGGCGGGCACAGGAACAAGTATTACATCTCTATGAAAGACTCCGGCGGGACATGGCACCTGTTTGTGTATGACACGCGGCTGGGGGTATGGCATCGAGAGGACAACACCCATGCAGAGGCGTGGTGCTCCTGCAGAGATGAGATGTACTACATCGACGCTGCAGACAAGAAGATCCGCACGGTGCTGGGCGGCGGCACGGCAGAAACGGCGGCCATCCCTTGGAAGGCGGAGACCGGCACCATCGTGGCGCTGACCAGCAGCACCAAGTACCCCGACAGGATCGCTGACAGGAAATATGTGGGGCGGATGCTCATCCGCATGGCGCTGGAGCCGGGGAGCACCGTGCAGGCCTACATCGAGTATGACTCCGGCGGGGCGTGGGAAAAGCTGTGGAGCATGACGGGAAAGAACCTACGCACCTTCTCCTTCCCCGTGCGGCCGCACCGGTGCGACCACTTTCGGCTGAAGCTGGAGGGTACCGGCGGAGCGAAGATCTACAGCATTACCAAAACTCTGGAGCAAGGGAGTGATGAAATGTGACCGACATTCGGCTGCCGAATATATCGGCGAGTGCGGATGCATCCACGCAAATGGCACAGATGCGCAGTTATCTATACCAGATGGTGGAGCAGCTGAACTGGG
>ULVD01098863.1_pt1 | contig 20508 bp, 20 predicted proteins | sample 1959101 | NCBI WGS metagenome assembly ULVD01 (sample SAMEA4835777, study PRJEB28245) | human gut metagenome | biome: gut microbiome; material: fecal sample | place: Denmark | collected 2008
TAGATATAACATTTAATTATCTATTGGACAAATATATATTACCAAATATTTTTTATGCTGTCAATACATTTTTTAATTTTTTTAAAATAGTTACATTTTATTGTAACTATTTCTCTTCTCCTCTTAATAAATGACTTTTATTACTATAAGATGTATGTAATAACTTAAAGCATTCTTCACTTAATGGTTTCTTTAAATAATTTTTATATAATAATTTAATTTCCTTATTATCATGTGCTGCTCTAATTGCTCTTTTATTATCAACATCATAAAGTCCACGAGATCTCTTTTCTCTAATCTTATCAAGTTGAGTTATTTGGCATAAAGGTTGACCTCCGCCACCAATACATCCTCCCTTACAATTCATCACTTCAATAAAATGATACTTTTTATACTTATCATTCTTAAGTAATTCTTCAAGATTCTCTAATTGTTGAACAACAGCTACATTTAATTTATAACCCTTAATATCTATATTAGCTTCTTTTATACCATCAAAACTTCTCAAACTAGAAAAATTTAGTTCGCCATTCTTTAGATTTGTTTTAGTCATTATTCTATAAAGGGTACGAATAACTGATTCAGTTACCCCTCCAGAGTTACCAAATATAACTCCACCGCCACTTCCTTCACCAATTAATTTATCATATTCACTTTCATTCATACTAGCAAGTTTGATATCTTCTTCCTTAAATAAAATTGAAAGTTCACTAGTAGTCATTACATAATCTATATTTATTGTATATTCACGTGCTTCCATCTTCTTTGAAGTGCAAGGTGTTATAGCAACAGTAACTATTTTTGATGGATCTATATTTTTTTCTTTAGAAAAATATTCTTTTATAATTGCACATTGCATCCCTATAGGACTCTTACAAGTAGATAAATTATCTAAAAGTTCTGGATGATACACCTCACAATATTTAACCCAAGCTGGACAACAACTAGTAAACTGAGGTAATGGGCCATTATTTGTAAGCCTAGACGCAAACTCAGCAACTTCCTCCATAATAGTTAAATCTGCACCAAAAGCTGTATCAAACACATAGTCAAAACCTATTTTTTTAAGAGCAGTAACCATTTTATATTCTGCATTTTCTCCAGGTTCCATTCCAAAATTTTCTCCAATAGAGACTCTAACAGCTGGAGCAATCATAGCAACAACTACTTTCTCATTGGTATTAATTATTTCCTTAACTTCTTTATAACAATATCTTGGCACTATCGCACCAGTAGGACAATTTAATATACATTGACCACATCCTAAACATATAGGATTCTTACATACATTTAAATCATACGAAAGATTAACAATCTTTTCACAAGTCTTCTTACATTGACCACAATTAATACACTTTTCAGGTATCCTAACTATTGCTGGATTATATTGACTAATTCTAACTTTTTTATCTTCAACTGTATCATTAACAATTTTACTTGTTTTAATATCTAATGCTTCTTCAACTACAGAATCTATTACTGAATCTAAATCATCTTGATCAAATATATCATTAGTTACTAACTTAAATTCATCTTTCACACTTTCACACATAGGACATACATAATCATCTGATAATTTCTCAGTTTCAACTATATATCCACATTTAGCACATATATATTTTGCCATATTATCTCCTTTACATCTTTTTCAAAACAATTATAACATATTTTTCTTAACAATTTCAAAATAGAATGTAGTACCCTTATTTTTAACACTTTTAACACCATATTTATAATTATGACTCTCCAGTATAGTTTTAACTATAGAAAGACCTAAACCAGTACCAAAAGCATTTCTCTTATGTTTCTTTTCATTATGATAATATTTATTCCATATATATTTAATTTCTTCTTTATCAATACCCTTCCCAGTATCTCTAATCTCAACTAATACTTTCTTCTTTTCATCAGTAACATTTATATATATTTTTTTATCTTCTCCAGTATAGTTAACAGCATTATTAAGTAAATTATATATAACTTGTTCAATTCTCTTCTTATCAGCTTTAACTTTTATTTCTTTATCATTATTATATATAAATTCATAACCATCACTATCTATAAGAATATAGAATCTCTTAATAATATTTCTAATTAATTCATTAAGATCAAACTCTTCTATTTTAAGTTCATAAGTACTAGATTGTAACTTAGATAAATCAAGAATATCACTTACTAAAACATTTAATCTATCAGTTTCTTCTATTATAATATTCATGTTTTCTGCTCTTTTTTCTGGTGTTTGACTTTCCAAATCTCTAGTCATTTCAGCATATGCTTTTATCATAGTAAGTGGAGTCCTTAAGTCGTGTCCTACATTTGCCATTAAGTCTCTTCTTAATTCATCTGTTTTAGAAAGCTCATTCTTAGCTAAATCTAATGTAGTTGATAATTCTTTTATTTCTTGTACTTTACTATCAGTAGAGAATGATACATTAAAGTCCCCATTAGCTAGTTTCTTCGCAGAATCACTTATCTTAACAATTGGTCTAGATATTTGACTAGATATAACATAACTAATTATTAAAGATATACCAAATATTATTAATGCTATATATCCGTATTGACTCTTTAATAGTATTATAGATGAATCTAATGGTTGAATAGAAGTATTTAAAAATATATATACTTCGTTATTATATTTTAATGCTTTAATTATTGTTTTATTACCAAATCTTTTATTATAAAGTAGTCTAGTGTCTTCAGATTTACCACTATCAACAAAAGAAGTAATATAGTTATCACTACTGGTTTTATCACTAAATAAACATCCTTTGTTATATGTATTTGATATAGTTTGTATTATTCCATTGGAATATATAGATACACATACTCCATAGTTATAAGCTATATCTTCAAGAGTATTTATATCCATAGAATTATTATTCTTAATAGAATTTACTATATCATTTAATTGATTCTTTTTGTATACTTCATAATATTTATTTAAGAATACTATCTGCATTAAAAAAAGAAATAGTAATATGAAACTCGAGAACGCTATTAAGCATCCAAGTACTATATGTTTAATCTTACTATTCTTTATCATCAAACTTATACCCCATTCCTCTTACAGTGGTAACTAAATCTCTATATTCTCCTAAATTATTTCTAAGCATCTTTATATGTGTATCTATTGTCCTATCATTTCCTAAATAATCATAATTCCATATATTATTAAGAAGTTGTTCACGAGATAAAGCAATACCTTTATTATTTATAAAATATACAAGTAAATCATACTCTTTAGGCGTTAATAATAATTCTTTTCCATTTATGTATGCAGCATGTCCTAAGAAATCCACTTTAAGATTCTTATATATATAGAAATCATCTTCTCCTTTATATCTCTTTATTACTGCATTAATTCTAGCCATTAATTCTTTAGGACTAAATGGTTTTGTCATATAATCATCTATTCCTAAATCAAAACCAGCTAATTTATCATATTCTTCTCCTCTAGCTGATAACATAATAGTAGGTGTATTATATCTCTCTTTAATAACTTTATATGCACTAAATCCATCCATCTTAGGCATCATTATATCAAGAATTATAATATCTGCATCCTTTGCTTTATCAATAGCTTCAACACCATTTTCAGCCTCTAATACATCATATTTATTACCAATACAATACTCTTTTATAACATCTCTTATAAGTTTTTCATCATCAACAATTAGTACTTTCACTACTCTTCACCTCTGGTAATTAATATAATATCATATTATGAAATATTTGTGAAAAGTTTATGTATATTATTAAAATTATTTATTATAGAAAGCACTACAATTAAATCCATAGCACTTAATTAAATATGAATCTATTATTTTGCCACCATTAGTTATTATAACTCTAGGATAAGCTTCATTATAAAAATCAACTTCTTTAGAAAAGGCATTATTTATTTTATTTAACATAGTTGTAATATTAATATTAAGTTCATCACTATTTATATAGTATGTATTAGTAGACACTGTTAACCATTTCTCAATAACATCATAAGATGCTAAACAATCAACACTACTACATTTACTACCCATAAATATTATCTTAGCATCTTCTTTTTCTCTAATAGTATTTATTAAGCTATTTATTGGTAATTTTATTAAATCAACTACTTGACTTTCAGATTTCTTATATTCAGACATACTTTTACCATAAAATTTATTAAATTCATAATTTAAAGAATCATCTATATTAGTATAAAACACATTTTTTTCACCATCTATTAATAATGTTAATTTATCTTTATCACTACTTTTAATTACTATTTCTTTATTGCAATCTAATATTATAGTTTTCTTTTTCTTGTTGTATCTATAATTACCACATTTGTCATATTGATTAGTATAATTTTCACTACTAGGTCTATAATAAGACATCTTATATTCATTTATATTAAATACATCATAGTATCCATTAATATAGTTATACCTATACCAATTCTTATCAAGTATATCACTACTTATTTTATCATACTTAAAAATATATAATAACGTTAGTATTATACCTATAATAAAGATACCAATTATACATATTATATTCCTATTATTCATAGTATTATCATATCAAAAAACAAGTAATTTTTCAATTACTTGTTAGTATTTGCATAATAATTAAATTCACTTATTTCTCTTGATATATTATCTAAATCATCAGCATCTGCTTCATCTTCAAGAATTTCATCTATAAGAAACATTATATCATTTATAGAACCATACTTCATAGGATCTATTCCATATCTATTAAGTACTTCTATTTGATATTCTGATAAGTATATACCTTTTTTAATTTCTTTATGCATATATTTTTTTTCATATAAATCATTTATATTTACTTCTTGTCCATTAATATTCATACTTTTCACCTAATAAAAAATCACTATTAATCAGTGATTCCATATTTATCTTTGAATTTTTGTACGTTACCAGTCTTAACAGTTTTAAATTTACCTGTATAGAATGAATGACATTTATTACAAGATTCTAATTGAATTTCATCTTTTGTTGATTTAACTTCAAATTCATTTCCACAAGCACATTTAACTTTGCACACTTTTTGTACTGGATGTATTCCCTTTTTCATATTTTATCCTCCTCGCCATAACTAATTAACAGTTATAGAAATAACTTCAGTGAGTATTATACATGGTTTTTTATCTAAAATCAAGTACAAAATGTTAAATTAACACACCACTAACCAATATATTCAACTATTTTACTATATATTTGATAATTTACTTTATCATTTAGTCTCTTACTTTTAGAATTTTGGTATTTATAATATATTTCATTTATATTGATATCTCCATTATTTAATTTATAGTTTTCATTATAACAATAATTAGAAATTACTATAATTTTAGCTGGACTTATTTTCTTAATAAGATTCTTTAGTTCTTTTATATCATTAGATACATCTTCATTATATTTTAAAATTACACTTTTACTCTTATTACATTTTTCAAAGTATTTCTCATTATTAGCATTAACTATTATTATATCAGCATTAGCTATTAATGGATTTATATATACTTTCTTATCTTTAGAATAAACATAGTCATTGTTTTTAATATTGTAAATAATATCTTTATAAGTAGTATTTTCAGATGTGAATAACTTGTTAAAATCGTTAAGATTATAATATTTATCAAGCAAATACTTATCATATGTTTTATACTTACTATTAAGTAAATAGTTATCTCCAAGTAATAAAATATTAACCCTACTTTCCATAGTATAGTTATAAATTATATATGAGAAAATACAAGACAAGAAAAAAATAACTAGTAATTTATTTTTTTTCATAGATTTATCACCTAATAAATATTACTCAGCTACTTTTATTTTAGCACCTACATTTGCTAGTTTCTTTTCAACATCCCCATATCCTCTTAGAATATATTCACTACTTTCTATTTCAGTAACACCTTCTGCTATAAGACCAGCTATCAATAATGATGCTCCACCTCTTAAATCAGTAGCTATTACTTTAGTACCTTTAAGTTTACGAGGACCTTTAATTTCTATTTTATTTAAACTTAATATATTAGTAATTGCTCCCATTCTATTAAGATCATATGTATTTTTAAATCTATTTTCATATAGTGTTTCTTCTACTATAGATTTACCTTCTGCTTGCGTTAATAATGTTGTTATCGGTTGTTGCAAGTCAGTTGGAAATCCCGGAAACACTAAAGTCTTAATATAAGTTGGTTTTAAATGTTCACACTTAGATATTGTAAGAACATCTGCATCTATTGAATACTCTACTCCTATTTCTTTAAGTTTCATAAGAAGAGCTTCTATATGTTCTTTAATAATACCTTTAATTCTAAGATTATCTCCAAGTAACGCACCTATAATTATATAAGTACCACTTTCTATTCTATCTGGAAATACTTCAATAACTCCATTATCTAAGTTTTTAGTACCTTCTATTTCAATACGTTTAGTACCAGCACCTATTATCTTAACACCCATATTTATTAAGAAAGATGCAACATTTACTATCTCAGGCTCCATCGCAGCATTATCTATAATAGTAGTGCCTTCTGCTCCAACTGCTGCAAGCATAACATTAATAGTTGCTCCAACACTTGGAAAATCAAAATATATTCTTTTACCTACTAACTTATCAGCAGTTATTATATATCTATTTTTAATTATTTCTACTTTAGCTCCTAATTGTTCAAAACCCTTGATATGAATATCTATTGGTCTTGCTCCAATATTACATCCACCAGGAAAAGACATCTCAACTCTTCCAAACTTAGCAAGCAATACACCCATAAAATAATATGAAGCCCTCATTTGAACACTTAATTCTTCAGGTATAGGTTTATTAACAAGATTAGTTGAATCTATATATAATGCATCATCTTTATGTTCAACTTTACAATTAAGTAATTCTAAAATATTAATTAAATATTCTATATCACTTATAGTTGGTACATTATATATAACACTCTTAGTTTTAGCAAGTATTGCAGTAGGAATAAGCGCAACCGCACTATTCTTAGCCCCACTAATTTTAATTTCACCAGATAACCTATGGTTACCTTCTATAGTTATCTTTGACATAAACACCAATGCCTTTCTACTTATAATATACTATTAAAAATAGATTTTATCAACGAATTAGACAGTTTTTAAGCAGTGTTTACATTTAGAACCATTTAGATAAAACTTCGTATATTTTAGATTTATATTCTATTTTTTCATCTTTTTCATAATCAACCATACAAAGTGGAGGATATAAAATACACCAATAATTGTTACCTTTAGCTTCACCTATTTCAACAACTAAACTCTCATATTCCCCTGCCTCAAACTCAATATTATTATATTCTTTTCTAGGAAAATAGTTCATACCATACTTTACTTTATATTTTAAATTATAATTATTTTCACTAAATACTTTATCTATACTTGAGTTTACTTTATCTAAATTATTAACTACATTATTACGTGTATCATTTATATCATTAGAATCTTTAAATAACAATGTTGATAACTCGTTAACAACTTTTTCTTTTATTAATATATCAATAGATGAATTACTATTAGGAATAACTCTAAATCTAACCATATCACCACTTAAATTATATCTTGGCTTAGATACAACTATTAAAACTATTACAAAAAGTACTAAATATATTATTTTCTTCATTTAAAAACCAACCTTTCAATTTAATGTTGGCTGGTTTTATATTTTTTTATTCACTAATTATAAAGATATATCTATCTCTATTAGTTAAATCTTTTTCTATCATTATTCTAGAATCTTTAAAGTATTCAGTTGCTATTTCTTTTATAAAGTTTCCTTGCCACCATCCTATTTCAAAAGCTATTATAAATTTTTCACTAAGAAATGGCTTAATATTAGATATTATCTTTTTATAGAAATATAGTCCATCTTCACTAGCAAATAATGCTATATTTGGTTCATACTTTTTAACTGAATCCATTATTTTCTCATCAGTATCTATATATGGTGGATTACTTATAACTATGTCATACTTACCACTTACTTCATCTAACATATCACTTTTAATAAACTTAATATCTAAGTTATTCTCTTTAGCATTCATCATTGCTACTTCTAAAGCACTATTAGATATATCAATCGCAGTAACATTAGAATCCAATTCTTTACCTAAAGCAATACTTATAGCTCCACTACCAGTACCTAAATCAAGAATATTAACCTTTTTATTAAATAATTTCTTTGAATAATTTATAGTTTTCTCTACCAAATATTCAGTTTCATATCTAGGTATTAACACATTCTCATTAACATTTATTTTATATCCATAAAAGTTAACGTATCCTATCAAATATTGTATTGGATAGCCTTCTAGTAATCTTTGATAATCACTATCTATATCTTTACTTACTTTAATTAATTCTTCACATTCAGAACGACTAAATCCTAAAGACATAAATTTATCAATCATTATGTTCTTCAAGTCTCATTCTTTCATCTTCAGCAATTAATGCATTAATTAAGTCTTCTAGGTCACCTTCCATAATCTTATCTAAATGCATTACAGTATAATTAATTCTATGATCAGTAAGTCTATTTTGTGGATAATTATATGTTCTTATCTTTTCAGCTCTATCTCCTGTACCTATCTTACTTCTTCTTTCATTACCAAGTTTTTCATCTTGCTCTCTTTGTTTTAAATCATAAAGTCTTGTTTTTAATATTTGAAGTGCCCTTTCTTTATTCTTTATTTGACTTCTTTCTACTTGGCAATAAACTATTATACCAGTTGGTATATGTGTAACTCTAACCGCAGAGTCTGTAGTATTAACACATTGTCCTCCAGCTCCACTACTACGAGTTATATCTATTCTTATATCACTATCTTTTATTTCTACATCTATTTCTTCTGCTTCAGGCATAACTAATACTGTCGCAGTACTTGTATGTACTCTACCAGCAGATTCTGTTTCAGGTACTCTTTGAACTCTATGAGCACCACTTTCATACTTAAGTTTTGAATAAACGCTTTCTCCACTAAGCATAAATTCTATTTGTGAGTATCCCCCACTTTCACCAGGTACTTCATGGGTTACTTCAAGCTTCCATCCTTGCTTTTCAGCATATTTAGTATACATTCTAAATAAGTCTCCAGCAAATATATTGGCTTCATCTCCTCCAGCCGCACCACGAATCTCAATAATAACGTTCTTTTCATCATTAGGATCCTTAGGTAAAAGCATAATCTTTAATTTACTTTCTAATGTTTCTTTTTCTTTATGTAAATTATCAATTTCTTCTAAAGCAAATTCCTTCATTTCAGGATCTTTACTCATCTCTTTAGCTGCTTCTATATCATCTAAAACAGTATTATACTTTTTATAAGCTTCTACTACTGGTTCAATAGAATTCTTCTCTTTAGATATAGTTTGCATCTTCTTGTAATCATTATATACTTCTGGTTTTAATAATTCATCACATAAATTATTATATCTTTCCTGTATTATTTCTAATCTTTCTTTCATATTTCCTCCCTTTATTAAATATTTAAGAAAGCCTCGCTACAAGTCAGATTCGTCTTCGTATCCTTCATCAACGATAACTAAATCTCTTAAGTCATCATCAGTATCATCATCTTCTGTTTCATCAATATCATCATAGAAGTCACTTTCATGTTCTTCCATATCTTCTTCTTTTTCTTCAAGAGTATCTTCATCATCTTCAAGTTCTTCTTCAAGCTCCTTAATATTGATTTCAGCAGTATGATTCTCTCTTAAATCCCAATATCCCTTTTCAAGTTGAATAAATCTCTTTTCAGTCGCAAGTAGTGCAAAGAAATCAGCTATTTGATTTTCAAATGCATCCTCACCAAGATTAAGTTCATCACATATTATCTTAAATATGTCATTGATCTTCATCTTTTTTCCTTTTTCTTTTAATATTATATATGCAATGTCATCAAATGGCATTGTTTCTAACTCTTCTTTACTTACAGTTTTAAATTTCATTATTTATTAAGCCTCCTTAAGACTATTTTTTCTTTCCCTTAAAATTATACATATTTTTTTATATAAATCAAGTATTTTTTATAGATTTACAATACATAATAATTAATGGTGTAAATGATATGAAAAAATTACTATTATTAACTAAAATATTTATATTCACATTTTTCTCTATTATTATAATAATTTTAAGTCTTTATGCTTATGCTTTTATCACACCTAAGTTCAATATTAATACAAGTAAGAGTATAATTTATTATGATAAATATGGTAATGATTTATTCCAAGAAAGAGAAAAAAACGATTTTGTAGAACTATCTAACATTAGTGATTATGTTAAAAATGCTATTGTTTCTATAGAAGATAAAAACTTTTATAATCATAAGGGATTCGATTATTTAAGAATTGCTAAAGCTATGTTTGTAAATTTAAAAAGTAAAAAAATTAAAGAAGGAGCCTCTACTATATCTCAACAATATATTAAAAATTTATATTTAACTTTTGATAAAACTTGGGAAAGAAAAATACAAGAAGCACTTCTTACTTTAGAACTTGAAACACATTATTCTAAAAATGAAATACTTGAAGGATACTTAAATACTATTGATTTTGGTGCTGGTAATTATGGAATTAAAGAAGCAAGTAAATATTATTTTAATAAAGAACCCAAAGACCTAACACTTGCTGAAGCATCTATTATAGTTGGTATACCAAAAAATCCAAGTTATTATAATCCAGTTACTCATTATGACCATGCTAAAAATAGACAAAAAGATGTACTCTCTAGCATGGTTAAAAATAAATTAATATCCGCTGATGAAATGAATAAAGCTTATAATGAAGAATTAAAATTCCATGGAAAAAATGATAAAGTAGAACTTTCAAGTATTTATTATTACAAAGATGCTGTCTTAAAAGAACTTTCCAGTATAAAAGAAATACCATCTTCTCTACTAGATATGGAAGGTCTTAAAATATACACTAATCTTGATAAAGATGTACAAAAAAACTTAGAAAATAATGTTGATAAAGAAATGAAAGACACTACTTTACAGGTAGCTTCTATAGTAATAACGCCAACAAATGGTAAAATAGTTGCTCTAATTGGAGGAAAAGACTACTCAATTTCAGAGTACAATAGAGCATACTCATCAAAAAGACAAGTTGGTTCAACTATAAAACCTTTTCTTTATTATAGCGCTCTTGAAAATGGATTTACTCCGTCAAGTACATTTCTAAGTGAAAGAACAACATTCAACCTAGGAGACACTGTTTATTCTCCAAGAAACGCAGGTAATATCTATGCTAATAAAAATATTTCTATGTTGTCAGCTATCGCATATTCAGATAACATTTATGCGATGAAAACACACCTTTTCTTAGGAACCGATATGCTATCTAAAACAATAAAAAGAGTTGGTATAAAAACAGAAGTAAAAGAGAATGCATCTTCTGCCTTAGGTACAACTGAAATTAATATGATAGACTTTTCTAATGGTTTTATTACTCTAGCAAACGAAGGTAAACATGAGAGTCCTCATTTAATTGAAAAAGTAACTGATAACACAGGTAAAATACTTTATGAATATAAATATAATGAAGACTATGTATTAAATAAAAAATATGTATATATTCTAAACAATTTATTAACATCTACTTATAACTATAGTTTGATTAACTATACTTCTCCAACACTAGTTAGTATAGGAAATGAACTAAAAAGTAAATATGCTGCTAAAAGTGGTAGTACATCAACTGATTACTGGACTGTTGGATATAATAAAGACTATTTAATGCTTGTTTGGGCTGGAAATGATGATAATACTAAAGTCAAATCAAAGGACTCTAAAATAACAAAAAAAATATGGGCAAAAACTATATCAACTATTAAAGATAATAAAAATGAATGGTATGACATACCTAAGGGAATAACAGCCGCATCTATAAATTCAATCAGTGGAGAACCTAGCAGTAATGGTTTTGTTTGTTACTATGAAAAAGGTTCAGAACCAAAATATGATATAAATTTTTCCAATATAAAAGACTCTTTTAATTAAGAGTCTATTTTTTATTCTTTTAGTTTAGTTCCACAATTACTACAGAACTTACCAATTGCCATTTCTCCACAATTAGGACATTTCTTTGGTTCAGGTACATCTTCTACTTTAACTTCTTCATTATTGAATATTGTACCCATCTCTGGTTGATTAGTTTCAGGTTTATAACCATTAACATCAGTACCATTATTTATAGCACCCATCATATTGTTAACAGCACCACTAGCCATATTCATACCCATGAATCCCATCATAGCACCATTTTCATTAGAAGATGCATTTCTTAAAGCATCAGCAGAAGCACTAGCCATTAAGCCAGATTGTAAATTCTTATTTGAGAAAATTGTTGCTTCATCTATCTTATTTACTTTAACCATAGATTCATCAGTAAGATTGATGTCTCCAATAGCTACATCTACTACTTCTAAACCATAATTTTGTCTCCAAGAATCATCCAAACATACATTCATTTCTTCAGAAATATCACCATTATAAAGCCCTATATCACCAAAAGAAACTTTATGTTTTCTCATAACAACAGTAATTGCTTGAGTTAACTTTTCAATAAATTTAGATTGTAATTGGCTTCCAACAACATCTTCATAATAAACAGTATCAGCAGCATTAGCTCCTATAACACTATTTACTAACATAATTGGATCAACTACTTTAAATGCATATTCTCCAAAGAATGTAACTTCTAACATACCATATTTTTCATCAGTAATCTTTCTTGGTTGTGGTGAACCAAATTTATTTCCTGTAATAGTTAATAAATTTACATAGTAAACTCTTTGATCTTTAGCAGTTTGTCCTCCATAAGTAAAACGTTTTCCAATAGTCTTAAATGTATCTATAATACCTTTTCCAAGACCACCAGTAAATATACTAGGTTCACTACTAGAATCAAAATAGAATGTCCCTGCATCAGCAGTAAATTCTTTAATTTCACCATTTTCAATGATCATCATTGCCATACCTTGAGGTACAACAATAGTACTTCCATTAGAAATAATTCCTTCACTTGGATTAGAATTACCAGTTCCATGATTTATAATACCTCTTTGTATTAATACATTTTTTGAAATAGTAGGACAAGTCACAAACTCTTTAAATTGATCACCAAAAGCAGTTGTAGTAGCACTTGATAATGCCTTAATTAATCCCATAACAATTACCTCTTTTCTATAATTCTAAGTTTATTATAACATGTATATTCTATATTTAAATAATTTTTTATCTTAAAATGTAAAGTAAAAAACACTTACATAGGTGTGTTCTTATTAATATCTATTATTATTTGATATTTATCAGTTAAATCAACTTCACTAGTTTCAATCATACTGCTTACTTCAGATAAACTACTAACAAAATCTCTAACTTTATTAATTACTTTTGGTAAATTAACTTCTCCATATTCATTAAGTAATGAATCCTCATCAGGCTTTTCTTCTTCCACTTCTTCTTGTTCCTCAGGAAATTTATATGGATTGAAATAAGTATTACCAATAGTACTTTCTGATTCCTCATTCTTAACAAAATTTTCAGGTGTACTTTCTTTTTCAAAATCCCCAGAAGAATTAGTATTTTCACTTATGAATGGTGTCTCTATACTACTTGGTATTTCATTGTTTTCACTAACATTCATAGTATTTTGACTAGTTTGTACTGGACTAGTATTTTGAAATGGATTTATTATTTCAGTATCATCAGTATACTCAGTTAAAACCGCTTTATCAGGTTCAATAGAAACCACTTCAGGTACCTTTATATCTAAATATTCTTCAATTGGATTATTACCAATTACTTGTTCTTTTGTTTCTTGAACAGGCTCAGGTTTTAAGAATCTTTGAATATCAGCCGGTAATTCTTCATGTATTTTATCTCTATTTAATAACTCACTAACTGCTTCTTCAGTTTGTCTAACAGTAAGTTTCTCACTAGTAATTCTATGTAATAAACTCTTTTGTAAATCTTCATTATTAAGCGATAATAAACTTCTAGCATGTCTTTCAGATATTCTATTATATAAAAGAGCATCTTGCACTTCTTTTGGTAAATTTAAAAGTCTCATTTTATTGGCTACTGCTGATTGACTTATTCCAAGTTTAGTAGCAATATCTTCCTGAGTAAATCCTCTGTCCATTAATTTTTTATATGACTGTGCTTCTTCAATAACAGATAAATTCTTTCTTTGAAGATTTTCAAGTAATGCAATTTCAGCACTAGTATTATCATCAGTATTATTTATAATAGCAGGAATCTTTTTAAGCCCAGCAAGACATGAAGCTTTATATCTTCTTTCTCCTGCGATTATTTCATATTTTTCTCCTATACTTCTAAGCACTATAGGTTGAATAACACCATACTTAATAATAGAATTAGCAAGTTCATTTAATTCTTTCTCATCAAAAGCAAGTCTTGGTTGAAATCTATTAGGTATAATATCTTCAACTGGTATATAATAAATTTTATCTTTATTCTCGTCCATAATCTCTATCCTTTTTTCCTACTATATATTCATTTTAAAGCATTTTAAAGATTTTATCAAGTTAATAACTAGATATTTACTATTTATTTTTATACATTTTTAATAAAGAATTATAACTTCTAGGATACTTTTTATCAGTTACTTTTTCTTTCTTATATACAGGTATTACTCTATAAGCATCATTTATTGGTAAAGTATATACTTCTTTCTGAATTAATTTTATTCCAAGTTCACTCTCTAAATAACTATATTTTACTAGTTCTTCTTCACAATTAGACTTTAATGGAACTAAAAAACCATTTACTTTTACTAAAGATGTAGCCATTTCAAGTATCATAGGTATTGAAGTAACAGCTCTACAAGTAACTATATCAAATTTTTCACGTTCCTTAGAACTATAATTTTCAATTCTATCATTTATAACGGTAACATTTTCTAATTTTAGTGACTCTTTTACTGCATTTAAGAACATACATTTCTTCTGATTAGATTCAACTAATGTAATACTTACTTTAGGAAAAACTATAGCTATAGGAAGACCAGGAAATCCAGCACCCGTACCAAAATCACATAGACTAACTTCTTTATTTAAATCTACTACTTTTGATAAACATAATGAATCATAAAAGTGTAACAAAAATACATCTTTTTCTTCAAGAATAGTAGTCATATTAAATTTATTATTCCATTCTACTAGCATTTCAAAATAAGTAAAAAACTTACTATATACCTCTTCACTTATCTTAATATTCAATTTATCACAATATAATATAAATTCTTCTTTAGTCATTATTGTATTCCTTTTTTAAATAAACTAATAACATAGTAATATCAGATGGGTTAACACCACTTATTCTAGATGCTTGTCCTATAGTTAAAGGTCTAATCTTACTAAATTTTTGTCTTGCTTCAGTAGCTATATTAGGTACCTTATCATAATCTATATCTTCGGGTATTTGCTTATTTTCTAACTTTAACATCTTTTCTACTTCAGCCTTAGTTTTATCTATATATCCTTTATATTTAATTTCTATTTGAACCATATCAGCTATCTTTTTATCATATGGCCTATTCATATAGTCAAGTAAAACACATATATCAATTTCAGGTCTTTTTACTAAATCTTTAAGTGATGTCCTTCCATATATTTTAGAAGAATTAATACTTTCTAAAAACTTATTTACTTCATCTGTAGACGTTAAATAAGTATTATCTAAATACTCTTCTAACTCTTTCATATCATTAACCATCTTAGTAAATATCTGATACTTTTCATCATTTATAAGACCAAGTTTTCTACCATAAGGTGTTAATCTAAGTGATGCATTATCATGTCTTAGAAGTAATCTAAATTCGGCACGAGAAGTTAATAATCTATATGGTTCAGTTATTCCTTTATTAATCAAGTCATCAATAAGTACACCTATATATGCTTCATTTCTCTTTAATATAAATGGATCTTTTCCTTGTAATTTCAAAGATGCATTAATACCTGCCATAAGTCCTTGAGCAGCAGCTTCTTCATAGCCACTTGTTCCATTTATTTGACCAGCAGTAAATAAATTTTCGAGTACTTTATTTTCTAAAGACATCTTTAATTGTAATGGATCTATCGCATCATATTCAATTGCATAACCATACTTAGTTATCACCACATCATGAAGACCATACATAGTTTTTAATAATCTTTCTTGTATTTCATGAGGCATAGTAGTAGAAAAACCACCAACATAATACTCAATATCATCACTACGTTCAGGTTCTAAAAATATTTGATGTCTATCTTTATCATTAAATTTAACAACTTTATCTTCAATAGATGGACAATAACGAGGACCAATTCCTTTAATCATTCCACTATATAAAGCACATTTATCTAAGTTGTCCATAATTATTTTATGTGTTTCTTTATTAGTATAAGTTAAATAACAAGGAGTTTGTTTATTAACATCATATGTTGCATCATAAAAATTACTAAATGTAAGTGGCTCTTTATCTCCTTCTTCTATTTGTATTTCATCAAAATTAATACTACTCTTTAATATTCTAGGAGGAGTACCAGTCTTTAATCTTATTATATTTATACCATTCTTTTGAAGTGAATCACTCAAATACATAGAATTCTTTTCACCATGAGGACCACCCTTATGTTTTTCATGACCACACATAATATCAGAGTTTAAATATGTTCCAGTAGTAAGAACAACTGCTTTACTTTCTATTTTTTCCCCTTCTTCAGTAATAATTCCACATACTTTTTTATGTTCAACAATTAATTCTTTAACTATTGCTTCTTTAATATCTAAATTTTTAGTTTCTCTTAAAGTCTTTAACATTTCTTTAGGATAATTAACCTTGCATCCCTGACATCTAAGTGATCTAACACCTGGTCCTTTTTTAACATTAAGCATCTTAATTTGAAGATGAGTTTTATCAGCACAATAACCCATTTCTCCACCTAATGCATCTATTTCACGTACAACAATACCCTTTGCAGAACCACCTATTGATGGATTACAAGGCATATCTGCTATATTATTTATATTAATTGTAATAAGCAAAGTCTTTTCACCCATTCTAGCACTAGCTAAAGAAGCCTCACATCCAGCATGACCTCCACCAACAACTATAACATCATATTTCATTATTTATCATCTACTTTCCAAGACAGAACTTACTAAATATTTCATTTAACAAGTCCTCACTACCAACTTCACCAGTTATTTCACCTAAAGTTTCCCATAATCTTTTAACATCTATTTCAATCATATCTACTTCTAAATCATTATTAACAGCATTTTCAATCTCATCAACAATACTCAAAGACTTATTTAATAAAGCTATTTGTCTAGCATTAGATATATAAGTATAATTTGATTCAGCAATAGATTTTAAATCAAATATACTAGAAATTTTATCTTTAAGTTTTTCTATCATATCATTATCAAACGTCGACATATTAATAGAATTATAACTACTTAGTTCATCTACTTTATAATCTTTTTTCTTATCATTTTTATTATAAACTACAAGTATCTCTTTATCTTTAATTTTATCAAGTACTTCTTTATCTTCCTTATCAAACCCATCTTCACTATCAATAACAAAAAGTACTAAATCAGCTTCATCTATTGCATCTACACTTCTTTTAACACCGATAGCCTCAACTACATCATTAGTTTCTCTAATACCAGCAGTATCCAATATATCAAGTTTAACTCCATCAATCATTAATGTGCCTTCAACAATATCACGAGTCGTTCCTTTTATATCAGTAACAATTGCTTTATTTTCTTTTAATAATGAATTTAAAATACTACTTTTACCAACATTAGGTTTACCAACAATAACAATCTTAAGGCCATTTTTTATTAATAATCCTTTTTTACTATTTTTAAGTAACTTGTTAACTTTTTCTCTTATAAATTCATTTGTATCATTTATCATTTCTTTAGTTACAACAATTGCATCTTCATATTCAGGATAATCTATATTAACTTCTATATTAGCAATCAAAGCAAGAACTTTCTCTTTTAATTCATTTATTTCACCAAAAATAGTTTTATCAACACCTTTAAGTGCCATCTTTCTTGAACTTTCTGTTTGTGCATTTATAAGGTCCCCTACTGCTTCAGCTTGAGTTAAATCTATTCTTCCATTTAAGAATGCCCTTTTTAAAAATTCTCCAGGTTCAGCAAGCCTAGCACCATTTGATAGTACTAACTCCATAACTTTATTAACAGAGGCACTACCACCATGTACACTTATTTCAACTATATCTTCAGTTGTAAAACTTTTAGGAGATCTAAATACAGATAAAAATACTTCATCGATTTTTTCTTCATTTTCCATTATAAAACCATAATGTACAGTATGACTTGGTACATTACTCATATCCTTTGAAAATATTTTATTTGCTACATTTATAGAATCTTTTCCACTAATTCTAATAACATTAATAGAACTTTCTCCTATAGTTGTAGCAACTGCTGCTATAGTATCTTCCATATATTAGTCTCCTTTTTCTTCACGCTAGATTATAACACAATATAAGAAATATGTAAAACAAAAAGTATGCATTTAGCATACTATTCATCTTCTTTGCTCTCTGTGTACTTAATAACTACACATCTATTAGGTTCTTCTCCTTCACTTTCAGTCTTTATATATTTAAAACCTTGAAGTGCTGAATGAACAACTTTTCTTTCATAAGAATTCATAGGATCCAACTTAACATCAACCTTTGACAAAGTTACATCTCTAGCTATTTTCTTAACTTTCTTTTCTAAGAAATAATTTTGTTTTTCCTTGTATCCTTCAACATCAATTGTAATATTTACATATAAATCAATTGCATTTAATATTGCCTGTCTTACATATGTTTGAATTGAATCAAGTATATGACCATTCTTTCCAATTAACAATGAATTATTTTGAGAATGTAATCCATAATAGATTTGTCCATCTCTAATTTTAGTTTCAACATTAGCATTTACTCCCATAGAAGATAATAATTCTTTAATTATTTCTTTTCCTACTTCAGCTACATCACTAATCTTTATTACTTCTAGTGTATATTTTTTACCACTAAATAATCCACCTTTTTCTTCATATGATCTAGTAATTACATCTTCTTCTTTTAACCCTAGCTCATTTAACGCCTTATCTAAAAGACCTTCTTCACTTTTAGCTTGAAATTTATACTTCTCCATATTACTACAACTTACCTTTCTTTAATATCAAGTTTTGGACAACTGTAAATCCATTTGAAACTATCCAATATAATGCGATAGATGTTGGTAAACTAAATGATACCATAGATATAAATACAATCATAAATGTACTCATCATTTTCATTTGCTTAGCTTGTTCAGCATCACCACTTACATTCATATTCTTAAATGAAAAATATGTTGCTCCAATAATTAATAATATAAGAATTATATACCAGTAATTGCCAGCTTTAAATCCTTCAAGTGGTGTAGTACCTAAATTAAATACTAAGAAATTCTTTTCAAAGAAAGCAGGTACTCTATAAACAGCTTCTAAGAATGCAAAGAATATTGGTAATTGTAAGAATGAGAATAAACATCCTGATAAAGGACTAATATCATATTTCTTATAAATAAGTAACATTTCTTGACTTTTAGCCATCATAGCATCTCTATCTGCTTCTTTACCCCTATATTTCTTCTCTAACTTATTCAAATCTTTTTGAGCTTTTTGCATATTTTCACTCATATTAACAGATTTTTTAGATAGTGGGAACATTATAGCTCTTAGTATAAGTCCAACAATCATAATTGCTACACCATAATTTTTTACAAGTAATCCAACTTTGACGATAACCCAAGCTAATGGTTTAACAAATAAGGATGTCCATAACCCCTCATAACCACCAGAGTTGATTTTTAAATCCTTGCATGCAGGCAATTTATCATAATCAACAATTAGATTATCTTTATTATTTTCATATGTTTCTTTTAACTCGGCACTCTCTGGTTTACATATTATGTTTGAAACATAGCTCTTTTCTACCTTCTCACCATCAATATCAACTTCTGTATTAAATCTTTTAGTACATCCACAAAGTGTTAACATTAATAGAAGAACAATAGCAATTTTTTTCTTCATTATTTTTCTCCTCTCAATAATTTAAGTAATTCATTACTTATTTCTTGATATGAACCACCTAAAATGTTAGTCCTTAATATTATAACATAATCATTAGAAGAATTAATAACATTTTTCATTAATATATCCTTAACTCTTCTTTTATATAAGTTTCTAGTATGAGCTTTTCCTATTTTTTTACCTACACTTATACAAAACCTATTATATCCTAAGGAATTTTTGGCAATATAAATCACAAAAAATTTATTATATTTTTTGTTAGATTTTTTTATTATTTCTTGTATTTCTTCATTTTTTCTTACTATAAATTTTTTATTCATATCTGCCTCTA
>ULVD01081320.1_pt1 | contig 20442 bp, 18 predicted proteins | sample 1959101 | NCBI WGS metagenome assembly ULVD01 (sample SAMEA4835777, study PRJEB28245) | human gut metagenome | biome: gut microbiome; material: fecal sample | place: Denmark | collected 2008
GGGGACTTGGCTCCCGCCGCTTTTTTAATTGTGTCGTTCGTCCCGCCGGGAGCAAACCCCCGCCCTGCGGCGTAAAACAATTATGAAACAATACGAATTATCTTACACGTATATATCGTCATGAAATACGAGCTGACGGAAAATCGACAAAGCCGAACAGGGCTTCCGGAGTAAACTCCGGAAGCCCTGTTATAGCGCTCAACCGCTATATTCAGTTTTTCATAGCCTCTTCGACAGCCACGGCAACTGCGACGGTCGCGCCGACCATCGGGTTGTTGCCCATGCCGATAAGTCCCATCATCTCAACGTGAGCCGGAACGGAGGAGGAGCCTGCAAACTGAGCGTCAGAATGCATTCTGCCCATTGTATCGGTCATTCCGTAGCTGGAGGGACCTGCCGCCATATTGTCGGGGTGCAGGGTTCTGCCTGTTCCGCCGCCGGAAGCAACAGAGAAGTACTTTACGCCGTTCTCGACGCACCATTTCTTATATGTGCCGGCGACCGGGTGCTGGAAGCGGGTGGGGTTGGTGGAGTTACCGGTGATGGAAACGCCGACCTTCTCCAGCTTCATAATTGCCACGCCCTCGGGCACGTTGTCAGCGCCGTAGCAGCGGACCTTGGAACGTGCGCCGTTCGAGAAGGGAACCTCGCGGACGATCTTTACCGTCTCGGTGTAGGGATCGAATTCGGTCTGGCAGTAGGTAAAGCCGTTGATCCTTGAAATTATATAAGCGGCGTCCTTGCCGAGTCCGTTCAGAATAACGCGCAGGGGCTTTACTCTGACCTTGTTGGCGTTCAGCGCGATCTTGATAGCGCCCTCGGCAGCCGCGAAGGACTCGTGACCGGCGAGGAAGCAGAAGCACTCGGTCTCCTCGGACAGAAGCATCTTGCCGAGGTTACCGTGACCGAGACCGACCTTGCGGTTCTCGGCGACCGATCCGGGAATGCAGAAGGACTGAAGTCCTATACCGATATCGGCTGCGGCGTCGGCTGCCTTTTTGTCGCCCTTCTTGATGGCGATAGCAGCACCGACCGTGTACGCCCATTTTGCATTTTCAAAGCAGATGGGCTGGGTCTCCTGAACGATGGTATAAGGGTCGATACCCTTTTCGTCGCAGATCTTCTTGCACTCGTCAATAGAGGAGATGCCGTATTCCTTCAGAACGCCGAGGATCTTAGCCTCGCGTCTTTCGTAACCTTCAAATGTAGCCATTGTATTCTCCTCCTTTGATCATTCCTTACGCGGGTCTATGTACTTGACCGCGCCGTCCTCGGTGCTGAAGCGTCCGTAGTGACCGGTAGCCTGCTTGTAGGCTTCGTTGGGCTCCATGCCCTTCTTGATGAAATCCGTCATCTTGCCCAGAGAAACAAACTCGTAGCCGATGACCTCGTTGTTGGCGTCAAGCGCCATTCTGGTGCAGTAGCCCTCGGTCATTTCGAGATAACGCACACCCTTTTCCTTGGTGCCGTACATCGTGCCGACCATCGAGCGTGCGCCCTTGCCCAGGTCCTCAAGACCCGCGCCGATAACAAGACCGTTTTCGGAGAAGGCGGACTGAGAGCGTCCGTAGACTATCTGCAAAAACAGCTCGCGCATTGCGGTGTTGATGGCGTCGCACACAAGGTCGGTGTTGAGCGCCTCAAGAATGGTCTTGCCGGGGAGTATCTCGGCTGCCATTGCGGCGGAGTGGGTCATACCGGAGCAGCCTATCGTTTCAACAAGTGCTTCCTCTATGATACCGTTTTTGACGTTAAGGGAGAGCTTGCAGGCTCCCTGCTGGGGTGCGCACCATCCCACACCGTGGGTATATGCGGAAATATCGCTGATCTCTTTTGCCTGAATCCACTTGCCCTCCTCGGGTATGGGAGCGGGACCGTGGTCGCAGCCTTTTGTCACCTTGCACTGCTCAGCTACTTCAGCGCTCATTGCATAGGGGCATTCGCTTACTTTGCTCATTTCGGAACATTCCTTTCTCTGTTGAGAATTATATTAATTGAAGTTTTTCAATTCGTGCGGGAGCACTTGACTATCCTGCCCTGCACCGCTCCGAAAGCGGCGGCGGCATTGCACTCGTCGGTGTCGATGTGCATTGCAAGTGCAAACTTGGGGCTGACTCTGACGACCACGTCGTCAAACACCAGCGGACGTGCGGTATCAAGGCGAACCTTTACGATCTCCTTGTCGGAAACGCCAAAGGCCTCGGCGTCGGCGGGAGTCATATGTATGTGGCGCTTGGCGACGATGCAGCCCTCGCTTATTTCAAGCTCTCCGGCAGGACCGACCAGCTTGACGCCGGGAGTTCCGGCAATATCTCCGCTCTCGCGGACGGGGGGAGTGATGCCCAGTGCGCGGGCGTCGGTGAAGGAAAGCTCCACCTGATTCTGCGGTCTTTCGGGACCCAGCACGCTGACGCTGAGGCTCCCCTTGGGACCTACCAGTGTGATCTTTTCATTTGCGCAGGCAAACTGACCGGGCTGGCTCAGCATTTTTCTGACCTCAAGCACCGCTCCCTTGCCGTAAAGCGTTTCAACAGCCTCATGCGTCAGGTGAATATGGCGCGCCGAGGTTTCGACGATAAAGGTGTTGTCCATTGTTTTTTCTCCTTGTCCGGATTATCCGGTAATAATCAGTCATTCCGATTAATTATATCACAGATTTGCCCTTTTGTAAATCGTTTTTCGCGATTTCGGCGACATAATTGCGTTTTTTATGTCAATAATAATCATAACACGTAAAACGAGGTGATAAGATGAGCGACAGGAGAACGGAGCACGTGTCTCCGGGCGAGGAGGATTTCCGCCGTCCGCGCCGGGGCGGAGAAAACGAGGGGGACGGCAAGGCGCCGCACGGCACGCCGGGGGATTCCTCGGTAAAGGACAGCGGCTCGGTGCTTGCCGAAAATTCGCGCGAGTCGATATACTGCATGTGCATTATCGGTCAGATAGAGGGACATTACCTGCTGGGCGACAATCAGAAGGCAACAAAATACGAGCATATAATTCCACAGCTTGCGGCAATAGAGGAGGACGAGCGCACCGACGGCGTTCTGCTTATCCTCAACACAATGGGCGGAGATGTGGAGGCGGGGCTTGCCATCGCCGAGCTTGTGGCTTCAATGTCAAAGCCGACAGTCTCGCTGGTGCTGGGCGGAGGACATTCCATCGGCGTGCCGCTGGCGGTGTCGGCGCGGCGCTCCTTTATCGTCCCCAGCGCCACAATGACGCTGCATCCGGTTCGCATCAGCGGAACCGTGATAGGCGCACCGCAGACCTACAATTATTTTCACGATATGCAGGAACGCATCATGGACTTCATCTGCTCGCATTCAAAGGCGGACAGAGACGACCTTTACGAGCTTATGATGCGTCCCGACCGCATGGCTAACGACATCGGCAGCGTGCTGGACGGTGAGGAAGCAGTCTCGCACGGGCTAATCGACGAGGTGGGCGGACTTCACGACGCACTGCGCGCCATGCGCGAAATGATAGGTTCCGCCGGCAAAAGCAAAGAGGACAAAGCGCAGTAAACAGAAGCCGCGGGAGGTCAGTATAAACGTCCTGACCTCCCGCGGCTTTTTCATTTTCAATATGTTTTATCTGCGTTACGATAAGCCTTCCCCGGCGGGTAGGGGAACGTGACCAAGCCGCAGCGAAACAGGTGGCGGCGCAGCCGACGGATGAGGAGAACATGATCTTACTCACTCAGCCTCATCCAACTGATCCTCCAATACCGTGACCTTTACCGACTTTATCTCCGCATCGGTGCGCTGAAGCTCTGCAAAAAGCAGCCACGCCGCCATATCGCAGGTTCCCACCTCCGGCATTTCCGAGCCTACCTGCACTGTAAGTATGCCGTCCGAAAGCTTCGCTCCGGACACGTAAAACCGTTCCGACCCGCTGCCGGAGGTCACCGTGACCACCGCAAGCATATGAGAGGAAAAAAAGTCGGCGTCATATTCCGAAAGCAGCATTTTTGCGTCCTCAGCGTCAAGCCCGTCTCCGTCCGGGAACAACGACTGTCCGAGAATAAAGCCTGAAAGCTCCGCCGGTGTACGTATGATTACCGCCCTGTTATCTTCAATGCTCTCCGACCAGCCGATCCTTACGTCTCTGTACCCGGTGAACAGCTGTCCGGAAAGTCGGTAGAGATATTATTTCACGCCGTCGCGGACGGCTATCGCGGTGGTGTCCCCCTTGACGGCATAAAATGGAGTTCCCGGCTTGTGTCTGAAAGCACACCCCTCGGCACGCGAACCCTCTGACTGATTCCACTTTTCCCACTCCTTCCCGGAGAAGGAGGATGGGGGATTAAATGTGACCTCTCCGAGCTTTTTGCCTATCCTGAATATGCTTACCGTAGTTTCTCCCCAATCTCCGTAATAGGTCTGCCCGCCGTGGCTGACAAAATCCGTCCAATCGACGCATACCATTTTCTGAAGCTCTGACGTCTCCTTTACCCCGGCGTCCGTGCCGTCACCCGTGACGTCACCCGTGCCGTAAACGACCGGCAAATTCTGCGGCTTTGAGCATGAAACCGCCGACACTGCAAACAGCAGTACCGCCGTAAGCGCGGCAAAACACACCGGAATACCAAACCTGCTTTTTTTCATTTTCATATCATTGACCTCCCGCTCATACGGTTTTATAAATAATAACGCACGGGAAGCCGAAAAGTTCCGCAAAAAACGGGATCGGCACGGATTTTTTCCGAACCGACCCCTCACGGATATTATTTTTTTGCAAACAGCTCGCCGATAAGCTCAAGTATCTTGAACCGCACCTTATACTTCGGCGTGTCCGTCTCTGTTATCGTGCGGTACTGCTCCGGAGTAAATCCTGCGGCGATATAGTCCTCGTCCGGCGCATCCCCTTTTTCTTCCTTGGCACAGCTTTCATGCTTTGACGCGCTGCGCTTTGCCGCCGAAAGACAGAGCGAGGGAAAAAGCACGCACCACCAGTTCCTGCCCTCGCCGTCACCAAGCACTACGCGCAGAGATGTATATCTTCCGGCGGGCAGACTTATACCGTCATAATCGCGGGTGGGGTAATATTCCTCGCCAAGAGTTATATTGACTCCGTAATCTGCCCCGCGGAGAGAAAGCGCCTCACGTGCGGTCGAGAGCAGACATTCCCTGCCCGCGTCCGCAGCACTTACCGCCTCCTCAAGGCTTGAGCATCCGGCAAACAGGTCGGGAATGACCTCCAGCAGCGCATCGCGCACCGACAGCTTTATTGACTGATCGGTATCGGAATCGGAGGCGGCGATAACGTGCAGGCGCAAAACCTTGCGGTATATCTCCGCCTCGCCGTGAACGGGCAGGCAGGGCAGCAGCAAAAATACTGTAAGCGAAGCGGCAAAAAGCGCAATACATACGCGGCGGAGCTTTCTTCTGGCACAGAGCTTTTCCTCCGTGCAGTTGATATAAGTGTTTTTCATCCGGTGCGACCTCATTTGCGGTAAATACCGCGTAATTAAAAGTAATATGTAATATGCAGTCGCTCCGCCGTATCAATTCAGTATTTGCCCACACGGCGGGTCTTATTCATCCCGAATGCAATTTTTTATTTTTTCTCACGCCGCGCGGCGTATCTTCCCGCGCAATTATTTTACCCGTCCCGACGCCGGAAAAACCGTGATCGGAACGGGTAAAACCAAGGTATTTATTGTTTCTGTTTCATAAAAATATATCTTTGCTCCGCCGGGGAGCGTAAAACCGCCGCGCTTATAGCTTATAGCTTATAGCTTATATCAGTATCTCCTCAATGGCGCTTCCCTGCGCTTCGGGAAGCTCAATACCGAGCAGACGCGCGTATGTCGGCGCTTCGTCCACGAGTCTGCGCGAGTCAAGCGACACGCCCCCGCGTATGTGCGGTCCCTTGGCGCAGAAGACGGGCTGCGGTCCTTTTTCGGGCAGATATCCGTGAGTGGCGTGACCGAAACGGAAATCACTTAGGTCAAGCGGAGCTATCAGAGAGCCGCGGCAGCTGTCCGAAAAAGATGTATAGCCGTCGCTTTCAAGGCAGAAGGCAAACCCGCCGTCAAGATGCTCGCGCCCGACGGTCTCCTCGCGCGTCAGGACCTCCGAAAAGCCGTAGATCCCCTCGTCCCTCATGCGGCAAAGCTCGCGGTAAAGGTAATCGTAGGTCTCGCGGTCGTCGGGATCGTGCAGATAGACCAGCGAGGACATGGCGTTTGAGCGGCAGTACGCCTTCCATTCGGTCACTATGCCCTTTTCGTCGGCACTGAGAAGACCGAGCCTTGAAAGGAGCAGATTGGGTTTTATCGTGCGTTTGATATCAAGCTGACCGTGATCGCTGACAAGGAAGAAATCGGTGTTTTCAAGCTCCCCTATCGCCTCAAGCGAGCGCCCAAGGTCGCCTATCGCCTCATCCACTCGCACGAGCTCCGGATAAAGCCAGTCGCCGAACACGCCGTTTTTATGCCGCCCGTCGTCGATATTTCCGTTGTGAACAAATGTGACCTCCGGGCGGAAGCGTCGTATTATGTCACAGCAGCATTTAAGCAGGAAATCGTCAACCGCGGGATGAATACAGAAATTCTTACGTCCCGTCATAACATACGAGGGAGGAAGAAGCCCCCGGTTAGCCTCGATTATGTCAAGCACCTCAGGGCTTGAGCCTGCGCGCTCAAAGGAGGAGCGCAGCGTGTCGTCGGGACGCGGCATCCAGTATTCGTCGATAAGCCAGTCGATATCCGGGTGCTTTCCCGTTACCGGCCAGAAGACCGACGCGGTGGTGTACCCTGCTCGGTGCGCGGCGGTGAAAATGTCGGTGACGCGGATAACGTCGGAGAACCACAGCCAGCTGTCCTCCTTGCTGTCAAGCGAGAAGGAATAGTTGCTGTTGACCCCGGTCTTTTCCGGATAGCAGCCCGTCGCCATCGTGACGTGCGCGGGATAGGTCACAGACGGATATATCGACCGTATTTTCTTCACCTCAGCGCCTCCGCCGAGATATTTTTTGAAGTTCGGCAGGGTCTTAAGATATTCAATATCCTCGGACACCAGCGCGTCCACCGAAAATACCAGAATACGCTTTTTCTCGGTTGATTTCATTTTGAAGATCCTTTCATAACGGAATTACATATTGATTTTGCAGTAATTTCATGATAAAATATCTGTAATAACACAAATGGGAGCAAAAGATGAGTCTTACAATGTCAGAGCTTGCCGCAAGGATCGGCGTTTCGACAGCCACGATATCCCGCGTGCTGAACAACGACAAAAGCGTAAGCGAGGAAACGCGTAGTAAGGTGCTTGCGGCAATGCACGAGGCGGGCTACAAAAAGCGCCCTCGGCGCTCGTCGGCAAGCTCGCGCAACGACCGCACCGTCATGATAATAGTGGCACAGCTTCACAACCCGATAACGCTCGGCTTTATCGACGGCATCCGCCGCCGACTTGCCGCCGAGGGAATGCACACCGTCATTACGCTGAGTGATTACAGCCCGAACACCGAGTGCGAAATGCTCTCATACGCCGCGCGCGGCGGCTTTTCGGGCATATTCATGCTCAATACGGTCGAGTGCTCAAGACTGCTTTGCCTGCTTGATAGCATCCGCACTCCCGTTATCTTCGTCAACCGCTATCCCGCCACGCGGGACAGCGACGTGGTAACGGTGGATAACTACCGCTCGGGCTATCTTGCCACCGAATATCTTATCGAACGCGGACACAGAAGGATCGCCCATATAGCCGGACCGCGCACCTCAATGACCTGCCGCGACCGTCAGCGCGGCTTTGAGGACGCAATGCGCTCCGCCGGACTTCCGCTGACGCCCGGATGCGTCTTTTACGGCGACCGGAGCTACAAAAGCGGCTGCGAATGCGGGGAGCTTATCGGCAAGCTGCCGCCCGAGCGGCGTTTCACTGCGGTCTTTTCGGCGACCGGAGTGATGGCAGCGGGGATGGTGGACAGCCTCCGTGCGCACGGCGTGCGGGTACCGGAGGACGTTTCCGTCATCTGCAACGACGATTACAGCCGGGATTATATGCCCTGCCCCATTGATTTCACCACCTACGAGCAGGATCCCAAGGTGATGGGAGAGACGGCGGCGGAGCTTATGCTCGAGCGCGCCGCAGATCCCGACAAGCCGGTGCGCCGCATAGTCTTTCCTCCGGTGCTCATCGAGCGCGACAGCGTGATAAGACTCGGATAACATTCAAATATAAACACACGGACCGGTCCGGAAAAATGCCGGTCCGTTTTTTATTTCTTTTATTTCATATAAAGTCCGCCGTTGACGTCGATAACGTCTCCGGTTATGTAAGAGGAAAGGTCAGAGGCAAGGAAAAGCACGGCGTTTGCTATGTCGTCCGGCGTTCCGAAGCGTCCGAGCGGGATCGTGAGCTTCGGGTCATCCTTGGGATCGGTCAGCCATGAAAGCCCCTTTGCCATTGCGGTCAGCGTTCTGCCGGGACAGACGCAGTTTGAGGTGATGTTGTACTGTCCGCCCGAGAGTGCAAAGCACTTTGACATATTCAGTACCGCCGCCTTTGCGGAGCTGTAAGCGCAGGAGGAGGAGCGTCCGCCGCGCTCTCCCGCCATAGAGGAGATATGAACGAGCTTTCCGTAGTTCTGCTCCTTCATTATCTCATAAACCGCCTGCGTGCAGAAGAAAACGCTCTTGATGTCCAGCGTCTGCATCCTGTCCCAGTCCTCAAGAGTTATCTCGTCCACCCGCGCGGTTCCGGTTATTCCGGCGTTGTTCACCCAGATATCGATTCGCCCGAAAACGTCGCGCAGACTGAAAATATTTTCGCGCAGACGGTCAAAATCGGTCACGTCAAGACGGCGGAACTCAGCGCGCGCGCCGCTTTCGCGCACCGACGCGGCGACCGCCTCCCCCTTTTCGGAGTTGATATCGGTAATGATAACGTCAGCTCCGAATTCCGCAAGGCGGCGGGCTATTGCCTCGCCTATGCCCTGACCCGCGCCGGTAACTACAGCGACGCGCCCTTCAAGCAGATTTTTGTTCATAGTCACAGTCCTTTCCGATTTTTTCACAGGGCTTTGAAGCCCTCAAAGTAATGTTCACCCTCAACGTCAGCGACGGTGTATTTCGCCGTAAACGAGGTGTTGTGTATCCCGGCGATCTTTACGTTGGGATTTTTAAGCTCCGGCGGCAGATGCGAGTCGTCCGCCCAACGGAGCACGCGGAAGCTGCCGTCACGCTCTGTCTGCATTCTGGTTATCGAGGTGTTTTCAAGCCGCACCATTTGCCATACGTCCCGTATCGGAACCGAAAGCAGACGCGCCATTATAAGCTGAATGGTCAGCATATGGGATACCACCGCCACGGAATGACCGTCCTCGGCGGTCGCTATGCGGCAAAACGCCCTGACGGCGCGTTCCTGGACTTCCCGGAAGGTCTCGCCGCCCTCCATGTGAAGCAGGTCGGGGCGATGCTCCCAAAGCTCAAGCTGTCCCGGCCAGCGGGCTTCTATCTCGTCCTTTCCAAGCCCTTCCCAGCTGCCGCAGTGTATCTCGCAAAGCCCCTTGTCGGTAACCACCGGAATATCCCGCCCGGCGCGCACCCGCTCCGCCGTCATCATAGTACGCTGATACGGGCTTGAATAAATGCGGTCAAGCCGGATCTGCGACATAGGCGCGCGCAGTGTCTCCGCCTGCGCAATGCCGCGGTCGTTAAGGGGTTGGTCGGTACTGCCTACGAATTTATAAAGCCGGTTGTTTTCGGTCTCGCCGTGCCTGATAATATATATCTCGGTCATCTCATGCTCCCCCCGCCGCCAGCACCGCTTCCTTCAGCGTCTCGGATAAGGTCGGGTGCGCGACTATGGTGTTTTTCCAGTCCTTTGCGGTCATTCCCTGCTTTACGGCAAGGGTCGCCGCCGCTATTATCTCATATGCGCCAGCGCCGACCGCCCAAAAGCCGATAAGCCGGGTGCTTTTTTTGTCGGTCACGGCAAAGGCGCAGCCGCTCTCACCCTCGGCAAGAGCCATACCGTTTGCCGCGTAGTCGGCTCTGCCCACCGAAACTTCAATACCGCGCTCCGCCGCCTGCGCGGGACTAAGCCCCACTGCCGCAAGCGCGGGTGAGCTGTACACACAGCGTGGCAGCACCGAAAGCTCAACCGGAGCGGCGCTGTCCCCTTCAAGGATCGCGCGCACTGCCGCCTCCGCCTCGGCATATGCCGCGTGAGCCAGCATCATTCCGCCGGTAACATCCCCTATGGCATACACGTGCCGGAGTGAGGTGCGCATATGCGCGTCGACCGCAATTCCGCCGCGGTTCAGAGCAAGCCCCAGCTTCTCCGCGTCAATGCCGGAAAGGCGCGGGCGACGACCGACGGCAGTTAGCACCGCATCGGCTTCAAGCACTCCCGCCGAGGTACAGACCCGAAGCGGCGCGCAGGCATCCTGCGTTTTTTCGACTCTTTCCACCCGCGACGAGCAGACGAATTTCATTCCGCGAGCCTCAAGCCCGCGCCGCACTCTTGACGCCGCCTCCGGCAGCTCGCCCGTAAGAATATCGGGCAGTGCCTCAATTACCGTTACCTGCGAACCGAATGAAAGGTACGCCGAGCCAAGCTCAAGACCTATCACTCCGCCGCCTATCACCACAAGCCGCCGAGGAAGTCTTCCGCCGGAGGTAAGCGCGTTGGGAGTGAGCGCCGAGGTGCTGTCATGGCAAAGCTCCGCTCCCGGAAACGGCGGGCAGAAGGGGGACGAGCCGGTCGCGATAATAATGTCGGACGCGCGGTATTCTCCCTCTCCGTCGCTGACGCGAAGCCCCTCATGCAGTTCGGCGCGACGGCTTATCACCTCAACTCCCGCAGAGCGGAGCATACCCTCCACGCCGCCGCGCAGTCGGTCGGTGACCGCGTCCCTGCCTCGGACTATCGCCCGCATTGAATATTCCCCCGCGCCCCGCAGTATCCCCTCACCGGTCAGCACGCGTATGCGGTCGAGAGCTGCCGCCTTGTCAAGCAGATATTTGGTCGGAATGCACCCGACGTTAAGGCAGGTGCCGCCGAGGCGGTCGGCTTCAAACAAGCACACCCGTTTACCCGCGCGGGCAAGCGCGCAAGCCGCAGTGTAGCCGCCGGGACCGCCGCCCAGCACTATAACATCATATTCTTTCATTTTATAATATTCTTTCTGCCTTGCCGCTCAGATCAGTAAAAGCGCGGGAGCTTCAAGGCGTTCGCGCAGATCCTTCATAAGTGAAGCTCCGCTGCGCGGCTCCCATACCCGCACGTCAAACACGGCGCTGACAGTCAGCCTGCCGTCCGCAAGCGCCACACCGTAAGCCGAGGTCTCGGGTATGCGCAGAGGCGGGGTGAAGCCGTCAACTCCGTATGGCACAGCGTCAAAAACGGTAAACGCCGCGCCGTCCGCAGAGGAAAGGTCGCCTCCCGCAATTGCGGCGGCGTTTTTCTCACACGCGGCGGAAAGGGCTGAAAGCCCCATCCTGTCGGCGTCCCTGACCGCGGCGGAGACCGTCCCGTTGTCTCCGCTTACGGCAAGCCCCGCCGCGGCGGTGTCCGATAGCTTAAGCGTTCCGTCTGAATATACTGCGCGAAGCAGCGGGTATCTTGACGCGAGCCGGGCAAGAGCCAGCATTACAAGCTGTGCCGGTGTGGCTGACGCCGCGCCGCAAAGCATCCCGGCGGTTCCGTAATCTGCCGAAACGGTGATACCGAATACCGGAACTGCCGCCGAACGCTCCCAGCGGCGCGCAAGGGAATCACGCATACGTCCGGTGGGGATCGTGTCCACGTCGGTCGAGGCGCTCCCCGCAGCCGGTGCGGGAGCTGACTTTTTCATCTCCTCCGCCGCAGCGCGGACGTCCGCCGCCTTAATAAAGCTGCCGTTTGAGGGACTTACCGAGTCAAGCGGCACGCCAAGCTCTACGGCGAGCTTTTTTGCGTTTGGCATGGCGGGCGCTCCGACATTGCGGGAAGCTTTGACACCCTGCACTACATTTGCGCTCGCGCTATCCGCCGCGGGCATCACCGGGACGAAATCGTCCTCCTGTGCGGGCGCGGCGCTTGCTTCCGCCGTCTTTTCGTCCGGCTTATCCATGTCCGCCGAGTCGCCTATGGCAAGCAAGGGAGTCCCCGCGTCCACCTTATCAAATTCGCTTACATATATTTCGGTAACAAACCCGCGGGCAAAGCTTTCGATTGGAAGCACTGCCTTGTCGGTCTCGACCTCCATAAGCACGTCCCCCTTGCGCACGGCGTCGCCCCTTGACACACATATCCTTGTCACGGTCGCCACATCGGTGGTCTGACCGGCAGAGGGCATTACAACTTTCTTTACCATGTCTTATCCTCACAAGCGTTTATAATTTCGCCAGCCTGCGGGCTTCCTCCATTATCCGCTCCTTGGAGGGGATAACGTAATTTTCAAGCACGGGCGAGAAGGGCGCGGGGGTGTCGTAAGCGGCGACCCGCACCACCGGCGCGTCAAGCAGGAATATCTCATGCTCGGCAAAATAGGACGCAACCTGCGCGCCCCAGCCGCAGTTGTAGGTATCCTCATGCACTATCATCAGCTTGCCGGTCTTGCGCACCGATTCCACTACCGTCTCATAATCAAAGGGAAGAAGTGAGCGCGGGTCGATTATCTCACAGGAGATACCCTCCTTTTCCAGCTCCGCCGCCGCCTCCTGCGCGCGGTAGCTCATAAGCAGGTTGGCGACGATGGTGATATCCTTGCCCTCGCGGCGTACCGCCGCTTTACCGAAGGGAACGGTATAATCCCCGTCCGGCACCTCTCCAGCCGAGTTCAGTGCTCCCGCCTCCTTGCGCTTGCTGCCGTAAAGCAGCTTGTGCTCGAAAACGATTACAGGGTTGTCGTCCCGTATCGCCGTTTTCATCATTCCCTTGGCGTCGTATGCCGTCGAAGGGCAGATGACCTTCAGCCCCGGAACGTGGGCAAAATAAGTCTCGGGGCTTTGCGCGTGCTGTGCGCCGCGGTTTGTAGCGCCCGAGGGACAGCGCATCACCATCGGGACCTTAAGCGCGCCGCCCGACATGTATCTCATCTTTGCTGCCTGATTGACCAGCTGATCCATCATGCAAAACAGAAAATCGCAGTATTGCAGGTCGGCGACGGGTCGCATACCGTACATTGCCGAGCCGACACAGACGCCGGCTATCATTATTTCGGAGATCGGCGTGTTGATGCACCTGCCCCGGCTCACCTCGCCTCCCCGGTTTTCCATTCTTCCGAACTCGTCTCCTATCCCCTTGGTGACGGTAAAAGCTCCGCCCATACCGCCGGGAATATCCTCGTCCTCACCCATTACGTAAACCGCCGGGTCACGGCGCATTTCCTCTGCTATTGCGGACTTAAGCGCGTCCGCTATCGACATCATTGCCATTGTCAAATCATCCTTTCCGGAAATCAGTCTGCGTAAACGTCACGCAGCGCACTTTCAAGCTCCGGGAACGGAGCCGCCTTGGCGTATTCCACCGCCTCGTCTATTGCGGAGTCAACCTCGTCCTCGATCGCCCGAAGCTCCTCCTCGGTCGCCACACCCTCGGCAAGCAGTCTTTCGCGGAAGCACCTGACCGGGTCACGCGAGAACCACTCCGCCTCCTCGTCCTTGGGGCGGTAGCCGCACGCGTCGTTGCGGGAATGCCCGTACTTGCGGTAGGTCTTAAGCTCAAGAATGGTCGGTCCCTCTCCGGCACGGGCACGGGCGACCGCCCTTCCCATCGCTTCGTTCACGGCGAGCACATCGTTGCCGTCGACCACCTCTCCGGGGCAGCCGTAAGCCGACGCGCGGTCGGCGGCGGGATTTTCAAGCAGTGTGGTCAGGTGTATGGAGGTGGTCGCAGAGTAAAGATTGTTCTCGCACACATAGACCACGGGCAGCTTCCAGACGGCGGCAAAGTTTATCCCCTCGTGGAATGCACCCTCGTTGGTCGCACCGTCGCCCATAAATGAAACGGCGACATTGTCCTTGCCCTGCATCCTGAAGGCAAGCGCCGCTCCGGCGGCTATCGGAATGTTACCGCCGACGATCGCGTTTGCGGGCGGCGCGCCCAGCGAAAAGTCACCGGTGTGCATTGCTCCTCCCTTGCCGTGGCAGCAGCCCTCGGCTTTTCCGAACATCTCGCACATCATCGCGCGCAGCGACACCCCCTTGGCAAGGTCGTGTCCGGCGGGGCGGTGTGTTGAAAATATCACATCCTCGCGGCGCAGGTCGTATATTGTGCCCACCGCCGTCGCCTCCTCGCCGGCGCTCTGGTGTATCGTGCCCGGCATTATTCCCTCGAAGAAAAGGTATTTCACCGTTTCCTCATACTGACGGATCTCGTACATCTTGCGGTACATCCCCGTCGCCTTGTCCTTTGTCGGCATAACGCTCATCTTTATTGCTCCTTTGTAATTACATGAGATTATTGACCCATTGACTTGAGTATAGCATATATTTGCCGCTGTGTCAAGAATAACGGCGTATTATTCGGATATTATTTTTTCTATGTTATGTAATTACACAAAATTATTTTTCTCAACACGGTTGACAATCTGCCCGGCGTCGTGTATAATCATCTATTATGGAAAAGACCAATACATTGAAACAACTGCTGATATATGAATCCGCAAGCCACTCGCCCTACCGCAATCTTGCCGCCGAGGAGTACCTGACGCGCACCCTGCCTGCCAACACCGCGATAATGTTCCTCTGGCAGAACGAAAACACGGTCGTCATCGGCAAAAACCAGAACTGCTACGCCGAGTGCCGCGTTGCCGAGCTTGAAGCGTGCGGGGGGCATCTTGCACGCCGTCCCTCGGGCGGAGGAGCAGTGCGGCACGACATGGGCAACCTCTGCTTCAGCTTTATTGCCGGGGAGGAGGACTACGACGTCACCCGTCAGCTTTCGGTGATATCCGCCGCCTGCCGGGCGTTCGGCATCGACGCCGTCCCGTCCGGGCGCAACGATATAACCGCTGCCGGGGCAAAGTTTTCGGGCAATGCGTTTTATTCCGTCGGAAAAAATCACTGCCACCACGGCACGGTGCTTATCGACTGCGACTTTTCCGCGATGTCCCGCTTTCTTACCGTTAAAAAAAGCAAGCTGGAAGCAAAGGGGATAGAGTCAGTCCGCTCGCGGGTCGTGAATCTTTCAATGCTCTGCCCCGGGCTGACGGTAAACGCTTTTTCGGGCGCACTGCGCCGGGCGTTCGGCAAGGTTTACGGAATAACTCCCAAGGAAAGGGAGCTTCCTCCCTTTGAGCTTTATGCCGACAGGGCGGAATTTTTCGCCTCTCCCGGCTGGATATACGGAGCAGACCCGCCCTTTACCGACGAGCTTTCTGGCAGATTCCCGTGGGGAGGCATCACACTGCGGTTTTCTGTGGAGAACGGCAGGATCATCTCCTGCACGGCGGACTCCGACGCGCTTGACGTCAGCCTGCCCGCCGACGCGGCGCGCGCGCTCGTCGGCACAGCGCTTTCCCGCGCCTCCGTCCTTGAAGCCCTTCAAGGGCTGTCCGGCGGAGCTGACATTGCCTCGCTCTTTGACTATCTTCCCGGATAATTCCGATAAAAATTCAAAACACATAAAGCCTCAGCTCAGGCGGAAGCCTCCGCCGGGCAAGGCATGAAAGGCACGGTAGCTAAAATGGCACACGATAACTTCAAAACACTTACCGATTTTATTGATTCTCTCCCCTCGCGCGGATTTCCCGGCATGGACGTGACGGCGGCGCGCGGGCACGAGATAATTTACCGGCACAGCGCCGGATATTCCGACCTTGAAGAAAAAACGCCGGTAAGCGGCAGGGAGCTTTACTATATGTACTCCTGCACCAAGGTCGTGACCTGCACCGCGGCGCTTCAGCTCATGGAGCGCGGAAAATTCATAATGTCCCAGCCCGTGAGCGATTTTCTGCCGGAATTTGCGGAGGTAAAGGTAAAGTCCGCCGACGGCGCATATGCCGAAGCGGCGAAAAAACCGATACTCATGCGCCACCTTTTCAACATGACCTCGGGGTATGCCTATGACCTTACCTCCCCCTATATTCAGCAGGTCAGCGCACGCACGGGTGGACGCTGCCCCACGCGCGAAACGGTGGCGGCAATGGCGCATATGCCGCTTGAGTTCGAGCCGGGCAGCCATTTTCGCTACGGTCTGTCGCACGACATACTTGCGGCGGTCGTGGAGGCGATCTCCGGCGAGAGCTTCGGCAGCTATGTAAGGAAGAATATTCTTGAGCCGTGCGGAATGACGGAAAGCGGCTTCGGGATGAACGACGCCGTCCGCTCCCGCATGGCAAAGCTCTACAGCTACAACGTAAAGGAACACCGCGCGGAAAACACGCCGCAGAACAACGTCTACATTCTCGGCAGCGAATACGAAAGCGGCGGCGCGGGACTTATCTCCTCCGTCTCCGATTACATTAAATTTGCCGACGCGCTTGCGTGCGGCGGCGAAGCGGCGTCGGGAGAACGGATACTTTCACCCCGCACCGTGGAGCTGATGCGCCAGAACTGTCTTGACGCGGAAAAGCTTTCGGAATTCACCGCACGCTGGCCGGGGCTTGAGGGTTACGGCTACGGGTACGGCGTGCGCACCTATATATCCGCCGGATGCGGCTCGCTCTCTCCCCTCGGTCAGTTCGGCTGGCAGGGAGCCGCCGGGGCATACGTCATAATCGACCCCGCCTCCCGCACCTCACTTTTCTTTGCAATGCATATGCTGCACAATCAGGAGGCATACGTTTTCCCAAGGCTTTGCAATGCTTTCTTCGCGTCGCTCGGAGACATCTGAGTCCCTTTGACGGTAAAAATTCCGCGTTTTTTATGCTTTTCGCCGATAATTGTGCATTGTGAATAACTTTCCGCGCACAAAATTGTCTAAAAAACAGCTTGACATAAAATTTGTGATAAGTTATAATATAATTATTCTGATAACACTACGCCATATGTTCGCAGAATCAAATAATGAAAGGAGCAAAATAATGAAAGCAACCACAAGATTTCTGGCTTTTGTATTTGCGGCGGTGATGCTGTTATCCCTTGCATCATGCGCTGACAATAAGGGCAACAACAATGAAATAACAACAGCACCGGAAGCCACGGTGGATGGCGAGGTTACCGAAGAGCTTTACCTCGGCTATGAAAAAGACAGACTCCCCACCAACCTCAACTACAACAATGAAACGGTAAAGGTCCTTTACTGGAGCGACGCCGAAAGAAAAGAATTTGAGATCAAAGAAGACGAGGACGATTCCGACCGCATCGTATCCGCCATCAAGGCGCGTAACGAGGTCGTTCAGCAAAGGCTCGGCATTACCTTTGATTGGGACAGCACAAAGGGTAATTCAAAAAACCGCGCAGCCTTTACCAAATATGTTGAAACTCAGTTCAACGGCGGTAATTACTACGACGTCATCGCTACCTACAGCCGTACCTCCGGAATGCTTGCCACCCGCGGCTTCCTTGTGGACCTCAACACCATCGAAAACAACTACATAGACTACGAGCAGAACTGGTGGCCGGCTACCATCATTGACGTATGCACGATAGGCAAATCCCTTTACTTCGTGTCCGGCGATATCTCCACCAACACCCTGCACTTCATGTACGGAATTTATTTCAACAAGGATCTTATTGCAGAACGTCAGCTTGAGGACCCCCAGACTCTGGTCAAAAACGGCACATGGACGCTCAGTAAGCTCATTGAAATGACCTCCGATACATACGAGGACAGAGACAACAGCAACTCTCAGAGCATTGAGGACTTCTTCGGCTTCTGCACTGTCTACTTCCACTGCGACGCCTTCTACACCGGCTCGGACCTCAGACTTGTGGACAACGATGAGGACAATGTTCTCATCATATCTCCCGACTTCAGCGGCGAAAAGGCAATATCCCTTGTTGACCAGCTCGGTCAGTGGCTCACCACCGATTCCTGCTATTCTGACGACACATCGGGCAACTATCAGAAGCCCTTCGTCAACGGTACCGCCCTCTTCTGCCAGAACCGTGTTTACATGGCTGACGCACAGAACGGCTCGGGTCTTAACGCCGTAACCTGGAAATACGGAATCCTTCCCACCCCGAAGTACAATGAAGACCAGGAAAATTACATCACGGTCATGGGCAACCCCTTCACACTCTACGGTATAGGCAACGGCTGTGACGATCCCTCCCGCGCTACCGCAGTTATCGAGTGCTGGGCTTCCGAGGCATACCGCCGCACGACCCCTGCGATCTTTGAAGTAAATATGAAGCTGAGATATGCAAAGGACGACGTTGACTCCCAGATGTTCGACATCCTGCGCGCCACCTGCTGCTACGACCTCGGCAGAATCTTCTCAGATGCGCTTTCCTACATGAGCGAAATGCCCTCCAAGGCGGCTGTTGCCGGCACGTCATGGGCAAGATCGGTCAAGAGCCAGCTGACACCCCTTAAAAACGCAATAAAGGGAGTTGTATCCGACCTTGAAAAGAACGCAAATCTTGTAAGATAAAATAACAAGGATAAAGACCCAAACACAAATCGGGCTGTTGCACTTTGTGCAGCAGCCCATTGTCAGCAAAAATTATTAAATCGAAAGGAAAAACAGCATGAAAGACATAGAAAAGCTCACAGTCGGAGGAACCTCTCCCGAGCTTCCGCGTCATGAATATCCCCGTCCTCAGCTCTGCCGTCCCGAATGGATGAATCTTAACGGCGAGTGGGAATATGAGACCGACCGCGCCGGCAGCGGCAGAGAACGCAGGCTATTTGAAGCTGAGTCACTGCCGGAGCGCATAACCGTCCCCTTCTGCCGCGAAAGCGTGCTTTCCGGAATTGGCGACACCGATTTCTGCGGCAGCGTATGGTACCGCCGCCGCGTGACAGTTCCCGCCGGATGGCTCACGGAGGGCAAGCGAGTGCTGCTTCACATCGGCGCCTGCGACTGGAAGTGTCAGGCGTGGGTAAACGGCGTCTCTGTCGGCACGCATATCGGCGGATATATATCCTTTTCCTTTGACATCACCGACGCGCTGGGCGGAAGTTCCGATGCGGTAATAACCGTGTGCGCCGACGACGACACCCGCTCACACCGTCAGCCTGCGGGCAAGCAGTCGGGTCGATACGGCTCGTACGGCTGCTTTTACACCCGCACCACCGGTATCTGGCAGACGGTGTGGCTTGAGTGCGTCCCCGCGGCACACATTCAGAATGTAAAATATTACACCGATATCGACAACAGCATACTCAGCGCCGACATAACCGTGTCGGGCGGCGACGGACTGACCCTGCTTGCCACCGCGGAATATGACGGTGTGGTCGTCGGCACCTCAAGCGCCCTTGTTTCCGGAAAGCTGGCGCGCATCACCGTGCCGCTTTCTGAGCTGCACCTCTGGGAGCCGGGCGAAGGACGGCTTTACGGGCTGTCGCTCGAGCTTTGCGGCGAGCATCCCGACCGGGTGGAAAGCTATTTCGGTATGCGCTCGGTAACGTCAAAGAACGGGATACTGTATATCAATCACAAGCCCGTATTCCAGCGTCTTGTGCTCGATCAGGGCTTTTACCCCGACGGTATCTACACCGCGCCGGACGACGCCGGGCTTACCGGCGACATAGAACGCTCTATAGCCTGCGGCTTCAACGGCGCGCGCCTGCATCAGAAGATATTTGAGCCGCGATTCCTTTACCACTGCGACCGTATGGGCTACATCGTCTGGGGAGAGCACGCCAACTGGGGACTTGACATCTCAGCCCCCGAGGCATGGAAGGGATTTCTCGTCGAATGGCTTGAATGCCTTGTGAGAGATTTTTCCCACCCCGCCATCATCGGCTGGTGTCCGCTCAATGAGACCCAGAAGGATCAGGACCCTGACTTTGTGCGCGCCGTGGCGGCGCTGACCCGCGCCTTTGACCCCACCCGCCCCTATATCGACGCCTCCGGATGGGCGCACGTGGAGGGGCTTACCGACATCATGGACTGCCACGATTACGACCAGAACCCCGAAACCTTCCGCGCAAGGTACGACGGCGTTGCCAGCGGGGAGGCGCTTCCCGCCGGAAAGCACAATCTGTTTGATATACACCCCACCTTTGTCAGCGAGTACGGCGGAATACGCTGGGCGCCTGACCGCGAGGGATGGGGGTACGGAAACGCGCCGGAAAACGGCGAGGAATTTATCGCCCGCTTCCGCGGACTCACCGACGCGCTGCTTGACTGTCCGATAATGGGCGGGCTCTGCTACACCCAGCTGACAGATGTCGAGCAGGAGGTGAACGGACTTTACACCTATGACCGCAAACCGAAATTCCCGCCTGAGATATTCCGCGAGATCCTTTCCCGCCCGGCGGCAATAGAAAAAGAATAATTATTATTTTGAAATCCCCGCAGACTGTAGACCAAAGCAATGGTTTTCGCCCGCCTTTTTCAAAAGGTCCAAGGGCGCATAGCCCTTGTCGCCGCCCGCAGGCGGCGAAA
>ULVD01080181.1_pt1 | contig 20357 bp, 16 predicted proteins | sample 1959101 | NCBI WGS metagenome assembly ULVD01 (sample SAMEA4835777, study PRJEB28245) | human gut metagenome | biome: gut microbiome; material: fecal sample | place: Denmark | collected 2008
GTCAAGCCCATAAAGGACAAGGATTCCCTGCTTTTCAGGATCAAGAGAGCCTATGAGCGTCACATTCTGAAAAGATACCTGAAGCATTTTGAAATCAACGATCCAGACCCGGACGGCATAAAAGCGCCCAAGGAGGCCGGGTATCCCCACATCAAAGAAACGGAATAGGAGAACCAAATGGGAGCACATTTCGGGCCAGCCGGCAACAGTCTTTCCTTTTTTGAAAAAGGCTTCAAGCACAGTTATGAGGCTCCGGCCTATGTAAAGAGCATGGGTTTGGACGCTTACGAATATTCGGCCGGCAACGGCATCACCGGCGGGGAAGGCGTTTTCCGCCGCATCGGAGAAGAGGCAAGGGCTGAGGGGGTGCAGCTTTCTCTGCACACGCCGTATTTCATTTCTCTTTCGGGAACCGACCCGGAAAAGCGATTAAAGAGCCTTTCCTACATCGAAAAAAGTCTGTGGGCATCTGAACTGATGGGAGCAGACATCATCGTAATTCACTGCGGGTCAGCGGCAAAGATTTCAAGGGAAGAGGCCATGAAGCTTTCAGCGGACACGCTTTACAGAGCTTTGGAAAAATTCCCCGACACTCCGGTGCGCTTTGGCGTGGAAACCATGGGCAAGGTGAACCAATTGGGCACTCTTGAGGAAGTGGTGGAGCTTTGCAGGATGGACAAGCGGCTCTGGCCGGTGGTGGATTTCGGACATCTGAACGCCCGGAACAAAGGCGGCTACTTTTTGACAACCGACGATTACAGACGCGTTTTTGATACCGTTGCCACCAGACTTGACGATCAACGGGCGGTGAATATGCACTGTCATTTCTCCAAAATTGAATATACCGATGCAGGAGAGAAAAAGCATCTGACCTTTTCGGACCGGACCTTTGGTCCCGACTACCTGCCTCTTTGTGCATGCCTGGCAAGAGAAAACCTCTCTCCGCGCATTATTTGTGAATCCGACGGAACCATGGCGGAGGATGCCCTTGAAATGAAAAGAGCCTACAGATCATTTCTCAAAGAAGAAGAAGAAGGAGGAGGAGGAGAGGAAAACCTATGAAACTGAAAATTCTGGTAATCAACGGCCCCAACCTGAACCTGTTGGGGGAGCGGGACCCAAAGCACTACGGCACCCAGTCCTTAAACGCCATTGAGGACCGGATGGAAGAGCGGGCAGACGAATACGGCTGGGAAATGGAATTTCACCGGACAAACCATGAAGGGGAGATCATTGATCTGCTCCATGGCGCACGGCTGGATTGCGATGCTGTGATTCTCAATGCCGGAGCCTACAGCCACTATTCTTACGCCATCCGGGATGCCATTGAAGCCATTTCCATACCGGTCATTGAAGTACATTTATCCAACATCTACGCCCGCGACTCCTTCCGGCACACCTCGGTCATTTCGCCGGTGTGCAGAGGAAGCATCTCGGGCTTCGGGGCGGCTTCCTATGTGCTGGCCATGGAAGCGCTTCTTGAAATCATGGAATAAGAAGAAAAAATACAGAAATACAGAAATACAGAAACGGGCGGTAGAACCCACTGAAAGAAGGTCATAAGTTTGAAAGATAAATCTTTCAAACGCGTTTTGTGGCTTTCGCCATCGGAGCGATGGCGATTTCGCTCCGCAAAACCAGCCCCAATTTCGCAAGAAAGGAAGCTTTCGCCAAGCGAAAGCTATGGTCAAAAAAATGAATACGCATCTGAAAAAAGCCGTCAACGCACTGCCGGAAAACATGGACGCTCTGTTGGTGACCAACACCCGGAACCAGCGTTGGCTTACCGATTTCAATTTTGAAGACGGTTTCATTCTGGTTACCCGCAAGGAATCCTATCTGCTGACCGACAGTCGGTACATTGAAGCGGCAGAAAACGAAGCCAAAGGCATCACCGTTCTGCAAATGACCGGAAAACGCAGTGAAATGTTCAAAAAGCTGCTGGATGCCAACGGAGCAAAATCCGTGGGCTTTGAGGACAGCTGGGTTTCCGTTTCCCAATATGAGAATTATAAGAAGATTTTTGAGGGATACGCTCTTGTGCCGGCGGGAAAACTTTTAGAGAACCTGCGGGAACTGAAGGACGAAGAGGAAATTGAGCGCATCATCCTGGCCCAGCGCATTGCCGAAAAGGCCTTTGACCACATTTTAGGCTTTATCTCTCCCGAAAGAACCGAACAGGAAGTAGCCCTGGAGCTGGAATTCTTCATGCGCAGTCTGGGCGCCGAAAGCACCTCTTTTCCCACCATCGCCGTATCCGGCTCCGCTTCGGCTTTGCCTCACGGAGTGCCCCGCCCGGTAAAGCTGGAAAAAGGATTCTTCACCATGGACTACGGTTGCATTTATAAGGGCTATTGCTCGGATATGACCAGAACCGTGGTTATCGGCAAAGCCGATGAAGATATGAAATTGCTTTACAACACCGTTCTCAAAGCCCAGACAGAGGCAGAGGCGGCCATCCGGGAGGGAATCACCGGTGCAGAGCTGGACAAGATTGCAAGAGACATCATCGACAGCACCAAATACAAGGGGTGCTTCGGGCATTCGCTTGGGCACGGAGTCGGAATGTATATCCATGAAGCGCCCGGCGTTTCGGGCGGAAACCAGAACGGATTGCAAAAAGGGCATGTCATCACCATCGAGCCGGGTATCTATGTGAAGGGCACCTACGGCTGCCGGATCGAGGATATGGCGGCTCTGCGGGAAACAGGCGTGGAGATCCTGACCAGATGCCCGAAAGAGCTGATCGAACTGTAATTTTCCCTCTTTTTTCGGTCAATTTTCAAAAAAATCCGTTTTTTTGAAAATTAGGTATTGAAAAAATGCCGAAAGTGTTATACAATAGATTGAATATTAAATAATCATCTTTTTGGAGGATCAAATTATATGGTAGTAGCCGGCGATTTTAAGAACGGTATCACCTTTGAGTGCGAAGGCAGTGTATTGCAGGTTATCGAATTCCAGCATGTAAAGCCCGGCAAGGGGGCGGCGTTCGTGCGCACCAAGCTGAAAAATGTGATCACGGGTGCCGTGACCGAGCGTACCTTCAGCCCCACGGACAAGTTTGAAAACGCTTATGTGGAACGCAAGGATATGCAGTATTCCTATGATGACGGAGATCTCTATCACTTCTTGGACACCGAAACCTGGGAGGAGACTTTGGTGGCTCATTCCCTGGTGGGCGACAACTTCAAGTTCGTCAAGGAGGAAATGATGTGCAAGATCGTTTCCTACAAGGGCAATGTCTTTGCCGTGGAGCCTCCTACCTTTGTGGAGTTGGAGGTTACCGCCACAGATCCCGGATTTGCCGGAAATACGGCTACCAACACCTTGAAGCCCGCCACACTGGAAACCGGCGCCGTAATCAAAGTGCCGCTCTTTATCAATGTGGGTGAGAAATTGAAAATCGACACCAGAACCGGAGAGTATCTGTCCAGAGCTCAGGGCTAAGGTGCGTTTTCCAAAAACAGTAAGGAGATGAAAATCATGACGCTGACCGAAAAAACCGCATACCTGAAGGGTATGATGGAAGGCATGAAGTTTAACGCTGCCTCCGATGAGGGCAGGTTGCTTGCCAAGATCGTGGAGATTTTGGACGATATGGCATTGGAAGTGGACGATCTGGAGAACCAGGTGGATGCCATTGATGACTTTACCGATGAGTTGGCCGAGTACGCTGAGCAGATCGATGATGATCTGACCGATTTGGAGGATCTTGTTCTCGACGAAGAAGAGGAAGACGACTGGGATGACGAGGACGATTACGACGAGGACGAAGAAGAGGAAGACGACTACGACGAGGATGAAGACGACGAGGACTACGACGGCTACGAAACCGAATGCCCCGTCTGCGGAAAGACCGTCTATTTTACCGATGAGGATGACCCGGAGGATGTGGTCTGTCCCTCCTGCGGCGAGCATTTCTCCTGCGTCTGCGACGGAAATTGCAGTGACTGCGGAGATCCCTGCCCTGCCAGAGATGAGGAAAAGGAGTAAGGCTTCCGGTTCTCGTGAAGCTCTGCACGAATCCTGAAAAAAGGATCGTACGCCGAACGAAACCCAAAAGACAGAATGGCTTGGCGGCCGTGCTGTCTTTTGCTTTTATTCGGCTAAACTGCCCCAACGGCCTCGGTTTTGAAAGCGTTTGAACAGCCTGAACGCAAAAAAAGAGGTGTAAAAAACTTGTCCGAGCTTTTTATATACCTCCGACAACAGCCACAACCCAACCTGAATTTCGGAAAAAACCGAAAGCAAAGCCGACCAAAGGTTTCCTGCAAAATACCGGACTTCCCACCGGCATTTTTGATGCGATCTTGGTCGGCTTTGCCCTTTATTTTGCAGAAATTTCGGTGGATGTAGCGGCAAAATGACGGCTGAAAGCCGCCAAGACCCATGTGGCCGGGGATGTTAAAAAATTCCGAAAGAATTTTTTAACATCCCCCTTGTTCGCATATACAGCAGTCAGTGGTCCTCGTCCTTATCTGCCTCCGCTTTGGTCCGGTGAACCGTCCCGAAGGGATGCTGCGGCGGAGCGTAAATGGAATAGATCTTCAGCGGCGTTCTGCCTGCATTCACAATGTTGTGCCAGGTTCCTGCCGGAACGATCACGGCATAGTTGCTGTTTACCCTCTGTCGGTAGCTCAGGGAATGTTCGGTTTTGCCCATCATTACGAAAGCGCACCCGCTTTCAATCCGTAAAAACTGATCCAGATGGGGATGCACTTCAAGACCGATCTCGCCTCCTGCGGGAATGCTCATCAGCGTCACCTGAAGATGCTCCCCCGTCCACAGTGCCGTCCGGAAATTCGGATTGACCTTGGTGAGACGGTCGATATTGACGATCAGCGGTTCGCCGCCATAATCTCTTCGTTCCTGCCTGTTTTCATACATGAAAATCACCCCTCATATACTTGCCTTAATAACAGTATATAAGGGGCAAAGCTTTCGGTTCTGTTTTTTTTCGGTTTTATTTTCTGCCGATCAACTCTTCCACCGTAACGAACACATACCCCTTTTTGAGAAGCTCCGGCAGGAGTGTGCGCAGTGCGGCAGGTGTCTGACTGTTTCCCGACACATAGTCATGCATCAGGATGATCTCCCCGCCCTTCACATTTCGGCGCACATTGGAGAGTATACTTTCAAGAGCCGGACAGCGCCAGTCGCCGGTATCCACCGACCAAAGGATAATATCACAACCGTTCTCATGGGCCACCTTCAGAACCTTCCGGTCGCAAACGCCCTCCGGAGGACGGAAAAGAATCGGACAGACGCCGAACTTTTCAAGTGTCTGCCTGTTTCGGGCAAATTCTTTGCGCAGCTGTTCTTCGTTCAGATTTTTCAGATGTCTGTGGGAAAAGGTATGACTGCCCACACTGTGTCCTTCGGCGACTGTCCTTTTAAGCGGCTCCGGATAGTATTCCGCATTCTGCCCAATGACAAAAAAGGTTGCTTTCACCTTGTATTCCTTCAGAATATCCAGAATTTCATCTGTATAGCAAGGATGAGGACCGTCATCAAAGGTCAGGGCAATTTTCCGGCTTTCTGCAGGGCCGGAAGCATACACATGGTTTTCCTCGTCATTGAAATAGCAGCTCCGGTCCTCTGAAAAACCGGACAAACCGAAGGAAAGTCCAAGTGCTGCCGAAAGCAACAGTGCCAGAAGGCGTTTCATTTCCGCAGCTCCTCCAGACTTCCGAAGCGATAGCCGTCCTGTTCCCAGGCGGTGAGCAGGCGGTCCATGATTTTGGCGTTGGTGGCCGAGGTGGGATGAAGCAGAATCACCATGCCCGGATGGGTATGGGCCAGAATTTGGGCAATCGCCCTTTCCGGGTCCGGCTGACGGTTATTGTCCCAGTCGGCGTAGGCATAGCTCCAGAAAACGGTGGTGTAGCCCTCTTCCTCCGCATAGCGCAGATTCTGCTTGGAAAACCGTCCCTCCGGCGGACGGTAAAAGGGAGCCATCTCCCTTCCCGTACAGTCGGCGTAGACCTTTTCCAAGGCCGAAAGCTGCTTGCAGAACAGGGTTTTGTCGGTGATTCTGGACATATCCGGATGCTTGGCCGTATGATTGCAGACCAAATGCCCTTCCTCCGCCATCCGACAGACCAAAGGGGTATTGCACTTGACCAAATGCTCCAGGACAAAAAATGCTCCCTGGGCGTTGTGCTTCTTCAGGGCGTCCAGAATCTTTTCTACATTTCCGTTTTCGTATCCGGCGTCAAAGGTCAGATACAGCACCTTTTCACTGGTACCCTTGTTGAGATATACGCAGTCATAATCCTCCAAAAAAGACAAATTGGCATCCAGCTCCGGCTGTCGGTGACTGTCGTTTTTCTGGAAATACCAATTGTAGGGGGTGGTTTCCGTCGGTTCGGCTCCTGCCGGCAAAGCAAACAGCAGAAGCAAAACCATTGTCCACCCGACTATTCTTTTGAGCTTCCTTGCTCGTTCCGTTCCTTTCATGAATGAACGCTTCCTTTCCTTGAACCGGAGATTTTTCGGAACGGGAATCCTCTTTTCTCCGGCTGTATACCGCACCAAAGCATTCGGAAAATGTCGGTTCTTGTTCCTTCCAAAAATGCCTTTGGCGCATCTTTCTTTCCGATTTTCAGTGAGCGCTTGCGCATGCTGATATTCTTTGTATTTTCACGCAAACTATAGCTGTTATTTTTTTCTTCGAGCCTTGTAATAATCGCCAAAAAATCCGACAAAAACTTATCAAAAACAACGAAATTTTACACCTTTTGACGAAATCACAAAAAAGCGATTGAATGTTTGAGCAAAACATGATATACTACAAAATATAAATGCCCGGCAACCACCGGTTTTGAGGTGTCCCATGAAAAATCGTTTTTCTCTTTTCCTGATCCTGCTTCTGATCGGAGCAACCCTACTCTCCTCCTGTGCGCAAACCGTTACCACCGTCATCGGTTCGGAAAAGACCTCCTCAGAGGCTCCCTCCGAAACCGATTCCTCCACCCCCTCTTCTGACACCGCAGCCCAGCCCTCCGAGGGCAGCACTTCTTCGCCGGACACACGGACGCCCGTTCCCACAGAATCCGCCTCTTCCGAGTCCTCACCGGATGTACCCACCCCCGTAGCGGTGAAAAGCGTTTCTCTGGATCGGTCCTCCTATTCTCTGACGGTCGGCAACAGTTTCACTTTGAGCGCCACCGTTTTGCCTGTAAACGCTTCCAACAAAGCAGTGACATGGAAAACCTCCAATTCCAAAGTCGCCACCGTGACCGACGGCAAGGTCGTAGCCGTCGGTGCCGGCAGTGCCGCAATTTCCGTTGTAACCGAGGACGGGAACAAAAAGGCAAGCTGTATTGTCAAAGTGGAAAAGGATGTGGATCCTATCGTCAGCGTAGACCTGGGCGGCGCCCAGAAGATTTTGGACTTAGGCTGTTTTGGCTCCGGTCTGCGTGTAAAATCCACCGGAGAGATTCTCTTCTCCCCCAATATGCACGATTTCTTGAGCTTGGTAAGTACCGAAGCAGATTATGAGCTCTATCAGACCTATCTGCGGTTTACCTATATCTCCGAAAATGATGCGGGAGACAATGTGACCTATCCTTCCCTGTTGCTGTCCCCCAAAAAAAGCAAGGGCAGTTGGGTGGATTATTTCCTGCAAGGGGATGGAATTGACTGCGGCTTCTGTCCGACGGCCGACGCCACCTACCGTATTGAAGTGATCGTCGTCAAGACCTCCGCACCGACCAAGGGCATTCTCTACGGAACCTACCAGATTACCGCCGCTGCCGACTTGGAAAACAGCAAGTATTATGACCCTACGCCTATTGACCCCAACCGTGAGCCGGGCCAATTCTACATTTACTATGCGGCTTCCGCCCACGGAAGCATTGAAGGAGAGGTCCGGCAGCTTTTGGAAGCCGGTGCCGGCAGTACCTCCGTCACCGCAGTGCCCGAAAAGGGCTATATATTCTCCCGTTGGAGCGACGGCGTAACCAGTGCGACCAGAAGCGGGGACACGGTGACGAGGGATACCAAAATAACGGCCTACTTTACCGTTGACAACGCCGCCTCCAAAATTCCCGCACTGTACATCACGACCGAAAGCGGCAAGCCGGTTCTTTCCAAGGAATATGCAAACGCCACCTTGACCATCACCGGTGCCGAGAATTCTGCCTTCAACATTGAGAATGTCGCCACCCAGATCCGTGGCAGAGGAAACTCCTCCTGGAACGGCGGAGCGCCTCAGACCGCCTACGACAGCAAGAACTCCTACAGACTCCATTTTGAGAAAAAGATTCAGCTCTTGGGAATCGGCAACAGCAAGAACAAGGACTGGGTTCTTCAGTCCAACAAATTCGACATTTCTCACCTGCGCAATTACCTTGTCTGGACCTTTGCAGCCAGCATGGGCACCCTTCCCTATGTGCCGGAATGCGCCTGGGTACAGCTTTATGTAAACAACGAATACAGGGGTATGTACATGATCTGTGAGCTGGTTGAGGTTGCCAATGACCGTATAGAGATTGACGAAAATTCTACCAGTGAAGATAAAGCATTCCTGATTGAATTTGATTTCCGCGGGAATTACGACGACGAACCCTACTTCTATCTGGACAATTACGGCCCTCGGCCCAATGAAAATCTGCACGGCGCAGTAGAGGTCTGCATTAAGAGCAAGGTCAACAACGATGCCGAAATTGAATTCATCAAGAAGTATATGGAGGCCTGCAATGCCGCCATTCAAAGCGGAAACCGGGCAAAAATTGACACTTACATCGACATTCCCTCTCTCATTGATATGTACATCATTGAGGAATTGACCAAGGACTGCGATGTGGGCAGAGCCAGCTTCTATGTACAGCGGAATGTGGGCGGAAAGCTCTATTTCACCGCTCCCTGGGACTTTGACTTCGGTTTCGGTACCTACGGTACGGCTTTAAGCTCCTATGGCATCGTTTCTGAAGGAAGCTCCGGATGCCCCTGGTATGCTGTTCTTATAGAACAGAGTTGGTTCCGGAAAGGGGTTCGGGAACGGATGAACGAGCTGCAGAGTGCTTTTGAAAAAACTCTGGAAGCCGTCAAGAAGAAGGGCGCAGAGCTGTCGGTGGATGCGGACATCAGCGCTTATTTCTGGAATCTTTACGGTGAGAAATACCATCCCTATGTCAGCCAGCAGGTCTCGGCCGCTCTTTACAGCTACGACGAACATCTGGAATTCCTTGTGAACTGGGCAACCGACCGCTGGATGTTCATGACGGAGTATTTTGCGGAATAATCGGCCTCTGCAATAAACATTTTCAAAGCGGTACAGCGCATAGACCCTTTGCTGTACCGCTTTGATTATTTTTGTAAACAATTGTTTCAAGAAAAAGCATTTAATACAATCGGATTTTATGCTAAAATGAGAAAAATATCTGAAGTATTTTGCAATAGAGGGGATTCGCTATGAACAAGAAACTGAAGGTGGGCATTATCGGCTGCGGCGGTATCGCCAACAGCAAGCACATGCCCGGACTGAAAAGCGTGGAAGAAGCAGAAATGGTGGCATTCTGCGACCTGGAAATCGAAAGAGCCGAAAAGGCAAAGGCCGAATACGGCACGCCGGACGCCAAGGTCTATAAGGATTATAAGGAGCTTTTAAAAGACGACAGCATTGATGTGGTCCATGTCTGCACACCCAACCGCTCCCACAGCTTCATTTCCATCGACGCTCTGCGTGCGGGAAAGCATGTCATGGTGGAAAAGCCCATGGCGAAAACAGCCGCAGAAGCAGAGGAAATGGTAAGAGTGGCCAAAGAAACCGGCAAAAAGCTGACCGTAGGCTACCAGAATCGTTGCCGCCCGGAAAGTCAGTATCTGAAACAGCAAATCATGAACAAAGGGCTTTTAGGCGAGGTGTATTATGCCAAAGCCCTGGCCCTGCGCCGCAGAGCCACACCCACCTGGGGCGTGTTCTTAAACGAATATGAGCAGGGCGGCGGACCGCTGATTGACATCGGCACCCATGCGCTGGACTTAACCTTGTATATGATGAACAACTACCAGCCGAAAATGGTTTTGGGCACCACCTACAAGAAATTGACCAACCCGGATTGCGGCAACTGCTGGGGAAAATGGGATCCCGATATGCACACTGTAGAGGATTCCGCCTTCGGCTTCATCGTCATGAAAAACGGCGCTACCATCAATCTGGAGTCCTCCTGGGCACTGAACATCTTAGACCCTATCGAGGCCTCCACGATCCTTTGCGGTACCAAGGCAGGTGCGCAGATTAAAAACAAGGAGCTGATCCTGAACTACGACCAGGACGGTGAATTGAAGGAAGACCATCCCATCAAGGATTACGAAGGAACCTTGAAGCAAAACGCCGGCGAAGCCGAAGCAAAGCAGTGGATCCACGCCATTCTCACCGACACCGATCCCTGTGTTCTTCCCGAACAGGCCTGCGTGGTCTCGGAAATTCTGGAGGCGATCTACAAATCGGCCAAAACCGGTGCACCGGTGTATTTTGACTGAGCCGGTTCAACCGCCTTTTCAGACCAAAACCGTTTTTCCAAAATTAAAGACAAAAACCGTTTTTCCAAAATTTAAAACGACCCAACCGGGTATTTCTCCTGCCCGGTTGGGTGTTTTCTTTTTTAATTCGGCTGAAGAACAGCCAGGGGACGCTCTGCCCCGGCCGATTCCATCTGCTCCCTTGCCACCGAAAGCATCAGCTTGATCCGATTCAACTGATTCACTTCGCTGGCTCCCGGATCATAGTCCACTGCGGCGATATTCGCCTGGGGATAGGCCTTTTTCAGCGCCTTGATGACACCTTTGCCCATCACATGATTGGGCAGACACCCAAAAGGCTGAATGCAGACAATATTCGGCACATCCTCCTTGATCAGCTCCACCATCTCCCCGCAAAGGAACCATCCCTCGCCATACTGGTTTCCTTCCGACAGAAACGGCTTGGCCAAGGCGGCAATCTTCTCAATATCCATGGGGGCTGAGAAGCGCTTGCTCTGTTTCAGCGCCTTTGCCGCAGGCTCCCGCAGTTTGCGCAGAATGCGGACTCCTACCTTGGAAATCACCGATCTCATGAAGGGGGCATCCAATTCCTTGTGCTTGAAGTCCATATCGTATATAAACATATTGAAGAAATCCAAGAAGTCCGGTACCGTTACCTCGGCTCCCTCCTGCTCCAGAAGATTCACCAGATGGTTGTTGGCCAAGGGCATATACTTCACTAAGATTTCTCCCACAATGCCCACCTTAGGCTTGCGCAGGGCTTCGTCCAGAGGAAGCTCGTCAAAATCCCTGACGATTCCCCGGCAGACCTCCCCATAGGAGTATCCCTTTTCCTCTCCCATCAGTATGGAAACGCAGAGCTTTCTCCATTTGTCGTGCAGGGCGTTTGCAGAGCCTTTCTCTTTTTCATACGGGCGCACTCGGTACAAACACCGCATGAGCAGATCTCCCCAGATCAGTGCTTCCATTCCGCATTTCAGCATGGTCATATTGAGATGGAAGCCTCCGTTGGTTTCCAAACCTCCGGCATTCAGTGAGATCACCGGAATATAGGAAAGGCCTGCTTTGTCCAAGGCTCTTCGTATAAACCCAACATAATTGCTCGCTCTGCAGCATCCCCCGGTCTGGCTCATCATGAGCGCTAACCGGTGGGTGTCGTATCTTCCCGACAGCACCGCCTCCATCAACTGTCCCACCATAATGATCGAAGGATAACAGGCATCGTTATTCACATACTTCAAGCCTACATCCACTGCATTCTTGGTAGCGTTGTTCAGAATCTCCAGCTTGTAGCCGAACCGCCGGAAGGCCGGTTCAATCAAATCAAAGTGAATGGGACTCATCTGAGGAGCCAGAATCGTATAGCCCTCATCGTACATCTTTTGGGTAAACTCGCTGCGCTGATAGCAATAGGGCTTGGTCTCTTCCCGCTCTGCTTGCTTCATGTTCATCGCGGCAATCAAGCTCCGAATGCGGATCCGAGCCGCCCCCAGATTGCTGACCTCGTCGATTTTCAGGACTGTATAGAATTTTCCGGCCTTCTCCAACAGTTCGCAGACCTGATCCGTGGTCACCGCATCCAATCCGCATCCGAAGGAATTGAGCTGCACCATCTGCAGATCCTTTCTGGTGCTTACAAATTCCGCCGCACTGTAGAGTCTGGAATGATAGGTCCACTGATCCAACACGCGCAATTGCCTTCCGGAGCCAGCATCCAAGGGCAGGCTGTCCTCGGTGAACACATCAAAGCCATAGGAAGCCACCATTTCGGGAATACCATGGTTGATCTCCGGATCGATATGATAGGGGCGACCCGCCAGAACAATTCCCTGTCTGCCCCCTTTTTTCATGTCGGCAAGAAGCTCCGTTCCCTTTTTCCGGATGTCCTCTTTTGCCCGCTTCTGTTCAGCAAAGGCCAGATGTACCGCCCTTTTTACCTCCCTTTCGGGAATGTTCCATTCTTCCTTGCAGATTGCCGTCAGGCGCTTGACCAGCGCCTCCTCCCGTTTGAAGGTGAGGAAGGGATGAATATAGCGCACATTCCCTGCAAACACATCCTCCAGATTGTTCCGGATATTTTCGGGGTAGGAAATGACCATAGGGCAGTTGTACTGGTTCTGGGAACAGGGGTTCTCCTTGTACTCATAGAACACACTGGGATGGAAAATGGTTTTTACCCCTTCGTTGATCAGCCACTGGACCTGCCCGTGAGCAAGCTTGGCAGGATAACACTCCGATTCGGAGGGAATGCTATCCATACCCAACTGGTAAATCTTCCGGCTGGCATAGGGGGAAAGCACCACTCTGAAGCCCAATTTTCGGAAGAATGTGGCCCAGAAGGGATAGTTTTCATAGATATTCAGAACTCTCGGTATGCCGATCGTTCCCCGGGGCGCATCCTTTTCCTCCAAAGGAGGATAGTCAAAAATTCTCTTTTGCTTGTACTCAAAAAGGTTTTCGCCCTTTTTGCCTCCCCCTCCTCCGATGCGCTTTTCGCACCGGTTGCCGGTGATGTATTTTTTCCCTCCGGAAAAGGTGTTCACGGTCAACAGACAATTGTTCTCGCACCCTCCGCAACGGGCAGTGCTGCCGGTATATTCCAGTTTTTCAATCTCCTCAAAGGACAGCATACCGGTCTTCTGCCCTTTGTACCGCTCCTTCGCAATCAGGGCCGCACCGAAAGCACCCATCAGTCCGCAGATGTCCGGGCAGATCACCTTCGCTCCTGCCACCTTTTCCAAGGCTCTTAAAACCGCCTGATTGTAGAAGGTTCCGCCCTGTGCCACAATGTGCTCACCCAGTTCCTTGGCATCGGTCAGCTTGATTACCTTGTATAGGGCATTTTTTACCACCGAATAGGCAAGTCCGGCCGAAATATCCGATACCGACGCTCCCTCCTTCTGCGCCTGCTTCACATTGGAATTCATGAAAACCGTACAGCGGGTACCCAGATCCACCGGAGCCTTGGCCGACACCGCCTTCTCGGCAAATTCCGCCGCAGAAAGACCCAGGGAGGTAGCAAAATTCTCAATAAAGGACCCGCATCCGGAAGAACAGGCTTCATTGAGCATGATGGAATCCACCACGCCGTTCTTCAGCTTGATGCACTTCATGTCCTGACCGCCGATGTCCAGCACGCAATCGGTCTTGGGATCAAAAAACCCGGCGGCGGTGGCATGCGCCACCGTTTCCACTTCCCCCTCGTCCAGCGAAAAGGCCGATTTCAGGAGCTGTTCTCCATAGCCCGTAGAGCAGGAATAACTCACCGTTGCTTCCTCCGGAAGGGCCTTTCTTAAGCGGCCCATGGCCGAAATCGCCGTTTTTACCGGGTTTCCTTGGTTGTTTTCATAGGTATAGAAAAGCAACTGCCCTTCTTCGCCGATGAGCACCAGCTTGGTGGTGGTGGAGCCGGCGTCGATACCCAAAAAACACTTTCCTTTGTAGCTTTTGATGTCGGCCCTGTGTACCTTCGCCTGCTCGTGACGGAGGGAGAACTCCTGCCGCTCCTCTTCATTGCGGAACAGCGGCTCCAGACGCTTGGTTTCGTATTCGATCTTGGTGTTTGCTTTCAGCTTTTCCTTCAGCTCGGAGATGGTCAAAAGCGTTCCCTCTTCGCTCATGGCCGCCCCCATGGCGGCAAACAAATGGGAGTTTTCGGGATCAATCACCTCGTCCGGCCGCAAATTCAGTGTTTTTATAAATGCTCTTTTCAATTCCGGCAGAAAGTGGAGGGGGCCGCCCAAAAAGGCCACCCGTCCCTTTATGGGCTTTCCGCAGGCCAATCCCGAAACCGTCTGATTCACCACGGCCTGAAATACCGAGGCGGCCAGGTCGCAACGGTCGGCACCGTCGTTGATCAAGGGCTGAATATCGGTCTTGGCAAAAACGCCGCAGCGGGAGGCGATGGGATAGACCATTTTGGCCTTTGCAGCCGCTTCGTTCAGTCCGGAGGCATCGGTCTGCAGCAAAGAAGCCATCTGGTCAATGAAGGAACCGGTTCCTCCGGCGCACACGCCGTTCATCCGTTCCTCCAGTCCTCCCGTGAAATAAATGATCTTGGCGTCCTCTCCCCCCAGTTCCACCGCCACATCGGTGCGGGGATCGTAGTTTTTCAGGGCCTTGGCCACGGCCACGACTTCCTGGGTAAACGGGATTCCCAAAGATCGGGCAATACCCAAGGCCCCGGAGCCGGTGATATGTACCTGCATCGGCCGGTCGCCCAGGCGCTCGGCCGCTTGGGTAAGCAATTCCAGAAGCGCATCCTTGGTGTGCGCCATGTGCCGTTTATATTCTCCGAACAACAGTCGGTTTTCTTCATCCGAAATTACCAGCTTCACCGTGGTGGAGCCGATGTCAATGCCCGCTTTGCAAACCGTTTCTTTGATTGTTTCTCTGTTCATAGAAGCCTCCGGGATTATTTTCTACCTTGTGGACACCTCTGAAAATTCCCCCGCATCGGGCAAGGGCGGCTTTGCCGCAGAACTTCGTTGCAAAAAACTTTCATACACAAAGAATTCCTTCGTTTTTTTGCGCTTCGTTCTTCAATAGGACGGCTCGCCGACTATGCTTGGATTTTTGAGGGGTACCCTTATCGCATTCGTTCAGTTCTCTTTTTTCTTCCCTCCGAAGAAAAACCGACTTTCCGTCCCTTTCACCAGACGGCGGATGTTCTCATGATGTCTTGCCACTACAAACAGCACTCCGGCGGTATACAGCAGACATGCCGGAAGCCCTGCTCCGAAAAGAGCAATGGAAACCGCCCCGGCCGCCAGCGACAGCATGGTGGAGAGTGACATATACTTGGTGGATAAGAGCAAAAGCGCCAATACGCCAAAGGCAATCAGTCCCGCTCTCCAATCAATGAACCAGACCGTAGAAAAGCAGACCAAAAACCCTTTTCCGCCCTTGAAGCCGTATTCCACCGGAAAAGCGTGCCCCAACAGCGCAAAAATGCCGGCGTAGGCCACACCTAACTGCCAATCTCCCAGATAGGTCCGTGCAAGCAGTCCGGCAACCACCGATACCACCGCTCCCTTAAAAATATCCAAGAAAAAGACGATCCATGCATACCTGCCTCCGAAGGCTCTTTTAAAGTTGGTAAAACCCGGATTTTTGCTGCCCAGCTCCCTTATATCCTGATGATAAATCATTTTTGACAGAATGATCGCAGGATTCAGTCCGGAAATCAGATAGGCAAACAGCGCCATCAGCGGAAAAAATGCAATTTTCATCGTTGGAATTCTCCCTTCTTCGACCTTTTTCGCCAAAAGAGCGCAAAAGTTCTATTTCGGCAAACAGGGTTGCCGCAAATTCATTCTGCGGCAGCCCCTGCACAATCCTTCTCTATTATTCCGCAGCCCGGAAAGTGACCTCTTTTCCGAAGCCGAACAGCGCAACGGCATCCGGTCCGACGGAAGCACCCACAATGGGACCGATGTAGCCCACAAAAATCTCCTTGCAGGGAATTTCGGCTTTGACCAGTGCCTTCAGTTCCTCCACTTCCTCTTCGGAACAGTCGGCGTGAGCCAGATAAATGGTCTGCTCCTCCGGATTTACAATGCTTTCCTTCAACAGTGCTACGATTTCCCTGAAAGAAGCCTGCCTTCCCTTCACCTTTTTGAACGCCGCCTGTGCGCCGTCCGCATCGGCCACAATGATGGGCTTCACCCCCATCAGATTGCCGAAAAATGCCGCCGGCCCCTTGACCCTGCCGGCACGCCGAAGGAATTCCAGTGAATGCACGGTGCAGTATTCGTTCACCCTTTTACGCATTGCCTGAACCTTTTTAAAGACCTCTTCTGCGCCGATGCCGGTTTCTGCCAGCTTTGCCGCCTCAATGGCAAGCGCTCCCTCGCCCAAGCAGGCATTCAGCGAATCCACACAGTATACAGAGGCTCCCGGATAGTCCTTCAGCAGCTCCTCGGATACCACCCGGGCGGTATTGACCGAACCGGATTGCTTGGAGGAACAGGCGATGTACACGATGTCCTGCCCGTCAGCCAAATATTTGGTGAACACTCTGCGGAACTCCTCAACCGGAACCTGGGTGGTGGTGATCCGCTGGCCATTGCGCATCCGTCCATAAAAGGCGTGTACCTCCTCCTTGGTCCAGGATAAGGAGGCCGGACTGGTTTTTCCCTCCAAAACGGTGTTCATCAACACATAGTCGATGCTGTAGCGCTCCATCAACTCTGTAGTCAAATCCGAACAGGAATCGGTAATGATCTTAACTTCTCTCATATTCATGCTCCTCCTCATAATGAAACTCATCTCAGTTTCCGGCCTTGAGGGTAGCACTGGATTCTAAACTGAAAAAAAACTTATTCTTTATTTTTTCAACAGGCTTTCCGTCATCAATTCCTGCACCCGCGCAGATATATCCGCAGTTCTCACTTCCCCGATCCACTGCTCGTCCAAAACCTCCAGAATGTCAAAATAAACAGTAGTCCGATGCCACGGGAAGTTCCGATGAACACGATCGGTATTTTTCACCGTGGCCACCACAACCGGCACTTTCGCCCTTTCGGCGATCTTAAATACCCCGTTGTGAAAGGGCAGCAGTGCTGTTCCCTCTTCGGTATTCCGGCGCCCTTCCGGGTACACCCCGATAGACACCTCGCCTCTTTCAAGCAACTCGGCAGACTTACCGATGGCGGTCAGTGCATTGCGCACATTCTCCCGGTCCATCACTCGAAAACAGCATTTCTGAATCAGCTTTCCCAAAACCGGTATGGAAAAAACCTCTTTTTTGCAAAGAAAGGCCACCCGACTTCCGGGAAGATACCGCCACACCACCACCGGATCATAGTTGGACAAATGATTGCAGACAAATAAGAATCTTCCCTTTTTCGGAATCTTCTCCAGGCCGGACACCTTCACTCTGACTCGTCCGAGAAACAGAGCGATCGCCGCCGCACTGACCACAAGCCAACCGTAAAAGGGACTGTATTTTTCATACTCCTTGCCGGGCTTCACCCAAAGAGAGGCTACAAGCAACACCAAAAGATAGAGCAAAATCACTCCGAAAACTCCGAGAAAAATACCCAACAAAATCCACATACACTTTTCCCCTTCTTCCGGAGTTCTTCATTTCCCCTCTATTTTGCAAAAGAATCTAAACTGAAACGAAACTTTTCCTGACTTCAGGGACCTCTGAAAATTCAGAGTGCGCCCCACGGCAAGCGGTTCGGACATGCTATGAATTTTTTAAGGTCCCCATCCTTTCATCGGCGGTTTTCGGAAGGAGAATCTTGAAGGTCGTGCAATCCTGTTCCGACTCGACCCACACGCTCCCGCCGTGCAGATTCACGATCTGCCGGACTACAGCCAACCCGATTCCGTTTCCCTTGGTGGAGTGAGAACGGTCCTCCTGGAAGAATTTTCGGAAAATCCGCTCCCTATTCTCAGGCGCCACCGTACTGCCGGTATTGGTCACTGAAACGCAAACGCTGTCCTCCCGCTCCTCAATTTTTATCCGGACTTCGCCTCCATAGGGCGTAAACTTTACGGCATTGTCCAAAAGATTCAGCCAAATCTGCCGCAGCAGCTCCTCATTGCCGCAGATCTGAACCTCTCCGAAATCAAAATCCGCATCCAGATTTTTTTCGCTCCACTTGTCCTCCAGCTGGAGAAAACAGTTGCGCACCTGCTCCGAAAGATTAAAGGCCGAAACATTGGACAGTATTTGCTGATTCTCCACCTTGGTCAGATTCAGCACATTGGTTGCCATATCGGAAAGGCGCAGGGATTCCTCCTCAATAATGTTCAGATATTCCCTTCTCTGCTCCCGGTCCAGAGCTTCGTTTTTCAAGAGCCTTGCAAAGCCGGCAATCGAAACAATGGGCGTTTTGAATTCATGGGAAAAGTCATTGACAAAATCCGAGCGGAGCATTTCGGTTTTTTCCAGTTCGGAGGCCATCGTGTTGAAGCTGTCGGTAAGCTCCGCTACCGTCGGATGTTTGGAAAAAACAGAGTCAAAATGAATACGGGCGGTGAAATCTCCGGTTGCCAAACGGTTCAGTTTATTGATCACAATATTGATGGGCTTCATAAACAGACGGCCAAAAAGAAAGGCGAACACCGCCCCGATGCCAACGCTGATCAGCAGGATCATCATAATCAGCGTGTTCCCGTCGACCAAGCCCAAACCGCTTTCGGTGATAATGTCGGCGTTGACCATCACAAGAGCAAATCCGCCCACCACGATCAGCACCGCCACCAGAATCGCAAAAACCGTACCGGCAAAAAGCAATGTCAAAGACATTCTGGATTTCCGATTTCTTCTCTTGTTCAGGTCCACCTTCAGGTTTCCGTTCATAAAAACCTCCTTAAACTTTCTTCACCGCTTTATAGCCCAGCCCCCGTACCGATTCGATGCTGAATTCCTCCCAGCCTTCAAAGCGCTTGCGCAGTCTGCCGATATGTACCGTCACCGTTTCCCAGCCGCTGTCGGTATCCATGCCCCAGATTTCATCCATCAGCTGGATCCTCGTAAAGATCTTTCCGGGATAGGACAACAGCTTGTAGAGCAGCAGAAACTCCTTTTGGGGCAATTCCTGAACGCGACCGTGACCGCTGACCGTCATGGCATCGTAATCCAGCACCACCGTCCCCACTTCAATCCGATGCTCGTTGGCTATTTTGGCCCGGCGCAGCAACGCTTTGATGCGCAAAAGCATCTCCTTTTCATCGATGGGCTTGGTGATGTAATCATCTGTACCCACCAAAAACCCCTTGTGTCGGTCTGTAGGAAGCTGTTTGGCAGAAACCATCAGAATGGGAAGCTCGCTTCCGCTTTCCCGCAAAGCCTCTGTGAACTCATACCCGTCCATATGGGGCATCATGATGTCCAAAACCACCAGGTCGATATGCTCCCTTTCCAAGGCCTTCAAAGCCTGCGCCCCATCCTCCGCCAGGAGCACGGTATAGCCCTCTCCTTCCAGCACCGCTTTTAGGAGTATACGGGTATTTTTATCGTCATCAGCCACCAGAATACGGAACATCCCTGCTTCCCGTCCTTTCATTTTTCGGTTTTTTGTTTCGGAAATTCTCCTTATGCCCTTCCGCGAAGGCCTTTCATTCTTCAAACGGGAATAAAAAGCCTTTTTTGTTTCGACTCTCCGCCTTGCCCGTAGATCAAGGGTATCTCGACAAGGGTATCTCTGAACATTCAAAGTATGTTTCGGCTCTTTGCAACGGGGTTCTGAGGCCGGAATGCCCCTGCACGATGTGCAGGAAATTTTCAAAGTGCCCTAAAGGAACAATCGAAAAGTTCCGGAAAGGAACTGAAAATGATCCAAAGCCCAAAGCCCGAAGCCGGCAGACAGAGACCAAATAAAACGCCCGGATCATTCTCCCTGCCGCAAGCAAACCAACGGCAAAAAACGCATCAGCCGCCTAAAACTCCTGCCTACTGTGACAGTCAAGCGGCCTCCGATCTTCGGCCCTCATTTTTCGACCCTCTCCTACGCAATCCCGCTCTTTCTCCGATTATACCACAATTTTCATACTTTGAAAAGCCGTTTTTTCAAAATACCGATGGAATACTGACCGTTTCTCCCGCTGGACTACCCATTCAGTGTGCCGAAAAACTGCACCGAAATAATTTCACCAAAGGCTCCAAGGCCCGTTCTGTGAATCCTGTCCGGCATATTGATTGAACGCATAAAACCCGCTCCAATGAAAAGCTCCTCTCCGCCCCTCTTTTTTGCCTGTCCTCTCCCCAATTGTTTTTTTAAGAAAGCAGAAAAAAAGATTGACAAACTCTTCTTTTTGTGCTATACTGTGCAAGCGCCTTGAGAACACGGACTGTTTTGGCCGTATTCGTTCTCCTGAAGTTCCCGATTTCAGAGGCTGGTTCATAAAAA
>ULVD01016718.1_pt1 | contig 20308 bp, 17 predicted proteins | sample 1959101 | NCBI WGS metagenome assembly ULVD01 (sample SAMEA4835777, study PRJEB28245) | human gut metagenome | biome: gut microbiome; material: fecal sample | place: Denmark | collected 2008
ATGATGGACTGCAAAAAAGTTTTAACAGAAACTGATGGAGATATGGAAAAAGCTGCAGAATTATTACGTGAAAGGGGAATTACAAAAGCAGCTAAAAAATCAGATAGAATTGCTGCAGAAGGATTAGTATATTGCTACCTAGCAGAAGACAAAAAACTAGGTGTTGTACTAGAAGTTAATGCAGAAACAGACTTCGTTGCAAAAAATGATGAATTTAGAAAATTTGTTGCGGATACAACAAAACATATAGCTGTAAAAAATCCAGCAACAGTTGAAGAATTATTAGAACAAAAAGCGCTAGTTGATGAAACTAAAACAATTAAAGATATTCTAACAGATAAAATTGCTACAATAGGAGAAAACATGACAGTTAGAAGATTTGCAAGATTCGAAACAGATGGACTAATTGAAACATACACACATGGTGATGGAAAAATTGGTGTTATGGTAGAATTTGCAAAAGGAACATCAGAAGTTGCAAGAGATGTATGTATGCAAATAGCAGCAGCTAGACCAGAATACTTAAACGAAGCTGAAGTTCCAGCAGATGTTGTAGAACATGAAATGGAAATTCTAAAAGCACAAGCTATGAATGAAGGAAAACCTGCTGAAATAGCTGAAAAAATGGTAAAAGGTAGAATTGGAAAATTCTATGGAGAAATTTGTTTAGTAGACCAAGCATTTGTTAAAAATCCAGACATTAAAGTTAAAGATTTATTAAACCAAAACAATGCCGAAATAAAAAGATTTGTAAGATTTGAAAAAGGAGAAGGATTACAAAAAAGAGAAGAAAACTTCGCTGAAGAAGTTGCAAAACAAATTAAATAAATCCAAAAATAAGGCAGGTTAAAAACACCTGCCTTACCATTTTCAAAAAACACATCATGCCTGCTGTTTTATGAGCGGGCTTTGTGTCCGCCCATGAAACAATTTAAAGGAAGGAATAAGTTATGAATAACGAAAAAATAAGAAATGTAGCTATAATTGCACACGTTGACCATGGAAAAACAACTTTAGTAGATGCTTTACTAAGACAAAGTGGAACATTTAGAACAAACGAACAAGTTGCTGAAAGAGTTATGGATTCTAACGACATAGAAAAAGAAAGAGGAATAACAATTCTAGCTAAAAATACATCAGTAATGTATAATGATATAAAAATAAATATTGTAGATACTCCAGGACATGCCGATTTTGGAGGAGAAGTTGAAAGAGTTTTAAAAATGGTAGATGGTGTTCTACTTTTAGTTGATGCATTTGAAGGTGCAATGCCTCAAACAAGAGAAGTTTTGAAAAAATCTTTAGCATTAAATTTAAAACCAATAGTTGTTATAAACAAAATAGATAGACCAGGTGCAAACCCAGCAAAAGTTGTTGATGAAGTGCTTGAACTTTTTATAGAATTAAATGCAAACGATGATCAACTTGATTTCCCTGTAATATATGCATCAGCCAAAAATGGTATTGCGAAAATGAACCTAGACGAAGAATCAGACAATGTAAGGTGCATATTTGAAACAATAATAAACACAATAGAACCACCAAAATGCAGTATAGAAGGAACAGCACAAATGCTAGTATCAAACATAGAATATGACGATTATTTAGGAAGATTGGCAGTTGGAAGAATTGAAAGAGGAATAATCAAAACTGGTATGAATGTTACTGTATGCAAAAACGATAAAACAATACAAGGGAAAATTGCAAAACTATTCACATATAAAGGACTAAAAAAGGTAGAAGTTGAAGAAGCTGAAGCTGGTGATATAGTTGAAATATCAGGAATTGCAGATATAAATATAGGAGATACAATTTGTGACCCAACAAATGTAGAAAAAATTCCTTTTGTTGATATTGATGAACCAACAGTATCTATGACATTCTCAGTAAATAACGGACCTTTAGCAGGTAGAGAAGGAGAATTTGTTACATCAAGACACATTAGAGATAGATTATTTAAAGAACTTGAAAGAAACGTAAGCTTAAGAGTACGTGAAACAGATTCTGCAGATAGTTTTGAAGTATGTGGACGTGGAGAATTACATCTATCTGTATTGATAGAAACAATGAGAAGAGAAGGCTTTGAATTATTAGTATCAAGACCAAAAGTAATTATGAAAGAAATTAATGGTGTAAAATGTGAACCAATGGAATTGCTTGTTGTAAACGTTCCAGATGAATCTATAGGAACAGTTATAGAAAAACTTGGAAGAAGAAAAGCGGAAATGGTAAACATGGAACCTGCAGAAATTGGACATACAAAAATAGAATTCAAAATTCCAGCAAGAGGTTTAATAGGATACAGAACAGAATTCTTAACAGATACAAAGGGTTCAGGAACAATGAACAGTGTATTTGATTCTTATGAACCATATAAAGGTGATGTACAATCACGTACAAGAGGTGTACTTGTTGCATTCGAACCAGGTATATCAGTAACATATGGTCTATACAATGCACAAGAAAGAGGAGACTTATTTATTGGTGCAGGTGTAGAAGTGTATGAAGGAATGATAGTTGGACTAAATGCAAGAAATGAAGACATATCAATAAATGTTTGTAAAGAAAAACACTTAACAAACACAAGAGCTTCAGGTTCAGATGATGCATTACGTTTAGTTCCACCAATTCAAATGTCACTTGAAAAAGCAATAGAATTTATAGAAGAAGATGAATTAGTAGAAATAACACCAAAAAATATTAGATTAAGAAAGAAAATACTAGATACAAAAACAAGAGAAAGATTAGCAGCAAGAGCAAAAAAAGCATAATCAAAAGAGAACCTTCAAGCCCTTACACAAAGTAAGTTAAAGAAGGTTCTTTAATATTATTTTAGGAGAAAATATATGAAAACAATTGAACAAATAAAAGAAAAAGCTTTGGAAGACCACATTCCAATCATTATGGACGACACACTAGAAGTTGTTGGAAAAATTTTAGAAGATAAAAAACCATATAGAATTCTTGAAATTGGTACAGCCGTTGGATACTCAGCAATAAGATTTTCAAAATATTTAAGCGATAATGGTTACATAGATACAATCGAAAGAGATGAAGAAAGAATTTCAGAAGCTAAACAAAACATTAAAGACTTAAATTTAGAAGAAAAAATACACATTTATGAAGGAGACGCATTAGAAGTATTACCAACACTTACAGGACCATATGATGTTGTTTTTATAGATGCTGCAAAGGGAAAATATCCAATTTTTTTATCAGAAGCTTTACGAATGCTTGCATCTCATGGTATAATAGTGGCAGATAACGTTCTATACAAAGGATATGTCATGAGTGATTACAATAAACACAAGCAAAGAACAGCGGTAAGAGGACTTCGTGAGTTTCTAAAAGAATTAACAGAAAATGAAAACTTAACAACAGAAATATTAGAAGTTGGAGACGGACTGGCAATAAGCAAAAAAATGTAAAGGGGCAATCCATATGGGAAGAGAACTAGATATATCATCAATTTGTTCAGAAGATGATGAAAAAAAATTATACAAAGGATATATAGAATACACACAAACACAAAAAAAGGTTTTTCTTCATATAGTAAACTACATAAAAATGTGTTTAGACAAATTAAGTCAAAGAGGTATTATAGGAAACAATATAAATCTAACAGCAAGAATAAAATCTCCGAAATCTGCTTTAAATAATGACTTAATAAATATCCAGTATTCGAAAACAGGTAAGAAAAAAGAATTAGATGATGTATTTGGAACAGAAATACTTGCAGCGGATGAAGCAGAGCTTAAAACCATACGAGAATATCTAGAAAGATTTTTAACACCAATTTCAATAACAAGATATAATAAACCTAATGGATATATTGCAACACATACAATATCTAGATTAAAACATGATGAAGATACTGCTAGTAAGCAAAAATTTATTGTTATACCAGATATAGAAATTCAATATAAAACATTTGAAGTAGCTAGAAATGCAACAATAGGAAAAGCAGCACATACAACATATAAAAATGAAAATGTAGCAGAAATACAACAAGAGTTAGAAAGAGGAATATATGATATACACAACGTACCAGAAATGTGGACATGTGGTATTAGAAACGGAATTAAAGACCCAAATTTAAGACAATTGACATTACTAGAAACTCTAAAACATATGTATCCAACATTAAATATTGAAAGTGTTCATCAAAAGTATTTAGGAAAAAGACCATATAATTTTATAAAACCTGAAACAAAAAATAAAGGAGAAGAAAGATAATGAAAATACCAGAATTACTAGCACCAGCAGGCTCTTTCGAAAAAGCAAAAGTTGCTTTTGAATATGGAGCAGACGCAATATATTGTGGAACATCAAAACTATCATTAAGAACAAGAGTAGAAATAGATGATAACGAACTAGAAAGAATAATTGAATATGCACATTCTATTCAAAAAAAGGTTTATGTACCTTTAAATATTTATGCAAGAGACGAAATGTATGATGATGTTAAAGCACAAATAAAAATGCTAGATAGAATAAAAGCAGATGGCGTAATTGTTTCAGATGGTGGAGTGGTGGATTGTGTTCGTGAAATAGCACCAAACTTACCAATACATATTAGTACACAAGCAAACACCGTAAGCTACCATACAAGCAAGTTCTGGTATAATAATGGTGCAAAAAGAATAATACTTGCACGTGAATTAAATAAAGAAGAAATTAGAACTATTATGGAAAATAAACCAAAAGACCTAGAAATAGAAATGTTTATACATGGGGCTATTTGCTATGGATATTCTGGAAGATGCCATTTAAGTGACTTCCTAGCAGGTAGAAGTGCAAACCTTGGAGATTGTGCACAAAGCTGTAGATGGGCATATAACTTATATATAGAAGAAAAAAATAACCCAGGACTTATGATGCCTGTTGAACAAGACCAACATGGTACATATATATTATCTTCTAAAGATATGTGCTTAATAAAGGAATTACCAGAAATAATTGAAATGGGTGTAGATAGCTTAAAAATAGAAGGAAGACTTAAAACAGAATATTACTTAGCAACAATTATAAATACATATAGAACAGCAATAGACGATTATATAAAAGACCCAGAAAATTACGATTATACAATATACTTAAATGAACTTGAAAAAACAAAAACAAGAGGTTTAACAACATTTTATTTTAATGATAAAAACAACCGAGATTTCCAAGAATATGAAGGAAAACAATATAACCCAAATTTCGAATTTGGTGGAAAAGTGCAGGAATTTAATAAAGAAAAGAGTATAATAGAAATAAAGAATAGATTACAAATAGGCGATAAATTAGAACTAATAATTCCAGACCAAATAGAAGCCTTCAAATTTACAATAGATAACCTTTGGGATGCTGAAACTGATGAACCAATTGAATTTGTAAACCCAGGAAAAGAAGGCCAAAAAGTTAAATTACATATTCCAGTAGAAGCAAAAACAAACTGGATATTACGTCGCCAAAAATAAGGAGGAAATATGCTAGAAAGAGTATATTTTAACACAGAAGATGAAATTGAACTAGTAGGCTTGCTAGAAAGACCTACAAACCCAACAAAAAGAGTTGTAATATCAGTACATGGTATGCAAAGCAACTGCTTAAAAAGAAGAGAAGATATTTTATCAAAAGAAATATCAAATGCAGGAGTAGCATATTTTGCATTTAACAACAGGGGAGCAGAACTTATGACATACACAAGAAAGACAACAGGAGAAAAAATACTAAATGGTGGTTCTGTGTATGAAGATGTGCTTGATGGATATTATGACATAAAAGGAGCAATAAACAAAATGCTTGAACTAGGTTATACAGACATATACTTACAAGGACATAGTTTGGGCTGCACAAAAATTGTTTATACTTATAACAAATTAAAAAACGAAAATAATGTAAAAAATATAAAAGGCATTATGCTATTATCTTTAGTTGACATTCCAGATTGCCAGAAGTATGACTTAGGAGATAAATATGCTGAAATGATGGAATATGCTGAAAATAAAGAAAAAGAAGGAAAATTAAATGATTTAATGCCAATAGAAAGTTTTGATCACCCAATTTGTGTACGATCATATTTAAGATATTTCAAATACAACAAAGATATTGATTTTGCAAGATTTTGGGATAAAGATTATAACTTTAAAGAACTAAATAACATACAAATTCCACTATTTTTAAGATGGGGAAATGTGCATGATTTAGTTTTACAAAATTTGAGTAATTTGATAGAAATTCTAAAATCTAAAATACAAAACGAAAAGCTAGATATAGGCTATATAGATGGTGCAGACCATGGATATACAGGAAAAGAAGAAACTCTTGCAAAAGAGATTATAAGTTTCATAGGATAAAAGATTTGAATAGGAAAGGAAAATATTTATGACTGATAAATTAGTAATAGTCGAATCACCTGCAAAGGCGAATACAATTAAGAAATTTTTAGGTGGTAACACTAAAGTTGTAGCATCAATGGGACATATTAGAGACCTACCAAAATCAAAATTAGGAATTGATGAAAAAACATTAGAACCACAATATATAAATATTAGAGGTAAGGGAGATTTAATAAAAACATTAAAAAAAGATGCAAAAGATGCAAAAAAAGTATACCTTGCAACTGACCCTGACCGTGAAGGAGAAGCAATAGCTTGGCATTTGGCTCATATTTTAAATATAGACCCAAATACAGTTTGCAGAGTAACATTTAACGAAATTACAAAAGATGCCGTTAAAAATGCAATTAAAGAGCCAAGAAAAATAGATATGGACTTAACAGATGCACAACAAGCACGTAGAGTATTAGATAGAATAGTTGGTTATAAAATCAGTCCAGTATTATGGAAAAAAGTACAAAAAGGCTTATCAGCAGGTAGAGTTCAATCAGTTGCTGTAAGACTTATAGTAGAAAGAGAAGAAGAAATAGAAAACTTTAAACCAGAAGAGTATTGGAACATATATGCAAAACTTAAAGACCCAAAGAGCAAAAAGAGTTTTCAAGCAAAATTCTATGGAAAAGATAATAAAAAAATAGATATACATTCAGAAGATGAAGTAAACAAAATTGTAAATGATGTTGAAAAAGCAAAATATATAGTAGAAGAGGTAAAAAGAGGAGAAAAGAAGCGTACTCCAGCACCACCATTTACAACTAGTACAATGCAACAAGAAGCTTCAAGAAAATTAAGCTTTTCAATTAAAAAGACAATGACAATAGCACAAGGTCTATATGAAGGTGTAAAAATACCAGAAAAGGGCACAGTAGGTTTAATTACTTACATGAGAACAGACTCAACAAGAATTTCTGAAGAAGCAAGAAAATGGGCAAAGGACTATATTGAAAAAGAATATGGACCAGAGTATTATGAAAATAGATACTATAAAACAAAAGGAGATGCACAAGATGCACACGAAGCTATAAGACCAACATATATCGAATTATCTCCTGAAAAGGTTAAAGATAGTTTAAGTAATGACCAATATAAATTATACAGACTAATTTATAACAGATTTATAGCAAGCCAAATGTCTGCAGCAATTTATGATACAGTTTCAGTAAAAATATTAGCCGACAACTATAACTTTAGAGCAAATGGACAAAACTTAAAATTCAAGGGCTTCATGACACTATATGTTGAAACAGCTGATATTGAAGAAAAAGAGGAATTTGAAACAATTCCAGACCTTACTGAAAATCAAGAATTAAAGAAAGAAAAAATAGAAACAAAGCAGAGCTTTACAGAACCACCACCAAGATATACTGAAGCAAGCTTAGTAAAGACACTAGAAGAAAAAGGAATAGGAAGACCAAGTACTTATTCACCAACAATTACAACAATACTAGCAAGAAGGTATATTGAAAAAATACAAAAACAGTTACACCCAACAGAACTTGGAAAAGTAGTAAATAAGCTATTAGTAGAAAACTTCCCAGATGTTTTAAATGTTAAATTTACAGCCGAAATGGAAGAAGAATTTGATAAAATTGCAGAGGGAAAAGAAGAATGGAAAAAGGTTATACAAGAATTTTATGGACCATTTAAAAACACTGTTGAAAAGGTAGAAAAAGAGCTAGAGCATGTAAAACTTGAATATGAAGTTTCAGATATACCTTGTGAAAAATGTGGAAGAATGATGGTTATAAAATATGGTAAATACGGAAAATTCCTAGCATGCCCAGGATATCCAGAATGTCAAAATGCAAAGCCTTTAGTAGAAACAATAGATGAACCATGCCCTAAATGTGGAGGAAAAGTTCAAATAAGAAAAACAAAGAAGAGAAGAAACTACTACATCTGCGAAAACAACCCAGCAACATGTGACTACATCTCTTGGAATAAGCCTGGAACAGAAGAAAAAGAAAACAACAAAGCTAAACCAACAAGAAGAAAAACAAGTGCAAAGAAGACCACTAGAAAAAGAAAAACAACAAAAAAGAGCAAATAGATAGAATAAAAATTCTCCTTAAAATTAAGGGGAGTTTTTACTATTATTCATATATAAATAAACAGTCCGCCAAATCTCGTCGGAGTTATATATGTTTTGTTCTCAAGAAAAAATCGAAATGGCTACGAGGGTCACAAGTGAAGCCGTTGGCTCTTCGATTGTTTTCTTTCGAAAAAAATATATAACTCCTGCGTTTGGCTACTTTTTTAATAATTTAAAGTTTGAAAGTTAAAAAAGTTTTTTGAAAATTTTTGAAAAATATGTTGCTTTTTTAAAACAAATATAGTAGAATTGTTCAGGTGAAAAAAATGAAGAAAAATTTCTATAAAAACAATTTAATAAAAACATTAGAAAATGCAAGTTTTATTGTTTTTATAGTTGTTTCATTTTCATTTATATTTCAATTTTAACACTAATTTCAATTAGTGTTTTTTTTTGGAAAAAAATCGCGAGTTTTCCAAAAACTGTAATTTATATTTTAAGAGGGGGATTTTTAAATGAAACAAAAAAGAATGCTATTAGATGTAAACGAAAAACCAAAAGTTGCTAAATGGATAATTTTAGCTTTTCAACACGTATTTGCTATGTTTGGCGCAACAGTGCTTGTACCATTACTTGTAAACAGTGCAGCAGGAACAGAAGTTTTATCAACAGGAATTGCACTACTTGCATCAGGAGTTGGAACATTATTATATATACTTTGTACAAAAGGTAAATCACCTGTGTATCTAGGAAGTTCATTTGCCTTTATATCACCAATGATAGTAGCTTATGCTGCAGGAGGTTTAGGTGGAACTATGACAGGCGTTATGGTAGTCGGACTAATCTATATGATAGTTGCAACAATTATACACTTCACAGGAAAAAAATGGATAAACAAACTACTTCCACCAGTTGTAATTGGCCCAATGATTATGATTATAGGATTAAGCTTAGCTTCAAGTGCAGTATCTAATATTGGACTTGGTGGAGAGACAATAGAGTGGAAAACAGTTGCAGTTGCAGCATTTACATTTCTTGTAACAGCTATAGTTGCTGTAAGGGGTAAAGGCTTTTTAAAGGTAATTCCATTTTTAGTAGGAATTGTATCTGGATATATCTTTGCTGTTATTCTTGGAATGGTAGATTTTACAGCAGTTAAAGAAGCAGCATTTTTTACCGTGCCAAATTTTGCAATACCATTTGTAAGCTACATGCCAGATTTTATGGTAGCAATTTCAATGGCACCAATTGCATTAGTTACAATGGCTGAACATATTGGAGACCACAAAGCATTAAGCACAATAATTGGAAAAGACTTAATAGAAGATCCAGGACTAGACAGAACTTTAATGGGAGATGGTCTAGCAACATTTGTTGCAGGAGCAATTGGAGGACCTGCAAATACTACATATGGTGAAAATACTGCAGTTGTTGGAATGACTAAAGTTGCATCAGTATGGGTAATTGGGCTAGCTGCAATTATAGCAATAGTTCTAGGCTTTTTAGGAAAATTTACAGCTCTAATCTCAAGCATTCCATGGGCAGTTCTAGGAGGAGTAACTGTACTTTTATATGGCTTTATATCAGTAAATGGTTTAAAAGTATTAATTGAAAATCAAACAGATTTTGGAAAAACAAAAAATGTTGTAGTAGCATCAGCAATGCTAGTTCTAGGCCTTGGAGGAGCAGCTATTTCCTTTACAACAGGAAACTTCACATTATCACTATCAGGAATGTGCTTAGCAGCAATAGTTGGCATATTACTAAACCTATTTTTGCCAGATGAAAAAGAAGATGAAGATAAAGAAATTCCAGAAGAAGTGAAAAAAGAGAAAATTACGGTTTAGATAAAGTTTAACATTCAATTTTAAAAATTAATAATTAATTCAATGTCGAAAAAGGTCGAACGATTTTTGTTGCAAAACGCTAAAATCTGTGATATATTTAGCAATAGTTAATCTAGACCTTTTTCTTTTAGGTCAAATATTTTTAGTTTATTCAAAAATAAAATTCCCAAAATTATAGTAAAATTAACAAAACCTGTGGTATAATATTAATAGATGAAAGGTTGTGATATATATGCAATTAAAATCAAACTATACGGCATTAAAAAAACAATTTAAGACTTGCCAAAATGATAAAACATATTCAAGCATACCAATAATTGAATTACAACAATATAAAAAAGAAGACTTTTTGAAGAAACTAAAAAAAAGTGAAGAAGATTATAAAGAAGGAAGAATTTATAGTGCAGAGGAAGTCTTCAAAGAGTTACGAAGAGAGTTTAAATACTGATTTTTATAAGGTTAACATTACAGATGTAGCAAAAGTTGAGTTATATGAAATATATTTTTATATTTCATATTATTTGCAAGAGAGTAGAATTGCACATAAAATTTTGAATAAAATTGAAGAAAAATGTTTAGAATTAACTCGAAATCCATATAGATGTATGAAAGTACGTGTTAAACCACATAATGAAATTTATTACAAATTAATAATAGACAATTACATTGCTTTATACAGAATATATGAAACAACTAAAGAGGTAGTTATTTTTAGAATTGTATATGCAAAAAGTAATTATCTTAAGTTAGAATAAAAATAATGGCTTTAAATTAAGCCATTATTTTTATCTTAGCAGGCAAAACCACTTTTCAATTATCAATCCAATCATGTTACCAATATTTAACTTTTTAACTGTGCTATTTGCAACTAAGTTAACTGTGCCTAGTGTTTGGTCATTTAATGTAAAGATTACTTCTCCGAAGTTTGTCGCCTTTATTTATAGGTGCATTTACTGTTTTTGGTAGTGATATAGTAGTTACAATATTTGCAGATTGACCTTTTGGAATAAGGCTTCCGGCAATCACTTTCAAAGATTACTTCAACATTTTTTAAGGTTCCTTTATTTACCAAAATGTTTTTGGCAGTGTCGCCTTTATGACCATATTGCAAATATTCAAAATTGCTAAAACCATAATCTAAAAGTTTTTTAGCTTCAGCAAAACGAATGGCGCTTGTTTCTCCACGCATTACAACGGCAATTAAAGAGAGGTTATTTCTTGTTGCAGTTGCAGATAGATTAAATAGAGCAGTGGAGGTTGAACCTGTTTTTAGCCCTGTACAGCCTTCATAGTTTCTTAATAATTTGTTGGTGTTTACAAGTTCTGATTTTCCGATCTCGTAAGCTATCCATCCAAATTGTTGTATAGTTTGTAATAGCTGGGTGATTTACCATAAGTTCTCTAGACATTAGTGCTATATCAAAACTAGAGGTTACATGCCCATCTTCATCTAAGCCATGGCAATTTTTAAAACATGTATCATTCATTCCAAGCTCTTTGGCACGTTTGTTCATTCTTTCAACAAATAGCTCTTGTGAACCTGCAATATGCTCTGCCATTGCAACTGAAGTGTCGTTTGCTGAAACTACACATATTGCCTTTAGCATTTCATTTACAGTTAAAGTTTCTGTGGTATCTAGCCAAATTTGTGAGCCACCCATTTTTGAGGCTTCTTCTGAACATGAAACTTTATCTTCAAGTGATATTGTGCCACTATCTAGTGCTTCCATAATAAGTAGAATTGTCATAACTTTTGTAACACTTGCAGGTCTTAGCTGTTCATGGCTATTGTGTTCATAAAGAATAGTGCCGGTAGATTGTTCCATAAGTACAGCACTTCCACAAGTTAGGTTTAAAAAATTACCTTCTTTTTCTCCAACACTAACTGATGTAGAAATAGCTTCTGGCATAGAGGTATCAGACCATACATATATGCTATCAGATGCGAATACTGGTGATACAAAAGAAAAAAATAAAATAAAAATCAAAAAATATGTAAATTTTTTCATAAACTCCTCCATACAATAAGTGTATGAAGAAGTTAAAGGTTTTATGAAGATATTTTAACAATCTTCACATCTATATTATCTGGTGTATTTGTGGAATACATTTTTATATCGAAATTATTATCATTTCTAAATTTAAAATCACATGAACCATAAGCAACACAGGCATCTTTACCTTCAGGTACATAATAAACTTCTCCACTATGTTCATGTCTTTCAACAACAGTTAAACCAGAGCATGCTAAAACAGCATTATACAATGTAGTACTTACCTGGCATTTTCCGCCACCATATGCTTTTATAGTATTTCCATCGCTATCGAAAGTATCGGCTTTTAAGTAGCCATCCTCAGGCTTTGCAGGCCCTAAAGTATTACAAAAAGAAAAAGTTTCTCCCATTTTTACAATGGTACCATTTAAGGCTTGGCATGTAAGAGTAATATTGGTTTGCCTGTTTGGGTCTGGTTGAGAAATTTTTGTACTAAACGTAGCAAGGTCTGTTTCAATTAGCTCAGCATTTTGTGGCTTAGAGTTTTCTTTAGAAAGTGATAAATTTTGAATACTATAATTTCCTACATTATCAGGTTCTTTAGTACTTTGATTACTACAGCCAGTAAGAAAGAACGTAAGCATAACTAATACAATAATAATTTTCAAAATTTCAACCTCCTAAAAATAATCATATCTATATACTAACCAAAATTTTTTGTAAAATTCAATTTAAATATTACATTTTTGTTACAAATTAAAAAAAGTGTTGTTTTTTGTTGCTTTTTATTATAAAATTATTTTAATCGAATGTAAAATTTTTAATACAAAGGAGAAGAAAATATGCAAAAACAAAAGGGAATAACTTTAATTGCACTAATAATTACTGTCATTTTGTTATTAATCCTACTTGGAACAAGTTTAGGAATTGTACTTAGAGGAGATTTTTTTGGAAAAGCACGAAAAACAGCAAAAATGACAAATGAAAAAATTTCAAGCGAAGGCAAAACAATAGAAAAAGGGAAGAATGAGTGGGAACAGATGGAAGTTGATATCTGTTCTCATATATGGGGAGAGGAAAGAACAATTCTTGAACCAACATGTACAACCCCAGGTAAGAAAAGTAAAAAGTGTGAGAATTGTGGTAAAACAATAGAAATAGAAACACCAGCTTTAGGACATAACTATGAAAATAGAGTTTGCACAAGATGTGGAGAAAATGAACCAGGTTGTACAACACATACATATGGAAGTTGGGTTGTAACGAAAGAAGCAACCTGTATAGCAGAAGGCTCAAGAAAAAGAAGCTGTACAGTATGTGGAGTTGAACAGGTAGAGATTATTGAAGCAACGGGACTACATAATTTTGTAAATGGAAAATGCAGTAATTGTGGATTAGTATTAGCAAAAGGGGCTAATATTAACTATCATGAATATCTAGGAGAGAATGGAAACACAATAACATTAAGTTATATTTCAGCAAAATCAACAAGATGTAGTACTCAAAGTAATAGTGATTCAGATGCTACATTCAAAATTGTAAATAACAGTTATATACAATGGATTGTACTAGGTGAAGAAAATGGACAAATAAAGATAACAGTAAAGAATGTAATACAGCCAATAACTGGCGGATATACTAGTGGGGGCTATAAGAAGTTAGTTTTTCAAGGGAAAAATGGGTACACCAATTTTGTAGATTAACTAGACAATATAGGAGCAATATATGGAAAGGGAAAAGGAGCAGATACAACCAAATTTAATGGTAGTGGAGGAAGAAGCTTCAAAAAAGAAGATTTGGGATATTCTGCGTTAACTAGAACGGTTTGTAATACATACCAATATAATGGAATTAACTTTGAGTATATGGAATTGGACGCTAGTACATCAACATCAGAAGGTCTACATACATGGAAAAATCTGTCATCAACAAATTCAAACGTAACTCTATATAACTACACATATAATGGAACTTCAACTTTATCTACAGACGTTAGTAAAAGGGATACATATTATTGGTTAGCTTCACGATGTATTAGTGCAGGTGATACAGTTCAATATGGAGCAAGCTATTTAGATGATAGTGGAAATGATAGTGCTGTTGCATTATATAAAGTGGATACATCGGGTATTGCAACTCATAATTTTGCAAATAATAACATTTCAACTTATTCCATGAATACTGCTACATTACCTAGCCATTTTCAAATAGACAGTGAAACAAATTTATATGCCGCAGCATTTCGACCAGTAGTTTATCTTAATCCAAATATTAAATTGACCTATGACACAACAAACGGATATACAATTGATTCATAAAATATCACAAATAATTAAAAAGGTTAGTTTTTAAAGTAAAATTAATTTAAGAAAAAATTGAATATAACAAAGAAAGTGCCTAAAATTAGGTGCTTTCTTTTGTTTTGCTTTTTAAAACTAGATTTTAAAATAAAAATTAAGATTTTTACAAAAATTCACATAAAATCTACAAAATTATAAAAATATATGATATAATTCTGAAGTGAATTTATAAAGGAGCTATATATATGAAAACAATCGTAATAATTGGAATAGTAGTTATTATGCTAGGTATTATATTAATATATGATGCACGAGATTTTGCAAAACATTTTTTTAGTTTTAGTGACCAGAATAGTGCAACACTAGCCCTTAAAGTTGTAGGGTTTATATTAAGCATTATAGGTGGTCTTTTAGTGCTTTTTGTTTAAAATACTAGAAAGGATAAGATTTATGGAAAATAGTGAATTATTTGAAATTGCAAAGAATTTCGAGATTAATAGCAAACCAACAGAAATTTCTATTATAGATAGTGGGCACATTAATAAAACATATTTGGTAAAATGTGATACAGGAGAAAAGTATATTTTACAATATGTTAATACAAATGTATTCCCAAACATTACAGAATTAATGAATAACATTGAAAACGTAACAGATTTTATTAGAAAAAAAGGAAATTGCAAAACATTAAAATTTATAAAAACAAAATCAGGAAACTATATATATAACAATAATTGGAGAATGCAGGAATTTATCGAAAATACAAAAACCTATCTTTCAACCGAAAGCCTAGATGTATTAAAGGAAGCAGGAAGAGCTATAGGAGATTTCCAAAATGAACTAGATGGCTTTAATGCTGAAAGCCTTTATGAGATAATTCCTAAGTTTCATTACACTCCAAACAGAGTAAATCAGTTAAAAGATGCGTTAGAAAGTGAAACGAATAAAAAACAAAGAAATGAACGATTTGAAAAAGCAAACGACTGTATAAAGTTTCTGACAGAGAAAAACAGGATAGACAAAACGAAGGAAATAACCAACAGACTTGAAAATCACATAATTCCACTAAGAGTAACACATAATGATACAAAACTTAGCAACATCTTGATGGATAAAGATAAAGACACATATGTAGCTTTAATTGATTTAGATACAATAATGCCGGGCTCTGTAGTTTATGATTTTGGAGAAGGTATAAGAACAGGGGTTACAGTTGCACCAGAAGATGAACAAGATTTATCTAAAATACATGTTGATATGGAACGCTTTAAAGCATATACAGAAGGTTTCTTAGAAACGGCAGGACAATCTATAACAAAAGAGGAAAAAGATTTATTACCATTAGGAGCATGGATGATGACATACGAAAATGCAATAAGGTTTTTAGCAGATTACTTAAATGGTGATATATACTTTTCAGTAGATAAAAATATTCAAGACCATAACTTAGTAAGGGCAAAGGCACAAGCCGAAATACTAAGACAAATGGAAGAAAATGAAGAAAATATGAAAGGAATGATAAATGAATATGGACTATAATGAGTTAGCAGATTTAATATTTCCAAATGCAAAGGAAATAGAATATTATGAGGAGAAATACCCAGAAAGAAATTTACCAGAAGGAGCAATGGTAACACGTTTTGCGCCAAGCCCAACAGGATTTGTGCATATTGGTGGACTATTTGGAGCAATAATAGATAGAAAATTAGCTCAGCAATCAAATGGTGTTTTCATATTAAGAATTGAAGATACAGACCAAAAGAGAGAAATTGAAAATGGTACAGCACAAATTGTAAATAGTTTAAAAGACTTTGGAATAAACCCTGATGAAGGAATGGTTGGAGAAAACGAAGAAAAAGGAAATTATGGACCATATAAACAAAGCGAGAGAAAGGATATTTACCAAGCTTATGCAAAATCTTTAATAAAAAGAGGACTAGCATATCCATGCTTTTGCACACCAGAGGAATTAGAAGAAATAAGAGCAAAGCAAGAAAATGCAAAAATTAGAACAGGATACTATGGAGTTTGGGCAAAATATAGAACACTTCCAATAGTTGAAGCAGCAGAAAAAATCAAAAACGGAGAAAAATACATTATAAGATTCAAATCTCAAGGAAGAGAAGATAGAAAAATTAAACATAAAGATGTTATAAAAGGAAACATAGAATTCCCAGAAAACGACCAAGACATAGTAATAATAAAAGCAGATGGTTTACCAACATACCATTTTGCACATGCAGTAGATGACCATCTTATGAGGACAACACATGTAATACGTGGAGACGAATGGGTATCATCAATACCACTACATCTAGAACTATTTAAAGCTTTAGGTTTTAAACCACCTAAGTATGCACATACTGCAACAATAATGAAAGACGAAAATGGAAGTAAGAGAAAAATAAGTAAAAGAAAAGATCCAGAAGCAGCAGTAAGCTATTACCATGAGGAGGGCATTCCAGAAGAAGCTGTTGTAGAGTATCTACTAAATATTGCAAACTCTAGCTTTGAACCATGGAGAAGAGCCAATAAAGATGCAGATATTAGTGAATTCAAACTTGAACTAAATAAAATGAGCGTTAGTGGTGCCGTATTTGATATGGTAAAATTACTTGATGTTTCAAAAAATGTAATATCAAAGTTCACAGCAGAAAAAATATATGAGGAAGCATTAAAGTGGGCAAAAAGATATGATGAAGAACTTGTTAAAATGCTTACAGAAGACAAAGAATATGCAATGAAAATACTAAACATTGAAAGAGGCGGAAACAAACCTAGAAAAGATATTTCTAAATGGGCTGAAATAAAGCATTCAATTGAGTATATGTATGATGAAGTATTTGATAAAAACACAGAATACGAATTCCAAAACATTACAGACAAAGAAGAAATTAAAGAAATCTTATCAAGCTATTTGACAAAATACTTTGATATAAATGATGATAAACAAACATGGTTTGATAAAATGAAAGATTTAGCAGAAGAAAGAGGATATGCAAGAGAAGTTAAAGAATACAAAGCAAATCCTGAAAATTATAAAGGACATGTAGGAGATATAAGCACAGTAATAAGAGTTGCGCTAACAGGAAGACACAACACACCAGATCTTTATGAAATTATGCAAATACTTGGAAAAGATAGAATTGAAAAAAGAATAAATAAAATTTGTGGAGGAAACTAATGAAAAAACAAAGCGGAAGAACATCTATTGCGTCAATTGTTTTGACAATAGTATTATTAATAATTCTAGTCATAACATTCAACTACTTTAGAGCAAGCTATTTTAATGGATTCGAAAAAGCTGTTATAAAAAATGCAGACACAAAGTTTACTAGAGACTCTAAGATAACAACTTCAAAAGAGAAAAGTTATAAAATTGAAAACAATAATTTTAATGACGCAACGTTTTATAAGGAAATTGAAGTTGAACCTAACACTCCATACAGAATTTCCTGCATGGTAAAAACAGAAAATGTAGTATGTGAAAATGAACATGAGGATGGGGGAGCTGTAATAGGAATATTAGATACTACAGAATACTCAGAACCAATTAAAGGCACAAATGACTGGCAAAAAATGGAATACATGTTTAATTCTAAAAACAGAGATAAGGTTAAAATAAGCTTTAGACTTGGTGGAAACAATGCAAATTGTACCGGAAAAGCTTGGTTTACAGATTTAAAAGTAGAAAAAGGAACCAAAAGGATAGATACAGATTGGAACATTGGTTGCTTCATAATTAAAAATGTAGATGTAACTATTGATGGAAAAGAATACTCATTTAAAACAAATTTAGAAGACATTGAAAATGTCAGATTAAATTTGGCGAGATACAAAGATACTTGTTATACTTTTTCAAACAAGAAATTAAACATTAATTATGAAATGATTGAGATTGATGAACCAGTAACTAGAGCATCTTATTCTGAAGAACATGGCTATTATTTCGATTACAGTGACGTAAAAGATTTGGTATATAAAACAGCAGTTCAAAAAAACTTCGATCATATAATGGTTGTGGCAAGAATGGAGAATGAAGCAGGGACGTTAACAATTCCTATTAAGGATAACTGGATAGGACTTGGAAGCATGGATATATATGGAATTGGATATTCATTAATTAGAATAAATAAAAATGCAAATGTTTATAGTTATAAATATGGAATAACAAATCAAGCGCCTGAAGAAGTGTATGTACATGAATTCTTGCATACTTTGGAAAGAAATATCATAGAAAGAGGCTATAATATTCCAGCTTTGCACGATTATGAAAAATACGGATACACTGTAAAACCAATTGAAGGTCTTAACCAATGGTATAAAGACTATATGAGAAAAGAAATATTAGATAAAAACACAAATACATATGTAGGACTATATGATGAAGCATATTCAACACAACCAGCAAACAGCAATAACTTTAATTATCCTGTTGATATAGAATTTAATAAAGAACCACAAAATCTTTTTGAGGATATACTAACAGTATTTGATGCAATAAAACAGAAATTTTAAAAACATAAAAAAAAGGAAGGAAACAAAATGAAAGTATCGGATTTTAACTATGACTTACCAAAAGAACTAATAGCACAACATCCAATGGAAAAACGAGATGAATCTAGACTTATGGTATTGCATAGAGACACAAAACAAATTGAGGATAAAACATTTAAAGATGTAATTGATTATTTAGAACCAGGCGACTGCCTAGTAAGAAACAACACAAAAGTAATACCAGCAAGACTATATGGAAAAATTGTAGGTAAAACTTCTGAAAAACTAGTAGAGTTTTTACTATTAAAACAATTAGAAAATGATAATTGGGAGGTAATGGTAAGACCAGGCAAAAAATTAAGAGAAGGTGTAAAAGTCGATTTCGGAGATGGCTTGTTACATGCAGAAATTCTTGAAGTAATGGAAAATGGAGATAGACTAGTTCATTTTGAATATGATGGAATTTTTAATGAGATACTAGACAAAATAGGCTTAATGCCTTTACCACCATACATAACAGAAAGACTAAAAGATAAAGATAGATATCAAACAGTATATGCAAAATATGATGGATCAGCAGCAGCACCAACAGCAGGGTTACACTTTACAGAAGAACTTTTAGAAAAGATAAAAGAAAAAGGCATAGAAATAGCCAATGTAACATTACATGTAGGAATAGGAACATTTAGACCAGTAAAAGTAGAAAATATTGAAGAACATCATATGCATTCTGAACATTATTACATAAAACAAGAAGATGTAGATAAAATAAATAAAGCAAAAAGAGAAGGACACAGAATAATAGCAGTTGGTACAACATCTTGTAGAGTGCTTGAATCCATAGCAAAGGATAATGGAGAAGTCGAGCCAACAGAAGGAGACACAAGCATATTTATATATCCGGGTTACAAATTCAAATGTATAGATTGCCTAATAACTAATTTCCATTTACCAGAATCTACATTAATAATGCTTGTTTCAAGCTTAGCAACAAAAGAATTCATAATGGAAGCATATAACAAAGCAGTTGAGGAAAAATATAGATTTTTTAGCTTTGGGGATGCAATGTTAATATTATAATAAAAAAAGAAACAGGAGCTATTTTATTAACTCTTGTTTTTTTGAAAATTTTAACAAAAAGTGTTGACGTTTCCAATATATAGGTGGTATAATATATAGCGTTAATGTTTATTTTCAGGAGGTGAAATAAAAAGTGCCAACAATTAATCAATTAGTAAGAAAAGGTAGAAAA
>ULVD01083523.1_pt1 | contig 20268 bp, 15 predicted proteins | sample 1959101 | NCBI WGS metagenome assembly ULVD01 (sample SAMEA4835777, study PRJEB28245) | human gut metagenome | biome: gut microbiome; material: fecal sample | place: Denmark | collected 2008
CCGGAGAGCAGAAGCCCGGAAGAAATGACGCCACACATCTTATGCGAGAAAAGCGAAAGCGCTTGCGCGGGTCAGTATCGGCGGCATATAAGACCTCCGCCAGCTCCCTGCCCGCCGTCTCCGCCCAAGCGGAAAAACTCTCCGCGATGCCGGCATAAAACGCATTCAGCTTTTCAAGTCCCGCCTCCTCGTCCGACGAAACCAAAAACTCCGGATATTCGATCTCGGCACAAAGCAGCGGCACCTCTCCGCTTACGGTGCGCCTCTGGCGCTTTATTCCATACACCGGCGGCTCGCCGGGAAAAATATCGGCAAGCTTTACCTCTTCCCGCGTTTTTTTGCTTTTCATGAACGCCCCCGCATATGTGCAAAATTCTACATATATAATATTCGCGCAGGTGTTATCCTTATGCCTTGAATATTAAGGCACACGCGGCAAAAAAGACATATCGGAGACACCCCGCGCGCCTGCCGTCAAAATGTTTGTCGCATTGGCGCTTTGCAGCTAAATATTTTTCAATATCATATGATTTCATTGACAAACACCGAAAATTTGATATAATTAATGCAGCTGCGGGCATTTTATTTCACACGTTGAAACTATAAACCGTATCGCCTCACATCGCCCATTTTAAACCCACTATCATATATGAAAGGACGGTAACACAATGAACGCTCAAAGCGCACCCGCCGTTCAGCCTGTGCTTTCGATAAGGCATCTTTCAAAGAGCTTCGGTTCGCGCAGGATACTTACGGACATAAACCTTGATGTGACACCGGGGGAGATATTCGGCTTTCTCGGCCCGAACGGTTCGGGCAAGACCACTACCATCAAGCTGATGCTGGGGCTTCTGCACATTGATTCCGGAGAGATACGCATCTGCGGACACAATGTTGCCTCGGACTTTGAAACCGCCATGTCCTGTGTCGGCGGAATAATCGAAAACCCCGAAATGTACAAATATCTTTCCGGCAGAGAAAATCTGGAGCTCTACCGGAGGATGTATGACGGCGTGCCGCCGGAAAGGACAGATGAGCTGCTAAGTCTCGTCCGTCTTGAAGCGCGCGCCGGGGATAAGATATCAAAATACTCCCTCGGTATGCGTCAGCGCCTCGGCATCGCGCAGGCATTGCTGAATCATCCTCGGCTTTTGGTGCTTGACGAGCCGACAAACGGGCTTGACCCAACGGGCATCAAGGAGCTGCGCGACATTCTGAAGGAGCTGTCTCACACCGAAAACGTGTCCGTGTTCGTGTCAAGCCATCAGCTTGCCGAGCTTGACCTGATGTGCGACCGCGTCGGCATCATCGACCGCGGCGTGCTTATGCGCACGCTGTCGATCGATGAGGTGCGGCGCTCCGGAAGCGGCGGCAGGGACGTGGTGGAAATAGACGTTCCCGAAAAGCAGCAGCAGCTCGCCGCCGACGCCGCAAGAACGCTTGGCGAGGACGTGACCGCCAATATCGTAAACGGCAGACTGCGCGTTACCCTTTGCCGCGGCTCTGAGCCGGATCTTGTGCGTGCGCTGGTCGCCGCCGGATGCGATATTTCCGCACTAACCCCCGTTACGCATTCTCTCGAGGACGTTTTCCTTGAAACCACAAATATTGCATACACGCCTCCCACTCCGCCGCAAACGGCAAACACGGTTGCCCCTCCCGCTGCGGGCAACGATCCCGGAAAGGAGGGCACGGCACAATGAAAGGTCTTGGTAAACTGGTCGGAAACGAAAACAAAAAGGTCTGGAAGCAGACCGGTCTGCGCGTCATACTTATCATTATCGCCGCGCTGACCGCCCTCTCGCCTGTGTTCAACTTTTTGGCTTCAAGAGCGCTAAACTATGAAGGGTACGGCAATTATATGTACGACCCGGACAACATACAGAGTCAGCTCGAATATGCGCAGGAGAACGGCGATGTCCTGACCGAAAAATACTGGCGCGTTTATGAAAGCACCGTGAATTTCTTCGAAAAGAACGGCATTGTTTCCGAGTGGCAGATATACTTTTTCCGGGACGACTATGCACAGGCTCTCGGATGGCTTACAATTGTCGAGACGGTGGCTCCCGGCGGATTCACTGCAGAGGATATAACCAATTCCATGCTTACGGATTTCATCTACGAGCATATGAGGGAGGACGAATCTCTCAGCGAACTTGAACCGGAAAATATCAGCCGCACTCTTGCCGACGCGCGCAAGGCGCTTGCGGAGCTTGAAAACGACATACTGAGCTTTACGCTCGGAGATTATTACGCCTCCCGCCTTGCCGACGCGGAAGCGGAGCGCGATAAGCGTGCGGCAACTCTTGAGGCATATCAAAACGGTACGCTTGGCCTCGGTGTCAGCGGCAGCTCTCAGCTTGACGCGGAATACACAAAGTATATGTGCGAAAATGCAGAACGCGCCCTTGAGGCGGCGGAGCTTTCCGTGTGGGGCTGGCAGCAGCTCACGGAAAATCTGTACGACTACGGGAGCTGGCAGTACAACACGGTAAACAAAATGATCGCGCGCATGAACGTCTCGGGAGACTTCGGAGCTATAGCATCCGAGGAGCTGTTCAATTCCCGTGAATACGGCGAAAGCCTCCGGTATTCATACGAAACATACGAACAGTACGAAAAAGAAATGCACAGCTGCAGCAAGCAATGGGACGAGTCAAAAGCGCTGGTGCTTTACAGCCTTGAGCACGGTATTCCGCTGCGCGGGACGGTGAACAGCTCATCAAAGGAGATGCTTACCTCCGAGGTCAGCTCAATGCTCGGAAATCTTGTGATATTCATGATAATCCTTGCGGGCATGACGCTTTCCAACGAGTACACCTCCGGCACGATAAGACTTCTGCTTATCCGTCCGCAAAGCCGCTCAAAGATTCTTTCCTCAAAGCTTATATCTCTCTATATCTGGTGGCTTGCCGCCGCGGGAGCCGGCGCGTTGCTGCTTGGCGGCGAATGTATGCTTCTGTTCGGAATAAAGGATATGTTCAAGCCCGATCTGTTCATTATCGGCGGACGCGTCGCAGAGATCCCCTCACTTATCACACTTATCATAAAGATACTGCTGGCGGTGCTCTCGGCGTCTCCGATAGTGCTGTTCGCACTGCTCATATCCACTCTGATAAAGAAAGCCGCGCTTCCTATCGCGCTTTCAATGATGGGTCGCTTCGCCACCTCTGTCGTGATCATGCTGTCCGTGGTGCTGAACCTGACATTCCCGCATATGCATTTTGAATACTCCCCCTTCCCCTACCTCGACCTTGCGTCTATGGTTGGAAACGCGGCGGATGCCTATGCAGAATCAAGCTATTTCAGCCTCAACGAAATTATTTCAGATATGACAGGCGGTTACGCCACACTCTCAAGCTCGATATACAACATATGGATAGGCATTGCATGGATGCTCTTCTTCTCAGCGCTGATGCTTGTTCTGTCATTTGTTTCCTTCAACAAGCAGCAGATAAAGAACTGACCGGCATGTCCGGAACAAATAAATTTCCAGATGAAAGGATAAAAAATGACATTCGACATTAAAAAAGACGCCGCCGAGCGGATAATAATCGTCGCTCACCGCGGCTCCTGCGGCGGGAATATTCCCTGCAACACCCTTGCCTCGTACGGTATCGCGGTATCGCACGGCGCGGACATGATCGAGGTCGACGTAAACAAAAGCGCCGACGGCACGCTGTGGATCCTGCATCCCAAGATGGAATACAGACACCTCAACTACCTCGGCACAGAGGGCAAGACAAGCCTTTCCGAGCTTACCGACGAGGAAATACGCCGCCTGCGCTATGTAAACTATGACCGCGACTACACGCAGTTCGGTCTTTGCACCTTCGACGAGGTGCTTGACCGCTTCAAAGGGCGCTGCTACATAAACGTGGATAAATTCTGGGAGAACCCCCGCGAGATCTCCGACGCTATCCGCGCCCACGGAATGGAAAACCAGATAATCGTAAAGACCTCCCCCAAGGCGGAGCTTTTCGACATTATCGAGGAGTACGCGCCGGAAATTCAGTATCTGCCCATCCTCAAGAACGACAACGGCGTACACGAGGAGCTTATGCGCCGCAACATAAACTATGTCGGTGCGGAAGTCGTCTTCAACAGCGAAGAAAACTATGTCGGCACGACCGATTTCATTGAAAAGCTGCACAGCGCCGGAAAGCTTGTGTGGGCAAACGCAATAATCTACAACTACAAGGCTCAGCTTGCCGCAGGACATTCCGACGATACCTCGCTGACGGTAGACCCCGATCTCGGCTGGGGCTGGCTTGCCGACCGCGGATATGACATAATCCAGACCGACTGGGTGCTTGCAATGAGGCAGTACCTTGAAAGCACCGGAAAGAGACAGCGCAAATAACGCGCACCTGCCGCGCAACGCGGGGACGGCTCGCCTTTGTCCTTTCTCCCCGCTGCGTGCGACGGTCATCGCTCCGGATATATTCAAAAAACTGCCGTTCATCAAATTATGGGCTGCTGCGCCTTTGGCGCGGCAGCCCATTCAGACTGTAGACCAAAGTAAGGGCTTTCGTCAGTTTGATGAAAGTTTTCGCCGCCTCTTTAAAGGCGGTGCGGTCAAAGCGAAATATCCTTAACGAAGAAATCTAACAAACCGAATAGGAGAAATGACTGCATGTTGATATTATGCAGTTATTTCGTTTTTGTGAGACACTTGTCTGTGATGTATTCGATATTCTTGAACGGCATTAGAAGAATTTCAGCATTATGAATCTGTACGAACTGTGTGTTTCAAGTGTAAAAGCCTGTTGCAAGTGGCAACGCTGTGGAAGTGTGGTATACATACAGGCTTCCGGTGGGACACAAAATATATATCTGGCATTCACCTTGACAATATGTACTTTTTTAATAGGCAAAGCATACTTTTAATTGATTTAAGGGTAAAATTATGGCATTCATTACCCGTGAGGTTAAGTAAAATTTCTTGAAATTGAACGGACCTTACAAGAAAAATCTTGTAATCGGTGCACGGTAGGTCAACAAGACCACATTGCAGAATTTTTTGAATAGAATTCACGCTTGTTGCGAGGATCATCATCGAAGCAACGACATCGCAGACAGAGGATGAATAGCTCAAATGAGGTAATTGGGGAAAGCCAAAACCGTCCGGAATTCTTCTTTGGAGTTCCGGACGGTTTCATATTTTGGAATCGCTGTCAATTGCAGATATAAGCAGGATACCTATTATTTCTTTTTCCGCAGAACAACTGCCAATACAGCACCACAGATAGCAATCACTCCGCCGAAGCACGAAATCACAATTATAAACCAGCTTGGTATACCACCGCTGTTATACTTCGGTGCTTTTTCATCTTCATGCCCGGAGTCCTCAGTGGTTTCATCTGTTGATGCCGCTGTATCTTCAGGCTTGACTTTATTCACCATGATATATCCGCATTTGTCGCAGCGATTGTCTTCGTCTATATCGGTGTGCTTATCTTCTCCGCAATCTTTCCAGACAGGTTCAATCTCAATATTTTCGGTCAGCGTATCGCCTTTTTTCACCGGTTCTCCGGTTGCCTTATTTACCCAGCCGTCAAACTGATTGCCGGCTTCCGTCGGCGGAAGCACAGGCAGTGCCGGAACGGTGTTATCCGTACCCTTTGTTACGAGCTCTTTTGTCGCATGGTAATTTTTTCCTGACAGTTGAATTCCGGAGCTCGGAGGCGTTGCTGCTTCGCTGCCGCTCGGAGTTGTTGTCGAACCGGACGATTCGGTTTTGCCCGAAATATCGGACGAAGGTGTTTCGCTTGAAGACACGGACCCAGTCGAAATATACTTTTCATAGTCCGGGATGACGACGACCAATTTGCCGTCGGGAACGCCCAGTACAGGAATAATCTCCTTGACTGTGTATTCACAGATCTTACATTCACTCTGCTTTTCTCCCTCGAAAGTGTATCCCGCTTTCAAAACCGTTGTCCACGCACCCATCTTATGAGCGGATTTTTCCGTGGTCGTGTGGCAGTATTCACATTCCCGCCAGTGCTCGGATTCGGTATGCTTATGAACGTAATTGTGCTTTACAGCAGGTGTCTGCATATCCGTATAAGTATGACCGCACTCGCAGGCATGCGTTGTATATCCTCCCGATTCACACGTCGGTTTGGTTACAACAGCGGTATACTCATGTGTATGTCCGTCGGTCAACTTCGGAATAGCTTCTTCCTTTACAAAGCCGCAAACAGAACAGGTGAATTTCATCACACCGTCAGTCGTTTTCGTTGCTTCCTTTGTAACCGTACTTTCACAGAAAGTATGCAGTTCAGAATTCAGTATGATATCACATCCGTCGCCGCAGACCGTCCAGTGCTCATCCTCATCGTGCTCAATTTTACTTGATTTGCCGACGCAGTGACCGCCCTTGGAGCAGTAATGGTTTTTCCACGCGGCACTTTCGGGGCAGATACCGTGGCTGCAGCCGAAATTCTCTGCACTTTCTGTGCAGCAATCCTCACACAGCTCACAATCGGGGCAGATTTTCACGCAGCTTTCGCATTTTCCGCACTCCGTACAGAATCCGGCGCAGTCGGAGCAGTATTCACCGCAGTCGACACAGATGTTGTTGGCACAGTCGCCGCAGTAATAGCAGTCGCGGCACATTCTGTCGGCACAGTCGATGCAGATGCCGCAGTCGGGACAGAATTCATCAATACATCCGGAGCACTTACCGCACTTCTCGCACACGCTCTCAGCACAGTCTGCACAGACGGTGCCGCAGTCCTCGCAGATCTCCGTACATTCGCCGCACTGATAGCAGTCCTCGCAGAAGATATCATCCGCACATTCCCGACATATATCGCAGGACGCACAGAATTCATCCGTGCAGTTTGAGCATTTTTCACCACAGTCCGGACAGATATCCGCACAGTTTTCGCATTCCTCACCGCAAGGGCAGACGACGCCGCAGTCCGTGCAGAGTCCGCATGTTATGCAGAAGCTGTCCGCACCGGCACAGTCAACGCACGTGCCGCATTCCGTGCACACCTCTCCAACGGAGCAGTTAGAGCATTTCTCGTTACACTCCGTGCAGACGGTGGCACAGTTGGAGCATCCCTCTCCGCAGGCGCACACCGCTTCCACACATTCAAGGCAGAGCGAGCACACCGCGCAGAAATCCTCCGCGCCAACGCAGTTTATACAGTTTCCACAATCGGTGCATAGCTCGCCGTCCGAGCATTCACTACACTTTTCGCCGCACTCAGGACATATCTCCGCGCAGTTCGAGCAACCCTGACTGCAACTAAAGCAGATGTAGTCCACGCAGTTTTTACAGATAGCGCAGGTGTCGCAGAAGTTACCGTCGCCGCCCACACAATCGCGGCAGACACCGCAATCGGTACAAAGCTCATCTCCCGCACAGTTGGAGCATTTTTCACCGCATTCCTCGCATATGTCGGCGCAGTTTGAGCAGCCCCCGCTGCATCCGACGCAGACGTGATCCACACAGTATTTACAGATACTGCAATTAGTGCAGAAGTCACCTTCACCGCCTACACATTCAAGGCAGGTGCCGCATTCCGTGCACAACTCATCCGGTGCACAGTTTGAGCATTTTTCACCGCAGCTCTCGCATATCACATCGGCGCACTGATTACATCCGTTGCCACAGGAACACAGAACTTCAACGCATTCACCGCATTCTCCGCATTCGGCACAGAATTCGCCGCCTGCACAGTCAAAGCAGCGCTCGCACTCGGCGCACAGCTCATCGTCAGCACAATTTTCACATTTTTCGCTGCAAGCCACACAGATTACGGAGCATTCCGAGCATCCGTTTCCGCAGTAGCAGACATAATCCACGCAGTTTTTACAATATCCGCAGCTGGAGCAGTAATTGCCCTCTCCGCCGACGCAATCAAAGCATATTCCGCACTCTATGCAAAGCTCATCCTCGGCACAGTTTGTACACTTTTCGCCGCACTCGGCACATATGTATGCGCACTCCGAGCAGCCGTTTCCACAGGCACAGACATATTCAACGCACATTTTGCACACTCCGCAATCGGAGCAGTAATTACCCTCGCCGCCGCGACAAGTAAAGCACACCTCACAGTCGCCGCACAGCTCATCGTCCGCGCAGTTTTCACACTTCTCGCCGCATTCCGGACAGATTATGGCACATTCCGAGCAGCCCTCACCACATCCGACGCAGATGTAATCAACGCAGAATTTGCAAAGATTACAGTTCAGACAGTAGCTGCCGTCTCCGCCCACACAGTCATAGCAGGTTCCGCAATCCTCGCAGATACCGCCGTCGGCGCACTCCTCGCACTTTTCTTTGCATTGTTCGCAGATCAGGACACACTCGCTACAGCCCCTGCCGCATTCACATATGTATTCCGTACAGAATTTACACAGCAGGCATTCAGAGCAGTAGTTGCCCTCGCCGCCGAGACAGTCAAAGCAGGTTCCGCAGTCGGTACAAAGCTCATCTTCTGCACAGTTCAAGCACTTTTCATAGCATTGTTCGCAGCCGGTGGTGCATTCCGAGCAGCCCTCGCCGCAGTAGCAGATCCAGTCCGCACAGCCGATGCACAGCATGCACTGGGCGCAGTACAGCTCGTTACCCGCACATTCGGTGCAGATGCCGCAGTCGTCGCAGATGAAATCGACGCACTCCGTACAGTGCTCGTTGCACACGTCGCAGACGTCCCCGCTCGTCGAATAGCAGCCGCGGCATTTTTCGTCGCACTCGCAGCATTCGTCGAGACAGTTTCCGCAGTCGTCGCACAGCTCGTGGTCATCGTCACACGCGCCGCAGTAGCCGCAATGATGCTCCTCGTAGCAGGACGTGCCCGAGCCTTCACCGCAGTGATCGCCGTTATCGCATTTCCAGTCGTCATACCGCCAACTACCGCAATGCTCGCATTCTACACCATCCTCGTAGGCGGCATATACCGGCATCGCAAAGAGTGACAGTGAGAACTCAAGAATATTCTCACAAACCGATAGCAGATCGATTGCATATTGAGAATCATGTTCGTCATGGTCGTGATCGTCGTACGATAATTCCTGCCCGGCATGACTATGTATCTGGTTAGACCGTATATATCCCGAATTCGTTCCGATCAACAGCAAAAAGCAGAGCAGTATACCCCATATTCTTTTCATTTTCTGATTCATTTTTATCTCCATGCCGCCACAGGGGGCTCAAATATATTTTAATTAAAATTGCTCGTATTTGCAAAGCAAATCAAAATGGGTTGGGACCCATTTTGAGAGCAATTTGGGCGTGAAACAGGTGCAGTTCGATTTTAAACATGCTTTATTTTTCACGCTATACTCCTTCCATAACACCCCTTAGAATTTCCCGCCACCGCCGCCGACTGTGGTGCCGGAGTCCGCGATATGTGTCGATGAAGAACCGGAGCTGTCCGATTTTTCTTGCTTTGCAATCGTTTTATATTGGAGGAACGTCCGCTGATTCGTTTCTGTCCCTTGACGATCAGGATATCGTTGGCAATGGAACCACAGTAGCAAAACTCTTTCCATTGGTCAGCCAGCACGCCGCCTGCTGACCCGGTAATCGCTTCAATAAGTCCCATATGTATCTCTCCTGTTCTGTTATTCTGTCTTTTCGTGCTCTGCGAGCATTGCATCCAGAGCGCGCACAAATTTGTGGTAACCTTTCGGAAAATTCGCAGAACCTTCAGCACGGATCATCTGTCCGCCGTTTACCGTCGCCTCAAAGCAGAACATGATTCCGTCAGATACATTTTTGGGATGTTTGCCGTGGAAGCCGTCCCAACGAAGGATGCCGCAGGTGTTCATAAGTTCGATCATAGTCTGCACACCGCAGGGTGCGGTCGACTCAAGCACAAGCTCGTCTTCTCCATCACGGTAGGCTTCCCGATAACGCCGCACTTCCGTCACATCACCCTCGAATTTATACACATAGCTGCCGCGCATTCCGCGTAAAGTAAGTGTCATTGTCCCTGCCGATGTGACGTTTTTTTGCATTTCTCTACCGCATCCAAACGATCCAAGCAGCATTGTAAATACCATAACGGTTATCAGTATACGGATTCTTACGTCCACGGATCGTCGGATTTCGCCTTACGGATGCTCAGAAGCAGGAACTGATCCCACAGCATCCATCTGCCGTCACCGAGCCTTCTCAGGACGATCTCACGCGGACTGTCCGCGCCGCCGCTCTTTATGTATAGCTTCTTATAGCCTTCGTTTGCATCGGAATAAAGACCGCTTGTAACGGTTATAATAAACGGCGTGTCCGGCGTGTAATCGTTTGCGGGAACCGCGCCCTTGAAATAGGAGAACGGTACATGATGACCGTCACTGAAGCGATCGTTCAAAAACGAGATATCGTGATTGGACAGCGGACGGGGACCGCGCAGGAAATTGAGCATTTCAGTGCCGATCTGCTTGTCGGCAGCAAAGACGCACAGTGCGCATACAGTAAGAGCCGCCGTCGCAAAGGGACTGGCAAGCGATGCTTCAGGCAAAGCTTTCATCTCGTCAAGACTCTCGGGCAATGCCGCAAATGTAAAGGTTTCCTCGCTTGCAAAGGCAGATGCCGCGGCAGACTTCACCGCAGTCTGTGCGTTTTTCTTCAGTTTATCAAAGATTGACATGATAGATTCCTCCTCAATTCATTAATGTTCAAGTTTCGTCGCCGCACCGAACAGCATAATAAGTGCTTTTTCTGCTTCATGCGGCAGGAAACAGCTCTGATTGTCATGGACGTAAATCCGCTCGCCGCTTGCATATATGATATCCAGACTTTCTCCGTACATATCAGGCAGCCCGCTGACAGTATGGTAATATCCGTTGTGCTGTGCAAAATTGTGTGCTGCGACGATCTCCTGCAGGCGTGTCATAAAATCCGCGTCTGCCTTATACTCGCCCTTGTCACGCCCGCCCTGGCGGTCATACCAATCGTATTTTACAAGCACCTCGCCGGCTTTCAGAGCGGCATCCAGTGTGTAGACACGGTGACCTAAACCATCTGTTTTACAAGCCGCAAACAGCGAGATCTCAAAGTGAAACGTCACGATTTCGGTGGATTTGATCACCTTCGGCACATCAGCCCAGTATCGCTTTACAACACCGCCGTCTATATCATCCGTTTCTATTTTCGGACGTCTGCGGCAAAGTGCCGCAATGCCGCCGCCGACAATCGCGGCGGCAAACACGGCTACAAGCCCGATGAACGGCCATTTCATACGTTCACCTCGCTGTATCATCAGTTTTTCTTATTCTTTTTTGTAAGCACCACCGCAACCACTATGATGCAGGCAAGTGCAACGATACCACAGGCGATCACTGCGATCCACATTGCCGTATTATCGGAAGCAGGAGCTACATCGTCAACCTTCTCACCGTCAGGAGTTGTGTCTGACTTATCATCAGTGTCCGATACCTGCTCGGAATCATCTCCGCTTTCCTGTCTGTACGAGCAAACGGTGCACTTTCCCGACTTGTTAAAGTCGTGCGCTTCTTTTCCTACGACAATCTCGCCGCAGCCCTTTACAGTGCACTCCTTCCAGTGTGTATCCTCATCCGACTTCCACTTGGATTCCTTGTGTCCCGTCGCCTCAATGATAATTTCGGAGCCGTCAACTATCTCGTTGTTGCCCTTGCTGTCGCTGAAAATAGCGTTGCAGGATTTGCAGTAGTAGTAAGCCTTTTTGCCGCTTGTCGTGCAGGTTGCATCTACTTCATCCATCTTTGCGAGGCTATGCTCGTGCGAAAGCTTCGGCTTGATCATGTAGCCGCAGACAGTACACAGCTGAGCGCTCGTCTCTGTTGCCTCTGCGCCGGGGGTGTGCTTAACTACCGTATCGTGCTCACCGCAGATCGTACACTTATGCGCATGACCGTTCTTGTCGGTGTAATTCGGCGTTTCGCTCCACTGATGCTGCATCACTTCGCCGTATTCAGCCTTGCATTCGGCGCATTTTGCCAATCCTCCGCACTTTGCGGTCCCTCCGCTGTGAGAAATAATGGTATCGTTGATGCCGCAAACCTTACACTTGTGCGCGTGACCGGATGCATCCTTATAATCCCACGCACTTCCAAAGCTGTGCTCGGCAAGCTCGCCGTAGTATTCACCGCAGTTCTTGCAGATCGCGCGGTTTTCGCAGGTTGCCTTGCCGCCAGTATGCTCGAGCTTTTCGATCTTACCCCAAGAGTTTATGTCGGCAATTTCCTTAGTGCACTTGGCATCCTCAAAATTTTTGCCGCATTCTGGACAGAAGTAGTATGCCTTTTTGCCTGCTTCCTTGCAGGTAGCATTGACCTCGTCCACCTTCAGCGGAGAATGCTTGTGTTCCGCTATCTTGGGGAAGGTGTAATAAAGCGTAACTTCCTCATTGGTGCGTGAGCTTACCTCGGCGTTCTTGCCGTTGACGGTAGCGACCACGTTCACAGAGCCGGATTTATACTGGAACTCATAGCCGTCGTTTGTCCAGATCATAATCTGAACGGAATAGGTTTTGCCTTCTTCGAATTTGTCCAAGGTGGACATAGTTTTCTTATCGGTTTCGTTGTACCAGGAAATGCCGTTTTGGGTGGATTTATTGTTATAATCAGCGGCACCGTAGTTGACATTGCTGTACACCGCGGTGTAGTCGGGAGATTGGCCGGTAACGGGCGCATCAATGTCCGTGACACCAACCTTGCTGATGGCAATGTTTCCGGTAGCGGGGAATGCATATGTAACGAGTATTTCGTTCCTGTTTCCGGAAACAGTTGCGCTCTTGCCGTTGACGGTGGCAGTCATAGAAACATTACCGTAAGAATTGGTGGCAAATTCATACCCTTCCTTTGCCTTGATGCGGATATCTACCTGATAAGCCTTGCCTGGTAAGAATGCCTGCGTGCCGTCAGAGAGGATGTACGAACTGCCCACTTCAGACCAGCACATACCATTTTTGTAGTAGGCATCATTTCTGCCGTTATTCTCATATCCCGCACCGCCGGTGAAGGTATAGTCGGGTGCTTTGCCGGAGACGGGTGCATCAATGCCGGTAAGCTCAATCGTCTTTATTTGCGCGGCAGTATCACAGTCGAATACGCAGGCTGCAACCACGTACAGATTGGAATAGCTGTCGTACGTCGGAAGCACAGTGGCTGTTTTTCCGTTCATTTTAACCGTAACAGTGGGGAACGGTTTTCCGGGCTGTGCTAAAAAGTGATTCGGATCCGTGGCAAAGCTTGCACCGTAGACCGTGCCGAGCGTAAGAGTCAGCGTGTATTTCTTGCCGTATTCGAAGACTGCATTTCCTGCCAGAGCAGTACCGTCCTGCAAAGTCCATTCAACCTTGTTGACACTGACCTGACCGTTGTTCGCGTTTCCGTTTATGGCGTCAATGCTTATTCCCGAGGCTTGCCACGTGGTGGGAACGCGCTCGCCCGGTACAAGCGCTGGAACGTCAAACTCCACGCTTTCGATGGGAGCAGCCTCAACCGTTGGGAAGGTATACATAACGACCAGATATTTCTGATACGTGGTATCGTGCTCATATTTGGATGCGTCTATAGAGAAAAGGCTGTAATCCTGCGTATTGCTTGCGCTTGCAGTATTACCGTTTACGGTGACGCTCGAAACTGCCGGCCTTCTTGAGCTGTCGGTATTGAAATAGTGATTGGCGGTCGCAACCTCCAGAACCACGTAAACTGTATAGTTTTTTCCAGCAGAAGCGGTCGACGAGGTGCTTGTTATGTAATTACTTCCGTTCTGCTCTCTCCATGCCACCTTGATGATATTGTACTTCTGGGAGGCTTCTTCCGCTGTGAAGTCGAATGTTTTTCCTGCCGTCGGTGTATCAATTCCGGTAATTGTAACGTCGTCGATCTGATATGTGGTGAACATATCCTTCGCCGCAAACACCGATATCGGGAATATAACGAGCATTAGCACAAGGCAGAGCATAAATGTACATACTCGATAGACCAAAAAGCTCTTTTTCATTTTTAGAAATACTCCTTTATTATTTTAAGCTTTGTTCATTCGTGTTCAGCAAAACTTTTCTTCCGCAATGCGGACAATACTGCGTATCCGAAGCGAGAACTGTTTTACAATGCGGACAGTGGACGTGCATTCTTTTGTAGGTATCGAACAATGTCCCTCCGGATATTATACTTTTGCAGGCAGGGCAGAAGAAACTCCATGCTCCGGCGATCTGACCGCATTTTTTACATATCTTGAGCTTTTTCATAGCATACGGTCCCATACCGAAGGCTTCCAGACGGATATATTTTTGACTTCTTGTAGTATCAATCATCGAAGCATCCTCCGTAAATAAGCTGCTTTCCGCACTTTGGACATACATCGTCGGAGGCAGATACTTTTGTCCCGCAAAACTTGCAATATTCCGGTGTATTTTCCCATGGGGCGCAAGCTACACATTCCAACGCATCTGCGTTGAACATCGCTTCGATGACCCATTTCCCGCACTTGTGGCACAAATTAAAATGTGCTTTGCCTTCAGTATTCCATGCAAGTTCAAGTTCTCTTTCGGGTGTGTCCGCATGATATGACTTCGTAGTACATAAAAGTGCCCCGGTCAGGTCGCAGTAGAACTTATACCTATTCCCACCGGAATCGGTGATGATTTTATACGCTGCGGTTTTCTTTTTCGGCATAAAAAATTTACCTCCTTCATTGTGATGCTGATATGGATTTCTAACACTCCTATTACAAACAGCCATACACCATTGACTGTTTCAATATTTTGTGCTATAATGAGCGTAGCGAATTCAAGCATATCCTTCCTTTGAGTAATCAATCTGAAGGATATGCTATATTATAATCAAAACAGTTGGGGCGGTCTCCGAATTCATTGGCGCGTTTGAGGAGACTTGGCATAGGGTACCCCATAACTTCTTCAAGCCGAAGGCAAGATTTATACCCTCCTTGAACCTACCTCAAGTATTATTTAACAGATTTTCGGAGTTTTGTCCCCCACCCAAATGGGCAAAAGGTGGGGAAAAGAAAAAATATTTTATGTTTTTTCGATAAAATTACGAAAAGCGGAGAAAAAAATCATGAAAAACACACTTGCACACATTTTATCGAAAATTCTTTTACTGACCTTTGTGCTCGGAGGATTTTGCATCTCTATGAGCGGCTGCATGAGCATAGACTCTGACAAGTCATTGCTGGATCCGGGCGATCCGGTCACGCTTACGGTCTGGCACGTTTACGGTGAGCAGGCAGACGCTCCCATGAATCTGCTGATCGAAGAATTCAATGAAACGGTCGGACATGATAAAGGTATACGGATTCAGGTCACCAATGTAACGAGCACATCCAAAATTTTGGAGCAGCTTCTTGATGCGCAGGCAAGCCGGGAACTCCGGAGCTGCCCGACCTCTTTTCCTGTTATACACAGCATGTGCCGTCGCTCGGAATCGAAAATCTGCTTGACTGGAGTGAGTGGTTTTCGGACAAGGAGCTGGATGCTTATGTGCCGGAGTTTATTGACAGCGGCAGGATCGATGAAAAGCTCATCGTCTTTCCCGTGTCTAAATCCACTTACGCATTCTTTATCAACGGTTCGCAGTTTGCACGCTTTTCCGCAGATACAGGCGTAACATATGACAGCCTATCCGACTGGAACTCCTTCTTTACTGCTGCCGAAAAATACTATGAATGGTCGGACGGCAAAGCATTCTGTGCTTTTGACTACCTGATCCGCCACATGGAACTGGATATTCTGTCCCGCTACGGAGAGCTGGAATATACCGAAAGCGGTTGGTATGACGAGAACGATCCCGCTATAAAAGAGTCCTTCTCTATGTTCGCAAAAGCTCTTGCAAAGGGACTTGTCGTTGTATCAGATCTGTATGCAAATACGCAGGTCATGACCGGCGAGGTGCTTTCGGGCATCGGTTCCTCAGCAGCTGTGGGATATTACAACGATACCGTCACCTATCCCGACAATACTTCTGAAGCGATGGAGCTGAAAGTACTTCCTCTGCCGAAATCAGGCGGTGAAAACGAATATATGCCCCAGACCGGCGTTGGTCTGAGCGCTTTCAGAACGACCGATCAAAAAGCGGAAGCCGCATATGAATTTGTCAAATGGTTCACTGAAAGTAAACGGAATCTTGATTTTGTCGTCAGTACTGGCTATATGCCGGTGACAAACGGCGCGTTTGACGCGATCGAAGCCTATGACTTTACCGATGCCGGTTATGAAAGTCTCTACACAGCCATCAAAACGATGTACGACGAATATATTCCCGTTGTCCGTCCGGATTTTGCGGGTTTTTTTGACAAAACAAACGCATTGTACGCAGGGCTTCGGAAAATGCAGCCTTCTCTCACGGAACGCGCCGAAAAAGGTGAGAGCATCGCTGCACTGACCGAGGAGCTTTGGGAATTCTTCTGCGGGATCGATTGAAAGAGGCGGGAATATGCGAAAAACTTCCACATCCCGATATACCGCATGGTCTCTTAAAAGCAAATTATTTGTTTATATGCTTCTTCTGACGCTTCTGCTTCTTCTGATACTGACCGTGGGACTGATCGTATTCGGACGCACGACAAGTACGGAAGAAACATTTTTCGAGGCGCTGGACATTCAGATGGAGGTTTTTGAGAAGGACATCTGCACCCACTTCGATCATCTTGCCGCTTCTGCGATCACGCTGTCAGAGGATATGACCGCTATTCTGGAGGAGTATTTGCAGAAAAATGACCTTTCGTTTGCTGCTCTTAACGATTCAAAATCCGGTACTGCAGACATACAGGAAGCAATGATCGAACCGTTGCGTCAGAAGCTCTTTGCGGCAAACTGTTCCGGTGCATTTGTAATGCTGAATGCCACCGTCAACACATCTCTCCCTGAATCGGCTTTTTCCCGAACCGGCCTGTATTTGCAGATCAACGGCTATCACCCAACGGGTGCCGATGTACTGATGTATCGCGGATCTGCCGATATTGCCAAAGCGCACGGGATCATGCCGCACCGGAAATGGAGGCTGGAATTCCGGACAGATATGTTTCCCGATTATGCCGAGATATCTTCCGGTGCGGCGTTTCCGCTTGACTCGGCGTATCGGATCACCGATCTGTTCACCCTGCCGGGAACCTCTGAAAATGCACTTCTATTGACCGTTCCCATGCTTGGAGCAGATGGAACCTTTTATGGCCTTTGCGGATATGAAATCAGCGCCAGTTATTTCATGACCTATCATGTACAGCCCTCAAAGCTCGAACATCTCAGTTGTCTTCTGACAACTGCACATGAAAATGTCCTGATCACATCGGAGTCGCTTGTCTGCGGCGGATCAAATGGGTATTTTCATGCACTTACAGAGGATTACGCGGTCACTCGGCTTGACAACGGACTTACCGATTTTAAGTCAGATACATATATTTATATCGGACTAACCAAAAAGCTCTCAATTTCAGCCGGTTCCGGCGAGCATCTTCTTGCCGTTATGGTTCCGAAGGCAGATTATGACCGCGCTCGGTTTGAAAGTATCGCCCAGACTATCCTGCTTCTTGTTCTGCTGCTGTTTTTCACGGTGAGCTTCTGCCGCTATTTCAGCAGGCGTTTTCTGTCTCCGCTGCTTTCTGCGCTCGAGCAGATCAAGTCAGATAAGCGGGATGAGGCAGGCTCTGACATTCCAGAGATTCTCGACCTCATTGAATATCTTGACCGTCAGGACAAAGCCCACGGAGAGACGGTGAGTGCCCTTACCCAGAAGCATCAGACGGCTGAAAATGAAAAAATCCGCTTGCAAGCGGAATATGAAGCGGCATTGAACGATTTTAATAGGATCGAGACGGAATACTGCAGTGCGCAAAGTGAACTTAACCGGATACAGATGGAGCTTGAGCGGCTTGCCTATTCACGCAAGAATGAGATCGATCCGGCGGATTACCAATATTTTCTCGCAGGGCTTCAAACACTGACGGAAGCCGAGCGAAATGTTTTTGAGTATTACCTCGCCGGAAAAAGCGCAAAAGAAATTCTTGCACTGACCGGCATTAAGGAAAGTACGCTGAAATACCACAACCACAACATTCTGGGCAAGCTCGGCGTATCATCGCGCAAACAGATGCTACGGTACGCAGAGGTCATGCGGAATCAGAAAGAGGAGGACGTAACTTGACACTGGGGGATCGTTTGAATCAGATAATCAAAGAACAGGGGATCTCAAAAGCCGAATTCGCAAGACGGATCGGCGTATCTATGAATTATGTCTACATATTGACCGGAAACAGCCGTCCGGGGAACAATCAGAACAAGGTGATTTCTCCCATGCTTGCAAAAGTGATTGCTTACGAATTTGGGTATGATGCAAATTGGGTTCTCAATGGAGATGTGGAGAAATGAAGACAGCGAGATTTGCTTTACACCAAGGAGAACCAATGCCGTAAAAAGAAGCAGCTTTGCTCGACAAAACCTCGCTCATAATTTTTGAGGACTTAAAAGACCAATTCCACCGAGATGATTGGTCGGCATCGGCTTCGCCGTACAATGTCGCCAGAGCCGATAATTAGCACGCAAAAATATATATGATGATCCGTAAATGTTTCAACGAGTTTTGGGTGAAGAAGTTAAAGGATGCCGGGTATAAGCATCCCTTGCGTAGCTATTCTGATGATTATCCGATAAAACTTCTCACAAATAATGAGGGAAACTACATAGCCGGAACAATTATGGAAATCATAGAAGACGATAGCGTTCAATAACGTTTTCGATATTTTCTTCACCGCTATGGAAGAACCGCTTTCCAAAGAGCTTGAAGCCTATGCCTCCTCTGCGGAAAAATCCGTGGACGAGCTTGCTGATCATGAGATTCATTCTGTAATCGACAAAATTGCCGACAAGGGATTATCAACCATGATGGGGCTTCTCCAGCAAACGCAAAATGTTCCCGAAATCATCGGTATTACAAAGGAAAACGGTGCATACGAAGATTTGTATAACTTTCAAAAATGAGGATCTTGCCGATCCTCTTTTTGGCGTACTCTTTTTTGCCTCATTTTGAGGTTTTTTTATTTCGATTCTATTTCTTGTCGCAAAAATTCAAAAAAGAAACTAGCCCAAACGCATTTTTCTGCATTTGAGCTAGCCTCCCAAAAGGTTACGGTCTGTTTTTTATTATTCAAACGCCTTTATCATTTCCGCAAGCTTTGTCTGCAATAATTCCGCGTTAATTTTATAGCTACGTGAGAAGTTGGGGTCATTTTTACAAATGCAGTTGCGGAAAATGGAGTATGTAAAGTTGCCCAGCGCGTCGCTGTATATTCTGCCAAGGTCAAAGCTGACTCCGGCACGGGCAATGTCAAAGGTATTGGCAGCGATGGGGTCGGTGGTGTAGCGGGTCTTCATTGTGACCTCAAACAGCACCGGGGTTATGATGCGGTAGCCCTCGGAGGAGAGGCACTCAAGCACCATGGCAGCTTCTTCGGCGTGCGGAGCAGCGCCGGACACTGCATAGTAGCTGCACGGCATTCCAAGGCAGGTCGAATAGCCCTCCTGATCGGCAGTGTATTTCGGTATGGGCGCAATACCGTAATTGAAGGAGGCGTCACCGAGGTCGCGGCTGGCGTATCTTGCGCGGCTCATAAGAAACATCGCTCTGCTGCTCTCGAATTCGGTATTGCATTTTTTGCCGATATCGCACACCGGGTCGGCAAGGAAGCCGGCTACAAGCGTTACAACGTCCTGAGTGCGCTCACTGTTGAATTTATCTGATATTACCGGCACTCCGTCGGCGTCGCGGTCAATAGTGCGCAGTCCGGCGCCGTAGAAGAAGGGGTCGGTGTGCATGGTGTTGGCAACAAATCCGTATGTGGGGTCGGACTCGCTTTGTCTTCCGTCCAGCGCATGAGCCATTTCGAACATCTTGTCATATGTCCATGTGTTGCTGTTCATGCAGTCATACGGGCTTTCCAGCGCATACGCGCTCATGATATCCTTATTGAAGTACATGACGTACATCATGTAAAGCAGATTGGTGGAGAGGTCGCCCGTGGCAAAGAAGAGCTTGTTGTTTATGGTCGCCTCTGCTATCAGCTTTTCAGGCCACCAGGGAGCGGTGAAATCCAGGCTTTCGTAATCAAGCAGGTTCGAGCAGAAGCCGCTTGTAGCCGCGGTAGCCATTGCAAGGGTATATCCTGCGTAGATATCGTATGTATTCCCCGCGTCGTATGCGGCGCGTATCTTTGCAACATATTCGTTTCTCTTTGAGGCGTTGCCGGGAGTGCCCTGGAAGTCTATGTTTACGCCCATTCTGCTCTCGACCTTTTTGTTGCGG
>ULVD01066913.1_pt1 | contig 20190 bp, 17 predicted proteins | sample 1959101 | NCBI WGS metagenome assembly ULVD01 (sample SAMEA4835777, study PRJEB28245) | human gut metagenome | biome: gut microbiome; material: fecal sample | place: Denmark | collected 2008
AAAGGGGTTGGCTAGTGTGATACTAGCACCAATTCGCCTAATAGTGAATTGGTAAGTCTATATATTAATTATAAAAGTATATTTTGTCAAGCCTTTTTTAAATTTTTTATAAATTTTGTCCCATACCAATACTATATTCTGAATTAGGATTACTATCGAAATATTTGCTATCTAAATCTACGAAACCAATAACATTTTCACTTGGAATAACATACTCACTTTGACCATTATTATTCTTCCTAATAAGTCTACTTTCTGCATCTCTTTCACATCCTATAAGAATCATTATTTCTTTAGCTCTAGTTTGAGGATTACCAAGTTCAAAATCTACATAATGTTCTGGATCATCATAAAATGAATCTAACACTGGATTTACACAGCTAGATAATTTATTATCATCAATATATAATCCATTCTCACAAATAGAGTGACCATTTTCTCTTTCAGTTAAGTGAACAAAAAATTCAATATCATCATATGATAGTTCACTCATCGCATCTCTTAATTCTTCTAATTCCATTCTTATCACCATAATCATTATAACATATTTACTAAAAATTATAAAAATGTTAACATTATAATAGGAGTATAACATGAGTAGAGAAGAATTGTTAAAAATATCAAGAGAGTTAACTGAATCATTCATAAATAATAAAAATGGTTCTTTAAGAATAGAACATTATTTTATGCTTAGTATGGCTAAATTTATAATGAGTAAAGAAAGAATGATTAAAATTGATAGTAAGAATAAAACATTATATTTTGATGATACAGAAGAAAATAGTTTATCAGTAGACTCCTTTTATGAGCAAATTAAAGATAGTTATACTTTTACTATGAATGGCTCTATCATTCCCGAAGAAGTATTTGATAGTGTTATATTAGAACATAATAGTAATCCAGGCTTAAAAAAGAAAATATTTATTATAGGTAAAATAAGAGATTCACTCGCTCATGGAAAATATGATTTTGATACGACAAATAATAGAATAATTATTAGAAATAAATATATAGTTGGAAACAATGAATTTGATTTTGAATGTTCTATCAAGCCAGAAACTCTTGCTAAATTTTCTGAAAATACCAATCATGAAGCATTTAATACAACTTTAAAAAATCTTGGTAATGAAAAAGATTATACGTATAAATTAGATGATGAAACTGAAGAATTTTTAAATGAATATTCAAAGATTTACTCACAAAAAGGTAAAAAATATTATATAAAGAAAATTTATTATGAATTAGATGCATTAAATAGTAAATTCGAAGAAGTAAAAGACTATTGTAGTGAAGATGAAATTACTACATATAATAATTTATATAGAACAGCATTAACTTCATTATCAGAATTGGCTGCTAAGACAAAAACGTTAGATATAAACAGAACTAGAGTAAAAACAAAAACTCTATCAAATAAAACATCAATTCATGAAGAAGATAGCCTACTCGATAAAGTCGCTGATTCACTACTATCTATCGCAGCACTTATAGATAAAAAAGTAGAAAGAAATGTTGTTAATACAGCACTAGTATATAACCATTTATGTTTATTATTAAGTGAAAATAATACTTTAGAGTATAGATATTTAAGAAATCCATCTCTTCAAATATTCTTTAAAAAGAAAAACGAAAATGGAAAAGAAAATGATGTAACAGGTGCTCTTGGAATATTAAAAAAAGAAATCAAAATCTTTAATAGAAAATATCAAAAGATATCAAACTATCCAGAAACACCAAGTAAGTTAGAAGCAATGAAGAAAATATATTTAGACCTATATAATGGCATTATGATTGCTTTTGAAATTAGAAATAAAAGCATATATTCTAGAATAAGAAACGGAGTAATGCATTCAAGCATAGAGATGTCAAAAGGAAAAGTGATTATAAAAGATTCCGCTGAGCATAGCATGGATGATCCAACTTTCTATTGTAAAGCATCAAATGAAGAATTATTAGAATACACAAGAAGTATTGAAGAAGGCAATAATAAAGAAAATTATACACTAGGAACTTTCATAAGTGAATTATATATAACGTTAAGCAGTTATGGTATAGATTTAAATCAATTTAGAAACTTTTTCCAAAATCTAACAGATTGTTTAAAATATATAGATAGTAATATTAGACTAGATATTAACGTAGAAGAATTAAAAGACAAAATTGAAGGTAATAAAGAAGATAGTCAAACACAAGAAGAAGATTTAGATGATAAACCTCCGGGTATGTAAGAAAACTAAATTTCTTCTTTTTTTATAGTTAAAAATGTGATATAATATTGAAGATTTATCTGGAGGCGATAACATTGAACGATTTAAATGCTATAAAAGGTTTAGGACCGAAAACACTTGAAACTCTTAAAAATATTGGAATTGAGAGTATTCGTGATTTAGTAGAATATTATCCCTACAGACACGATTTAATAGTTCTTGATAATATAAAAGAATGTGTTGATAAGCAAAACGTAATAATAGAGTGTATTATAGACTCAGTACCATTATCAAGAAGATTTAGAGCTAATATGACAGCACTAACATTTAGAGCAATGTCTAATAAAAAAATGATAGCAGTTATGATATTCAATAGAGCATTTTTAAAAACGCAACTTCGCCCAGGAACAACAATTACTGTAATAGGTAAATATGATGCACTTAAAAATACAGTTATCGCTTCAGACATAAAATTCGAAAAAATAGTAACTGGTTCAATAGAAACTGTTTATCATTTAACTAGTGGTCTTACAAGTAAATCATTAAAAAAATATATAAGCGAAGCATTAACTATATTTGATGATTATACTGACTACGTACCTGAATACTTAAATGAAAAATATAAATTCATAAGTAAAAAAGATGCAATAAAATTAATACATGAACCACAAAATAAAGAAGATGTAAAAAAAGCAAAATTAAAACTTAAATACGAAGAATTATTTGAATTCATGTTTAAAATAAACTACTTAAAAGAATTAAATAAAGATAATAAAATAGAATATATAAGAAATGTTGATCCAGAAGATGTAAATGATTTTATAAGAAGTCTTCCATTTGAATTAACACCTGATCAAGATAAAGCAATTGAAGACATTTATAATGATATGACATCAAGTAAAAGAATGAATAGAATGCTTCAAGGAGATGTAGGCAGTGGAAAAACTATTATTTCAGTAATAGCTGCTTACATAAATCATTTAGCAAAATATCAAACAGCATTAATGGCACCAACAGAAGTATTAGCATATCAACATTATGAAAATATTAAGAATATACTTTCAGGAACTAATATGAGAATAGACATTCTGGTTGGAAGCATGAAAAAGAAAGAAAAAGATGAAGTAGTAGAAAAACTGGCTAAAGGTAAAATAGATTTCTTAATAGGCACACATGCACTACTTAGTGAAAACGTTATATTCAAAAATCTTGGACTTGTTATAACAGATGAACAACATAGATTTGGAGTAAATCAAAGAGCTAGTCTTAAAAATAAAGGTATACTTCCAGATACTTTATATATGTCAGCAACGCCTATACCGCGTACTTTTGCACTAACAATATATGGAGATATGGATATATCAAATATCAAAACTAAGCCAAAAGGAAGAAAAGAAATAAAAACAATAGTTAAAAGTGAAAAAGAACTAGTAGATGTTTATGAACTATTAAAGAGTGAAATAGATGAACATCATCAAGCATACATAGTTTCACCTTTAATAGAAGATTCTGAAGTAATAGATTTAACAACAGTAAACGAAATAAAAAGAAATATAGATTTATACTTCAATAAAAAAATAAAGTCTGCGATAATGCATGGTAAACTATCAAAAGCTGATAAAGATAAAATAATGAACGACTTTAAAGCTGGAAAAATAGATGTATTAATATCAACAACAGTAATAGAAGTTGGAATAGATGTTAAAAATGCAACTATGATGATAATATACGATGCTGAACGTTTTGGACTAGCAACACTTCACCAATTAAGAGGAAGAGTTGGAAGAAATGAATTTGAATCAACTTGTATACTTATAGGAGATAAAGAAAATAAAAGATTACAAGTATTAGAAGAAAGTAATGATGGATTCTATATAACAGAAAAAGACTATGAAATGCGTGGAGAAGGAGATTTGTTCGGAGTAAAACAAAGTGGAGACATGCAATTTAAGATAGCTAATCTTCATACTGACATGAAAATACTTTTACAAGCAAGAGACGATTCAAAAGAATTTTTTGATAAAAATAAAGATAATAATTTTGAAAATTATAAAGAATATGCTAAAATAATTAATGAAATGACAAATTTAGATTAAAAGGAGTGATTAAAATGGGTAGAGCTCATGAAGTAAGAGCTAAAGCAATGGCTGCAACAGCTGCAAAAAAAAGTAAATTATATTCAATCTATGCAAAGGAGATTTATCAAGCAGCGAAAGGAAACCCAGATCCATCAAGTAACGATGTATTAAGAAGAGTAATTGAAAAAGCTAAAAGGGAACAAGTACCAGCAGATGTAATTAATAGAAATATTGATAAAGTTAAAAAAGGCGTAACAGAAAACTATGATACAGTAGAATATGAAGCATTTGCTCAAGGTGGAAGTTCACTAATCATTAAATGCTTAACTGATAATTCAAATAGAACAATTAGTTTTGTTAAAACAGTATTTAATAAATGTGGAGCTAAAATGGCTGGACAAGGAGCAGTTAGTTTCATGTATGAACATCTAGGAGTAGTAGGTATCAAAGGACATTCTGAAGAAGAAGTAATGGATGCATTAATTAACGGAGACGTTGATGTAAATGATATCGAAGTAGAAGATGATACAGTAGTTGTTTATACAGAAGTAGCAGATTTAAACAATGCTAAAAAAGCATTAGAAACTGCATTCCCAGGAATAGTATTTGAAATAGATGAAATTTCATACTTTGCTAAAGATACAGTTACACTTGAAGGTGAAGATAAAGTAAAATTTGAAAGATTACTTGATATGCTAGATGAACTAGATGATGTTAGCAATGTTTACCATAATGTAGAGTTATAAAAAACTCTACTTTTTTAATTATTTATATGTTACAATATATATGGAGGATATAATGAAATTTAAAAGTATGAAAGATAAGAGTTTAGATGAAATAAGATATAATCCATACACAGAAGGAACACAAAAAAATATAATAAAAGGTGAACACAACGATATTAAAAGAGCAATAGGCGTAACATCAATAATCAATGCATTAATAGCTAAAGGAAAACAAAAAGAAGCACTTAGAACATTAAAAGAAAAAAATATAGATAAAGAATATTCAGCATCAGAAGTATTTAGTGAGATGCTAGCAAAAGCAAGTGAAGAAGTCACATCATCAAAAGAATCATTTGATGGAATAACTTTAGGATAGGAGAATATATGAATTTTAATATAGATGATATAATAGTATTTAATGATGGTGAATATTTAATATTAGATGTTATAAGAGAAAAAAATAATACATACTTATATTTAATTAATAATGATGAATTTAAAGATGATGTGTCAATAGTAAAAGTTAATAACAATGATAATGTAATAGAATATACACCAATAGATAACGAAGAAGAATTTGACTTTGTAGTAAATAAAATATTCTTAGATTTTAAAGATGATGTCCTAGATTTTGCAAGTGAATAATAAAACAAAAAATATCAAATAATTATAAAAAAAGTTTGATATTTTTTTTATTTAAAATATATTGACTAATGTACCATGTCATATTAATATAGTTGACACAGATGAAAATATCAAAAATATTAGTTTTTAAATACAAACTAGTAGCAATTTATTTTCTATTTTGATATAATCATACTAGAATAGTTTAAATAGGAAGTGAGATAAAATGTTATTTATTACATCATTAATATCAATATCATCAGTAGCTACATGGATATTTTTGCCTCTTAACGCAATATTTTTAACGTTAGATGGCATTGTATATTCATTATTAGCTTATACATATAAAATATTTATGTTAATAGCTCAACTAAATTATAATGTACTATATGCGTGGGTTTCACCATTAGTAGATAGAGTAAATGCTATTATACTCGTTATTATAATGTTCAAAATTGGATATACGTTAATACAATATATGATAAATCCAGATAAACTTGATGATACCAAAGCAGGAGGACCAGCATTAATTAAGAATATAGGTATATGTGCAGGTTTATTAATAATTTATTCTTTTGTTTTTAGTGTATTAAATGAAGTTACATTATTAATGATTGGCGTACCGGATGGTTACGAATTTACAACTTTAAAAGAAATAGCCGATATTACAAATACAGGAGAAGAAAAAGGTGGATTTGTTTCTAGACTTATTTTTGGTTCAGAATCAAACAATGTTGAAAACTTCGGTAAAGAAATAGCTATAACAACTTTAAGTACATTCCTTTATACAAAGCCAGGAGAAACTTCTCCATTAGATAAGATTTATAATGAAATACAAAATAGTGATTTAGAATCCATCGATATGATGAGAATAGTAGAAGTAGTCGCAAGAATAGGAAAAGATGTTGAATATAAATGGCCAATTGTTAGTACAGCAGCAGGTTTATATTTAGCATGGCAAATTATTAAATTATCAATTGAATTAGCAATTCGTATATTTAAATTAATTGTTTTACAAACAATCGCGCCACTTGCTATAGTAAGTATAGTAGATGGTGGAACAAGCAATCAAACGTGGAAAAGTTATACAAAAGCATTAATAGGAACATGGACAGATGCATTTGTTCGAGTCGGGTCATTATTTATAGCAACTGCATTTATAGGTAAATTCTTCGCTGAAAGATCAGAATTATTACCAGAAGCAGTAGGACTAACAAAAGGTTTAATTACATTAATTATGTTATTCGCAGCATTCCAATGCGTTAAATTAATACCAAATCTTTTAAATCAAATATTCCCAGGAATGGGAACTGGCGAAGACCATACAAAAGGCTTTGGAAAACTACTTGGTGGAATTGCTGGAGCAGGACTTGGAGCAATATCTGGAGCAGCAGCTGGAATTATTGGTGGAGCAGGAGCTGCTGGAGTTGTTGGAAATGTATTAAGCGGTGGATTTTCTGGTTTCCAATCTGGACATAAGGGAAAGAATGTAATGGATTTCTTTAAGAATCAAGGACAAGTATCCCAAGGAAATAGAGACAGAGCTCAAAGAATAGCAAGACAAGGTGGAGGACTAAGATATGCTGGTGCAGCAATTGAAAGAGGTCTTGGAATACCACAAGGTCAACAATTGAGAGCACAAAGAATAAAAGATACTGCAGCGGCACTAGATAACATGATGAAAGCAAGAGGGGACGCATTAGGTGCATTAAAACAAAAGGGAGTAGTTACAGATTCTAATGGATATAATTTAGAATTTGAATATGGAAGCACAAGAGACGAGACAATTGCAAATGCTAAAAACGGTGCAGAATATAAAGTTTGGGAAAATGAATATAGAAAGGCATTTGAATCTGGAGAAAGAGACAGAATGAATAATGCTTCTGCAAAAATGAAAGAATATGAAGATTTAGTTGGAAATGCATATGATATGGAACTATTTAACAATGACAGAGTTAATGAAGATTCTAGTGTTCAATCCGCAACAAGCTTATATGATATGAGAGCAACATCATTTAAGGATAAAAGAAGTAAAAATGGTAAATCAGCAACGCAAAAATTACGTTCAAGTATTAATGATGGAACTACAGATGCAGTAAAACAGCAAAAGAAAAAATATGAAAAAGATGTAAGAGAAATAGAAAATTCTTCATCAGTTCAAAGAGCAACAAGACAAGATAGATATGGGGGAAAATAGAAAGGAGTAAGATAAAATGTATATAATACCTGCTAATAGTAAGAAAAGTCAGTTAATATTCAATGTGTTTAGACCATTTGATTTGTTTGCTGTATTGTTACCTGGTATATTACTTACTACAATCTTTCTATTTATATTTCCAGGTGATACAATAAGTGACATAGTAATAAAGTTAACACCAATTGGAATAGCATTATTCCTTGTGTTGCCTGTGCCATTTTATCATAACGTTTTAGTTTATATACAAGAAGTAATTACATATTTTAATAGTCAAAGAAGATATTATTGGAGAGGATGGTGTGCTAGCTATGTGGGAGACGATGACAGGGATGCCCAAGAAGCCAAAGGTAAACGTTAAGGCACAAAAATATGCTGAAAATTGGTTACCAATAAGGGGAATACAAAATGGAGAAATAATACTAGATAATGGATATAGAGTAACAGGAGTTAAAATCAAACCAAGAAATATATTTATTCTTGATTATGATTCTCAAAATAATGCAATATTTAATTTGAGAAATTTCTATAATACTGTGGACTATCCATTCTGGCTAATAGTAGCAGATAGACCTGTAGATATAAATGTTTATCTAGCACAACTAAAATTATTATTTAATCAAGTACAATCACCAGCTATAAGAAAACTAGTAAGAGAAGATATTGATAAAGCAAATCTATTTATGAGTAAAGAAGTAAATGTAACAGATACGGAGTACTTTATATTATTCAAAGATAGAAGACCAGAAATAATTCAAAAAAGAATACAAAACTTAGTATCTGGTTTAGCAGGAGCAGGTCTTCAATCAGCTCAAACTAGTAATGATGATTTAAGAACATTACTAGATGGATTTATGAATGGTGGAGATACAACTAATTTTGGGACGGTGATGCCACGATGAGCGTAAGTTTTAAAAGTCAATTAGCTCCTAAGAGCTTAGAATTTAAATCATCTGAAATAATTATAAGTGATAAGTATTGTGCAATATTAACAATAATAAGCTATCCTAAAATGATACAAGAGGGATACTTAGCAAATTTAACACAATTATCTGGAATAAAAATATGTATTAAGCATATACCAATTGCATTTTCAGTTTTATCAAAGATGTTAAATAAAGAAATAGCTGATATGAAATCTAGATATCAAGATGAACATGATAAAACAATGCAAGAACAAATTAGACAAGATTATGAAAGTATTGAAAACTTCATTCAAATGTTAACAGCTACACAAGCAAGAATCTTTGATTTCCAAATGCACATTATGATTTCTGCTGATTCTCACGAAGAATTAGAAAATAAGAAAGTTCAAGTAAAGAACTACTTAGATGCAATGGGAATGAAAGGATTAGTTCTTAGATTTGAACAAGAAAAGATACTTAAGAGTATGCTTCCAATATTTGAAGCAAATGATATAGAAGAAAGAGTTGGAACACCAATACCAACAGTTACTATGGCAGCAATGTATCCATATGTATTTGACAGTATTAAAGATCCAGGGCTTTCATGTTTACTTGGAGTTGATTATTCAGGAGGAGTAATACTATTTAACCAATTCTTATATCAAACTAAAAAAGAATTTAATAGAAATAATGCTAACATGATTATACTTGGTACTTCTGGTTCAGGTAAATCAACAGCAGCAAAAGTACTTCTTAGAAGTAACATCAGAAATGGTCATAAAATAATCGCAATAGACCCTGAAGGTGAACTTGAAGATATGACTAAATTATATGGTGGAGACTTCATTGATTTAGGTAAAGGTGGAGACTTTGGTATGATAAATCCACTTGAAGTAGTACTTGATGCTGATGAAGAAGAAATGCAAGAAGGATTAGGATATGCAATTCTTACTCGTACACTTCAAACACTAAAAGCATTTATGAAATACTATAGCCCAGACATTGAAGAAGATACATTAACAATGTTTAGTGAAGTAGTACAAGACACATATAGACGTTATAAAATAGATTATAATACTGATTTTACAAAAATAAATGCTCATGATTATCCAACATTCGATGATGTGTATGCTACTATCAAAGGAAGATTACTTTCTATGACAGAACATACTCGTGAAAGAGAAGTTATGGAAAAACTTGAGTTAAAGATTAGACCACTTACTAGAGAATTAAGATATTATTTCACCGGTAAGACAACAATCGATACTGATGCAGACTTCATAGTATTTAATATTCGTGAATTAATGAATGCTGATAATAATATCAGAAATGCATTATTCTTCAACATATTAAAATACGCATGGGGCTTAACATTAGATAGAGAAATAAATACAATATTAATGGTTGATGAAGCACATATGTTACTTGCAGATCAAAATACTTTAGGTGCTGAATTCCTAGCTCGTATTCAAAGACGTAGTCGTAAATATAACACAGGAACAATCATTATTACTCAACAACCTACAGACTTTGCTGCACCAAATGTAGTAATACATGGTAAAGCTATTTTCGATAATGCATCTTATTACTTAGTAATGGGACTTAGAAAACAAGCAGTAGATGATTTAGCAAAACTTGTAGATTTAAACGATCAAGAAAAAGATTCAATTAAGAGATATAGTCAAGGACAAGCATTATTCGTATGTGGAAGCAGAAGAATGCGTATTAATGTAATTGCTACTCAACAAGAATTAGAATCATTCGGTTCTGGAGGAGGACTATAGTATTAGTCCTCCTTATTTAAAAAGAAGGAAGTGAAGTATGGACGAAAATATTGAAAACGAAGAAACCACACAAAGTAGTCAACCTAGAAGAAGGCCATCTGCATTGAGTGAACTTGCAAGTGGTTTTAGAGCTGGTATAAGTGGACAAAATCCAGCTGATATAGATGCAATAAATAATAGAGGCCGAAACACACCTTCTGATATAGGTGGCAAACGAAATAAAAAAGAAGAGGAAGGTGAAACTCAAAAGGAAAAGGGAAGCGACCTTCCAGAAAAAGATGGCCTTGATAAAAAAGATAACAAAGGCGAAAAAGCAAGCACAAAAGATGAAAAAGGTGGCGCAAAAGGAAAAGGTAACAATGCTGCTGCTAAAGCAGAAGCAGCAAAGAAAGCCAAAGCAGAAGCCACTAAAAAAGCTGCAAAAAAAGCAACAGGAAAAGCTGGAATGGCTTTAAAACTTAAAATATATTTTTGGATTGCAGTAGTTGCTATTGGACTATTATCATTAATTTTTTTAGTTGCATTTTTTGCATTCACATTTGACAACTTAACATCATCAATAACATCTTTTTTTGGTATTTCAGAAAAAGGTTTAGAAGATGATGATACAGGTGCTAGTATTGATAAGCAACTAGAAGATGGACTTTATACAGATGATAAATATAAATATGTAAAACCTAGTTGTGATATAGACAATTATGATGAGGATACCTGTAAATGTGATAATACACAGGAAGAATGCGTAGAATTAGGTGCTGAAGAATTAGTAAAAGTATTATATTCAGATAATAAATGTAAAGTTGATGATACATTTTATAAAATATTAGATAAAATATCTGAAATATTTAATTTTAGGGGGTTGTTCACCGATGAATGTCAGCTAGTTAGATATGTTAGAGGAAAAATTACAAAATATAATGAGAAATTCAATACAGAACTTGATTTAGGTATAGTTATAGGAACAATATTTTATGGGTATGACCAACAAGCAAATTATAGTAATTATAAAGAAGGAGCAGAAGACGCAGATTTCATCTCAGGTTCAGAGCATTTCCAAGTATTATCAAATATTATAGAAGATGGAAAATTAACAAAAAAAGATGTAGATAGAATTATTCAAAATACTATATTTGAAGAAGTATATGCATATTGGGATTGGGAGATCCACGAAGATGAAGAAACAGGAAGACGTTGGGGAACATGTACATCGGATGTTCATAAATCATTTACATATAGCTCAGATAAATGGAAAATGTTTATCAGATGGAATGATGAAAATGATGATTCAAGTAGAAATGAGTTTAGTGTTCCAGGATATATGGGATATGGAAACTCAAAAGTATTAGATTTAGGTTCTATTAATAGTATAGGAGATAAACCAACAAAAATATGGGGTAGTGGTTATGTATTTGACACAAATTTAAATAGTTCATATACAACAACAGATGATGAATGTAATGGAACATATACAGAAACTGAATTGATGAAAATGTATAATTTAGATGCAATATATGGACTAACAGACGCGTTAGATTATTTTGAAAGTAGAGGATTTGAAGGCATAATTGATACAAGTCATTATTTTCAAAAAGTAGAAGAAACAAATTCAACAAACAAAGATGTGTTTACTCCACATGAATCAAAATATATGAGAAAAGGTTCTTCTAGTTATTCAACATATAATATAAAATATGATTATAATGAAGGATTTGGTTACGTAGATTTTCCAGGATTTAAAGAAGCGATAGATGATCCAAAAACAGATCTAGAATATGATGAAAAAATAACACCAAAAGAAATTGAAACAATTATTGAAGAAGTAATGGATAGAAAAAGTCAATTGAACGAAGTTTTATTAGCGAGAGATATGGATAATCCATTATATGGAGAAAATGGATACTATGATCAAGATGGAAATTATATAGAAGGCATAATACCAAATACTAATGGTTCCGTAATAACGAATGCTAACTGTAAGCCATACTTAAGCACTGATTTAAGTAAAGTAATAGTAACAGTTAAAGATTGTGATGGTAACAAATTGCGACAAGTAGTATTTAAAGACTATATTATAGGAGTTACAAAGGCAGAAATAGATAATTATGAAAATTCAAATTATGCAATATCAGCAATGATCGCAGAAATAAATTACTCTCTAAATAGACATAATAATTATTCAAAACTTCCAAATATTACTATGAGAAGTGGTAACTGTGATCAAGCATTTAGTTCACCAAAAGATGGATGCCATCCAAAGAGTTCGGGCATAGTTTGTGGTACAAAAGATAATGGAGAAAAATTTAACTGTACTAGCTATATACCAGGAGCGTCATCAAGTGGTGAATACTTTAAAGAACCAATGAGTTCTACAGAGTATAATGCATTCTCAGCATTATATGATGAAGCATCAAAATACTTAGTAATAGAAAATGGTAAAATAAAGCAAACCAGTTATGTAGATAAGAAACAAAAAAAATGGGAAAGTATGGCAAATTCAGGATCAAACTTTGTAGAAATAATTAAAACTTCATATCCAGAAGCAGATCTAATTAAATGTTACGACGAAAATGATACAACAAATAACACTAATCAAGGTGGCGATACAATGCAAATGGAAAGAGAATAAAAGGAGAAACTATGCAAGAAAAATTAAGAGAAAATAAACCAACTGTAATAGTATTATCAGGAGCATTATTAATCATAATTTTAGTGCTTCTCCTTTTTATTCCATTAAGACAACAAGAAGAAAAATCTAGTAAAAGATATTTTCCAAATTATGAAAATATAACTATAAATGAAAAAGTAGTAAAAAACAAAAAGAAATACAATAAAGTGGTAGAACAACTTGAGAATGATGAAACATTTAATAAATTATTAATGATAAATGATTATGATTCTTCGAATGCGAGTAAAAAAGATTTAGAAAATATGTTAACTAATTATATATTACTTTATACAATAGAAAACACTAGAACAATGAGAGAAATAAACGTAGACACAGGAATATTTTGTTTAAAAGAAGACTACTTAGTAACAAGTTTTAAAGACTTATACAATACTGATATAACAAAATATTCAAGTTCAATTATTTATTATTTTGAACATGCATTTAAAAAAGGAAATGAATATTGCTTCTATTATGACAACATTAAAAAGAAATATGGTAAATCAATAATAACAAGCATAGATACATTAACTTATAAGGATAAAGTAATTACAGTAGATGCGTATGTTTACTCATTTAAAGATAGTACTCAAACTAATAAAATAGATAGTATAAAAAAAGAACTTGAAAATAAGAACTACAGTACAGCATCTAATATAACAATTAATGAGTTAAATGGTGAAGCAAATAAGAAGAGAATTAATTTCAAAATATTCAATAATGGAAAATATTTTAAATTTCAAGTTATAGATATTAAAACTTTAGAATAATTAGTGAAAAAAAATGTTTTATGTTGTATAATGTAATTAATTGAGGTGAAATAATGAAACTAAAATTTAGAGCTGATAAAAAAGATATAGTAATATTTCTTATATTTTGTTTAGTATTATTATATTTAGTTGCGATTGCTGTATTGAATTTAAATAGTGTAGCAAAAGATGGTACATTTAGAGGTTTAAATCCAATTCCAGCATTTGGTAGCGAATTTATAACAGCAACACTATTATTTTACATTTTATCTTTAGTAGCAATATTCACTGCATGTTCATCATACTTTTTTGAAAGAGAAGATGGATTTGGTATTACTACAGAAAAAAAATCTAAAAATGATGGTTATTCAAAATTAATGTCAGATAAAGACATGAAAAAAGATTATGGAATCAAAAAAGTTCATTTAAAAGATGATTCTTATGAAGCCGGAGGTATTCCAGTAATCAATGATGGAAAAGATGCATGGGTAGATGCAAATGGACAACCTCACTCATTAATTATGGGTGCATCTGGTTCAGGTAAAACTCAGGCATTTATGTTCCCGTTAATTAAAATTTTAGGTAGAGCTGGAGAAAGTATGATAGTTACTGACCCTAAAGGTGAGTTATATGAAAACTGCGGTAGTCTACTTAAAGAAAAAGGATACAAAATTATATTAATTAACTTCCGTGACCCTAGAGAAGGAGCAGCATGGAACCCATTTAGTTATCCATATAGAATTTATAAAGAAGGAAATTCAGATAAAGCTAACGAACTTTTACAAGACCTTGCTAGTAATATATTAATTGACCCAAATAATAAAGCAGAACCATTTTGGGAACAAACTGCATCTAACTTCTTTACAGGTTTGTCATTAGGATTATTTGATGATGCTACTGAAGCAGAAATAAATATCAATAGTATCAACATGATGGCAGAAACTGGAGAAGATAGAATAGGAGCTTCAACTTACATAAAAGAATACTTCAAAAGTAAAGGTGAGTTAAGTCCAGCATATATCGCCGCAGCATCATGTATCAATGCACCAAATGAAACTCGTGGTGGTATCATGTCAACATTTAGAACAAAGACAAGAATATTCTCATCACAAGAAGCATTATCAGAAATGCTTTCATATAGTGATTTCGATATAAGAGACATAGGAAAAGAAAAAACAGCAGTATTCTTAAAAATACATGATGAAAAAACCACATACCATGCACTTGCTACAATATTCGTAAAACAAGCATACGAAGCATTAATTGCAGTAGCACAAACATGTCCAAACTTAAAATTACCATATAGAACTAACTTTATTCTTGATGAGTTTGCCAATATGCCAGCATTAAAAGATGTTGAAACAATGATTACAGCATCTCGTTCAAGAAACATAAGATTTAGTTTCGTTATTCAAAACTTCTCACAATTAAATAAGGTATATGGTAAGGATGTAGCAGAAACTATAAAAGGTAACTGTGGAAACTTCGTATATATCATGAGTACAGAGTTAGCTGCCTTAGAAGAAATAAGTAAACTACTTGGTGATCAAAAACCAGCTAAAGCAGAAAAAGATAAACCAGCTCCTCCAATTAGACCATTATTCACAGTAAGTGATTTACAAGCTCTAAAAGAAGGAGAAGTAATTATCAATAGATTTAGAAGTATGCCTTTCAAAACAAAATTAGTTTATGATTATAAAATTGACTGGGGAAAAAAGTATGAACAAATGGCATATACTGAAAGACCTAGAAAAGAAGTTAAAGTATTCGATTTAAAGGGATTTGTTACTAAAATGAAAAGTGAGCAAGGAGAACCAGCGGGAGCTGCAGCAGGAATGATGGGTGGAATGCCTCCATATATGCCATCTGGAATGATGATGGGTGGAGCAAGACCAACTACACAAGCACAACCTATGCCAACTTCTATGGATGACTATATCAAGAGATTAGATGAAAAAATAGCAGAATTAGAAAAACAAGAAGCAGAAGAAAAAGCACAAGCTGAAATAGAAAAACAGGCTGCTTCTGCTGAAAATACTGTTGATAAAGTTGAAACATCTCCAGTAGTAAATACTGTGCCACTAACAGAAAAAAGTGAAGAAGACCTAGAAAAAGAAATAAGTGATATCTTCGGACATAAAGTAGAAGAACCTCATGCTGAACCAGTAAAAGAAGTTCCAATTTATGAAGAAGAAAAGAAAGATAAAGTATCTGACATAGACTTCAATAAATTTATTGTGCCAATGCCAGATGAAATAGAAGAAGATGAATACGATGTAAAGACTCCAGTAACTCATTATGAACAAGTAACAGAATCAGTTAAGTCAGAAGAACCAATAAAAGAGACTGAAGTTACTGAAATACCAAGATTTACTAGTCCATTCAATCATACAAATACTGAACCTGTTAAAACTGAACCAGTATCAGTAGGACCAATGGAAAATATAGAAAAACCAAAAGTAAATATTGATGTTGATAGCGTAGTTGTAAATAACAAAACAAATGATGAAGACTTCTTCGATGATTTCTTTGGAAGTGAAGATGAATAATAATATTCATCTTTTTATATGCATAAAATTAACTAGGTGATTAAATGAAAATAATAGATGTTAGTGATAAATATACATACGCACAAAGTCATATAGATGGAAGTATAAACATTCCATATGATATGTTAATTAATAACTATAGACAGTATCTTAATAAAAATGATAAATATTATTTATATTGTAAAAGTGGAAAATTAAGTAAAAGAGCTACTATAGTATTGTCATCCTTAGGGTATAAAGTCTACTATCTAGAAAAATAAAACTAAATATATTATAATTATCTCGTGATATATATGGATTATTTTAATGAGATAATTAATTTTATTGAAAGTTCAGGACTTATCGGTGTACTAGTAGGCGCCCTAATAATAGTTTTTGAATCAATCATACCAATCCTTCCATTAATGCTGTTTATTACCATTAACTTTTTAGCATTCGGAAGTTTTTTTGGATTCTTAATTTCATGGATATTCACAATTATAGGCTGTATAACTTCATACTTTATATTTAAAAAAGGATTAGGTAAGAAGTTTGAAGTATTAACAGAAAATAAAGAAACAATAAATAAATATAAAAAAGTATTTAAAAATATTAGTCTTGGAAACTTAACACTTTTAATAGCACTTCCATTCACACCAGCATTTCTTGTAAATATTGCTTGTGGTCTAGTTGATATGGATTTTAAGAAATTTTTAATTGCAACAATCATAGGTAAAATATCATTAGTATACTACTGTGGATTCGTAGGTACTTCAATACTAGAAAGTTTTTCTAATCCAATAATACTAATCAAAATAGTAGCATTACTTTTATTTACATATATACTAACTAAAATAGTAAACAAAATACTAAAAATAAAATAAGTGTGTTAAAATATTAATGGTGATAATATGGAGTACTTAATAATTGGACTTTTAATAATAATTATAATCTTATTAATAATTTTAATAACTAGAAAAAATGATAACACTGAACTTAATGATAAACTTTCTAAAACTGAAATAAGTGTTATTAAAGAAATAGGGGACTTCAAACATAATTTTTCTAGTGATATAAATAAAGATTTTAATGAATTAAATGATAGAATCGAAAGAAAACTAAATCTTATAAATCAAAAAGTAAATGAAAAATTAGAAGATGGTTTTGATAAGACAAACAGGACATTTAATGAAGTAATGAATAGACTTACTAGAATAGATGAAGCACAAAAGAAAATAGATGGTCTTGGTACTGAAATTATATCTTTAGAAAGTATACTTACTGATAAAAAGAGTAGAGGTATATTCGGAGAAGTCAATCTTTATCATATCTTATCATCTATCTTTGGTGAAAAAAATGATAGAATATATAGAACACAATATACTTTATCAAATACAACCATAGCTGATGCAATAGTATTTGGTCCTGAACCTTTAGGGACAATCTGTATAGATTCAAAGTTCCCATTAGAAAACTATAGAAGACTTGTTGAAAAGGGAATAAGTGATACTGAAAGAGCACTTAGATATAAAGCATTTGATGCTGATGTTAAAAAACATATAGATGCTATCGCATGTAAATATATTATTCCAGGAGAAACATCTGATCAAGCAATAATGTTCTTACCAGCAGAAGCAATATTCGCAGAAATAAATGCATATCATACTTCATTAATAAAATATGCTGCTAGTAAGAAAGTATGGATAACTAGTCCAACAACATTAATGAGTTTGCTTACTATTATAGAAGCAGTACTAAAAGGACTTGAAAGAGATAAATACACTTCAATTATACATGAAGAATTAAATAGATTAGGAGTAGAATTCGGACGTTATAAAGAACGTTGGGATAAATTATCAAGAACAATACAAACAGTCAATAATGACGTTGAAAACATACACAAAACAACTGAAAAAATAACTAAGAGATTCGATTCAATAAATAATGTAAAACTAGAAGATTCTTCAAAACTTTTAATAGAAGAAGATAATTAAAAAGGATTCAACAGTGAATCCTTTTTCCTTGGTAACTATCTCTTCTTACCATTTCTTTATCAATATCATCAAGTACACTAAACTTTTTTAATAACCAACTTGGTTCAACTAATAACTCTCTTATTGGATCTCCTGTTATTCTATGAATTACTATCTCAGGTCTTAAAAGTTCTAATTGATCTATAACTACATCTATATATTCTTCTTTACTTAAAACATGAAAATGAGTAGTATTATATAAATTTAATATTGGAGTATCTTTTAATATAAAAAGCATATGTATCTTTATACCTTGAATATCTAATTTATTTAAATATCTTACTGTATCAAGCATCATCTCTTTAGTTTCAAATGGAAGACCATTTATTATATGTACAACTACATCTATATTTCTTTTTCTAAGTTCTAAAACGGCATCTTTAAACTGCTCTAAAGTGTGTCCTCTATTAATAAGTTTAGAAGTGCTTTCATGTATAGTTTGAAGACCTAATTCTACTATTAAATCAGTTCTATTATTTAATTCTTCTAAATAATCAAGAATGTCTTTATCTAATGCATCACATCTAGTAGCAATATTTAACCCTATAACATTGTCTAATTTTAATATTGGCTCATACTTACTTTTAAGAGTTTCAGCGTCAGCATAAGTATTAGTACCAGCTTGAAAATATCCAATATATTTAGCATTAGGCCATTTCTTTAAAGTATTATCTCTTACTTTATTAAACTGACTTATCAAATCCATCCCATCATTTTCACCACTACCATTATAACAATATATGCATCCAGTACCATTCTTTTTATTTGGACAACTAAATCCAGCATTCAAAGAAACTTTAAAAACCTTACATCCATATTTATTCTTATTATAATAATTTAATGTATGATATCTTTTATTATCAAGAGTATATTTAAACATAATATTCACCGAAGATATTATATCACATAAATATTAAAACAAATAATCCCATTAATAAGCAATAAATACTAAAATATATAAGTTTACCATTACGAACTATATTTCTAAACCATTTAAGAGTAAAGAATGACACAATAAATGAAAATATAAATCCTAAAAAGTATGGAAGAAATTCTATATCACTATTAATAAGATCTTTAATTCCAAGTATAGTAGTACCAATACTAATAGGTATATAAAGCATAAAAGAGTAGTCAAATGCTTCTTCTTTAGAAAGTCCACTAGAAAGTCCAGCTATAAGAGTACTACCACTTCTACTGATACCGGGAAGTAAAGCAATACTTTGTACTAAACCAATATATAAAGCATCACCTAAAGTAACAGTACTTCTTCTATTATTTTTATTCCTAACTAAATATAGGAAAATACTAGTAATTATAAATGATATTCCAACTACAGTAAAACTCATACTAAGAACATCCTCTATATAATCTTTAAGCAAAATTCCTAAAATACCCACAGGTATACATCCAACTAAAACATATATTGAATATCTGTAATCACTTTCATATCTAACATTTTTATCTTTTAAATACATTATAAATCCTTTTAAAAGATTTAATATCTTCTTATGATAAATTATAACTACTGCAAGTAAACTACCAGCATTCACTATAATTTCAAAGTTTAAATCACTATTTATATCAGTATTTAATAAATACTTAAGAATAAAAATATGTCCACTAGAAGACACAGGTAAAGGCTCAGTAAAACCCTGTATAATACCCAAAATAATATATTTAATTAGTTTCATAATA
>ULVD01007137.1_pt1 | contig 20168 bp, 17 predicted proteins | sample 1959101 | NCBI WGS metagenome assembly ULVD01 (sample SAMEA4835777, study PRJEB28245) | human gut metagenome | biome: gut microbiome; material: fecal sample | place: Denmark | collected 2008
AAGTCTACCCGTTTCACCTGCATAATAAGTAAAAATAACCTTTGGCAAGCCATTTCCTATATTTTTAATATCTCTAGCATTGTTCTTATAATACAAAAAACGAACCCCGTCATCTTCTATTCTATATTCATTGCTATCAATTTGGTAGATATAATCAAAAATATAATCAATATCATTTCTATTGTTAAAATCTTTAGCAACGGAAAACGTATGAGCTATATTCTCTAAAATATTAGACTTGCCCGAACCGTTGTTGCCGATAAAGGCAATGATATTTGAGTCAGGAAAGTTTATTTCCACGTCTTTTAAGTTTTTATAATTTTTAATTATTACTTTTTTTAGTTTCATTTTCCTTTTCCTCTTTGACTTTAACCCTATAGTAATTCTTTTTTAATAAAGCAATTATGTACCCACCTAATGGGATTATTGCAGACATCATAGAAACAAAACAAAGTTCAAAAGTTCCTGTTATTACAATCACGAGAATAGTACAAATTATAATGCTTAATCCCCAAGCGATCCAATTTACGTACTTAATACGTCGTTTTCCCCACGTAAAAATTAGCCACGATAATGTGTATGATAAAACAATATCTAAGGTCCAAACAAAGAGTTGAATTACTAGTTCTTGTTCTTTCGCATCATATCCTGTAATGCCTGAAAAGAGCGCACCGAAAATGACCATAAATACTGCCGCAGATATGGCCAAAAATAGAACCTTTATATTTAATTTCTTTTTAGTTTTTCCCAAAGAATTTACCTACCGCTTCTTTAAATTTTTCCCAAAGGCTCTTAGTTTTTTCCGCCTTTTTAGGTTTATCATAAGAATCCAAGGCAAGATTTAAATTTGCCATATTATTCATCAAATTTTGAACCTTTTGCTTGTCTTGAGTGCTATAATTATCATAATTGTCAAAAATATCCTCAAGCAAATCTTCAGCCATTTTAATTAATTCTTTCTTTGTGTTTGCCATATTTTCTCCTTAATTGCTTTGTTCTAGAATTTTTCTTAAAAGGTCGGTGGCGGGTTCGTCGGTGGGGTTAGACGTGCCGAGTTGGCCGCGGAAGGCGCGGGCGAGAATGGATTTTTTCATCTCGTCGATTTTATCAAGTATGTCAATAAGCTCTTTAGACTTATCTTCCTTTTCAAAAATCGAATCCAAAATCCGTACAATTTCTTCTTGTTCGTCTATATTTGGTATATCAATAAATAGCCTTGAAAGTTCTTTTTGATTTATTTTTGGTAAAACCGAACGTGACCCAGCATTAGATGCTTGTTCTAAAAACTCGCTTGACAGCATTGCATAAAACAGATATTTTACATTTTCATTTGCTTCTATAGGATACATATCGGCACTACATAAACAATCAAACTCCGCTATAATAAGTTTTGATAAATTAGGACGTATTTTTGAATATAAAATTTGATTTTTATAACATCTATGCTTCGGACTAAAAACTCCGTCTTCTCTTATCGTTTTATATCCAATTAATTTGCCCGTGAATTTTTCTATACAATCAGGCGCTATATGGGGCATATCTAAATATTCAGAAGGTTCAACTAAATTAGACTTGATTTTTGCTACTTCGTCGAATGTTTTTCGCTTAAAACTAAATGCCCTACCATTATTTTCTCTCCACTGTTTAGTTAATTCGCCGGTAAATGCTTTATGGAGAATGGCGAATTTGCGGTCGGCAAAAGAATCCAAAGATTTTTGGATTAAATCACGGGCTTCGTCCAACTTTGCAAACTGTTTTTCAATAATTTCTACAATTCGTTTTTGTTCTTCTATTGAGGCAAGAGGAATTGGAGTTTCTTTCAATATACTTTGATTAATATTAACCTGTGCTACACCTTTTGCTTTGGATACTAATAAATCTTTTAAGACCAATAATACATAGTACATATAGTCAAGATTATAAGGTTCTTTACAAGTAATACCCGCAATCGCTTGATTAGTTGCTGCATCAATGTTTAAAATCGCAACTTCGCCAATCGTGGCAAAAATCGTATATAAAATTGTTCCTTTTTTAAAAATCTTTGCGGATGAATTATCTAAACCTAATTGTGTAATTCTTTCTTCGGTAGTTTCTACATATTTTCCCGATAAATCACTTATTTTCACCCAAGGGATTTGACCATTATCCCAATATCTATGATTATTTCTTGCGGGTGTTCCTCCTGCTGTAATGTTTGTCAAATCTTCCAATTTAACCCAACACCAGTTTTTCGGCAATTCATAAGGCGTTTTTTCGTAGAGAACAAGGGCTTCTTCTAAACGCTGTTCTATAGGTTTTTCTTGTTTTTTTGCTTTAGCCATTATTTATTCTCCAATGCTTTAAGTTCTTTAATAACGCTCTTAATCAAGTCAATTGCTTCTTCTAAATTTGCGACTACTTCTTCTCCGCTTTCTACGGGGTCTGCCAAATCTTCATAAACTTTAACACTTTCGTCACGAATCAAGCCCAAATCCAAACTGTCGTTATATTCCGTTTCAATTTGTTCACGAGTGAAAGACGACCAACGCTCGCCTGTGCGCTTGAATTTATCGTTATAACCCAAAACAAATTCGTCAAAGTCATCAGGACGAAGCGTTCTGGTTTTACCGAAACTATCCATATTGGTACGCATATCATAGAAAGCAACTTCTTTGGTATTTCCCTTTTCACTAACGCCACGGGTAAAGAACAACACATTTGTTTTTACGCCTTGTGCATAGAAGATACCCGTAGGAAGCCTTAAAATGGTATGCAAATTACAGAAGTTCATCAATTCTCTTCTAACACTTACACCGTCACCGCCCGCAAAAAGCACATTGTCGGGCAATACAACAGCGCAACGAGCCTTGCCGTCCGCTTTTAAGCTACGATAGATAACCTGCAAGAAGTTGAGTTGTTTATTCGACGTTTGGAAAGAGATATCATCACGAGTAGCACGTTCACCACCCTTCTTTGTTCCAAAAGGTGGATTTGTTAAAATAACGTCAAAACCATTTAATCCTTTTGCACTTTGAGAAAGTGAATCACCCAGCACAATATTCGCATTAACATTATGCAGGTATGCGTTCATTAACGCAAGACGGTGGGTTTCGTGGACAAGTTCTACACCATTAAACGCTTTATTTCTTTGAAAGTCTGCCTGTCTATCAGTAAGCGTGTAAAAATCCACGTTTTTATTTACGAAAGCGTTTGCAGCAATCATAAAACCAAACGTACCGCAAGCAGGGTCAAAGCATTTTTCACCGAGCTGAGGCGCAATAAGTTTGGTCATTACGTCAATCAAAACTCTTGGCGTAAAATACTGCCCTGCTCCTGACTTCTTTTCGCTTGCATTCTTTTCAAGCAAGCCTTCATACAAATCGCCAAGTCCTTCTTCCTTTGCTTCGTACCAATCAAGTCTATCAATTTCCTTGATAATTTTTTCAAGGTTTTTCGGCTCTTCTATGCTAGAAGATGCATTTGCATAAATTTGAGCAACCCTGCCAACCGATTCTTCTCCAAGTTTAGTAAGCAAAGAGTAATAATGCTTTTTAAGTTCTAAACCAGATTTGTTTGAAAGTGAATCCCAACGATATTCTTCGGGAATTTCGGTTTCAGCACCCGTTTCTTTTGCCATCTTTAAGAAAAGAATATAGGTAAGCTCGGTTACGTATTGATGATACGTAATACCGTCATCTCTTAATACGTTACAAAGATTCCAAAGTTTTTGTACAATATCTTGCGTGCTCATTATGCTACTCCTTGTTCATAAATATAGGTGTTGATTTCTCTGATAATTTCTAAAAGTTTTCCTTCAAACTTCACGTTGAAGCGATTAAATCCGCCGTCCATCTTAAAGGCAGGTGCTTCAAAGGTTTCGATATTTAACAGACTTTCGTGAAGCATATAGGTTTTAATCTTTTCAAGAAGGTCTATTTGAATTTTATTGAAGGAATGTGCCTTTATAAGCTTTTCAAAAGCGATTTTGATTTTGTCTTCCCTATTATAAACAGGGATATCCAAAACTGCGTTTCTTACGTAAGAAATTATATCTGCGACGATATCCGCATTTTTTATTGCGCTGGTTGCTTCGTTAAGCGAATTTTCGTTGTAGCCTTCTTTATCAAGCGCAAGTTTAAGTTCACGAAGTTGTGCTCTTGTTAAATCAGAAGGTTTGGTGCAGACGATTTTAATCGCTTCAATTTTATCTTTATTTTCGTTTATAAACTTTGTAAATGATTCTAAATAATCTTCTGGTTTATCAGTTTTACCATAGCCACGTGTTGTTTCTTGCAAGATGTCTTTTCTTTCCGAATAGTACTTCTCTTTCTTTGGTGGCTTGATACTTTCTATATAAACCAAAGTTTCAGCATCATTTATAAGTTTATCTACCGCCTGCTGAACGGATAAAACTTTAATACTTGCTACATATTGCGGTATAGATTTGCCTATATTCTCACTCACTTCGTAGCGTTGTTCTTCTGAAAGCGCGTTGTTTTTACGTTGCAACTTTGCCAAAATTCTATCAATCGTTTGTTGTTTGCTATTTTCCGACGGACGAGATAATTCATCTATGAGCTCCGTCATTGTTTTATTCACAGAAACGGATTTCATTGAACTTACCGAACCTAAATCGTCGTAAACATGCGCTGGGTCAAAAATATTGAAATGCGTTTTGTTAATTTCTTTGCAAAGACGAGTAGCACGCCCTAACATTTGCTCGTATAAAATACGGCTGTTGATTTTGCGCATAAACACAAGATTGCAAATAGACGGAACGTCTATACCAGTTGTCAACAAATCTACCGTTACTGCAATATTAGGATATTGGTTGTTCTTATACTGTTTGATAACCTGTTCAATCTTCTTTTTATTACCGCTTGCCGTTTTACCAGTAATTTTTACAATAGCATCGCTTGAAACGCCCCACTCTTTATATATTTCTCGCAATGTGGTTACAATGTTATCTGCGTGATTATCGTTTACTGCAAAAATTAGAGTTTTTTCACGACTTTCTGGGTTAATATATTTAGAAACTTCTTGCAAAACTTTTCTCGTGTGGTCGGGAAGAACAATCGTTCTATTAAAATCCGCCACGTCAAAATCTAATTCGTCTTGTAAGGTTTCACCATTGATAAGTTCACCCGTATTAGGGTCAAACATTCCAAGTTGCTCGCCCTTTTTAAACGTTACAGTGCTTGTATTAAAATCGGTATTTATTATATACGGCGGATCGTGATCAACTAACCAGCCGTCAATTACCGCTTCACGATAACTATACGTAAACACAGGCGAACCGAAAATTTGCGTGGTGTGCAAGGCAGGCGTTGCGGTTAAACCAACTTTTACCGCATCGAAATATTCGATAACCTGTTTATACTTACTCAAATAATCATCTTGTGAATCGTAAAGCAATTCATCCTCGGTCATTTCTTTATCAAGAATATAACCGCGGTGCGCTTCATCAACGATAATCAAGTCAAACGCGCCCGAAGTGAGTTCAGGTTTTTCCGCTAAAATCGTGCGCTTTAATAATCCTTGAACGGTTGAAACGCTTACTTTCGTTTCAATGTCTACCGTTCTATCCTCAATATCTTTTACATCGTAAATCTGACAAAGCGTTTGGAGTTCTTTAAGCTTCACGTCCTTAAAGGTATCCATGGCTTGTCCGCCAAGTGCAGTTCTATCCACAAGGAATAAAATGCGCTTAAAACGCTTGCTTTCAAGCATTTTATAGATAAGCCCAAGGACGGTTCTCGTTTTACCAGTACCCGTTGCCATCGCAATCAATACATTTTGCTGACCGTCAATGATTGCCTGCGATACTTTGTTAATTGCTTTAATTTGATAATCACGCAAATTAAGTCCGTTAGAGTCTGTCATATAAGAATCATCAAAAACGGTCAATGCTTCGTTGGCTTCTTCTACGTTATGCTTTAATTTTGCCATCAAATCGTCAGGGCTAAACCAGTTGCGGATAGGATAAGAAATATTTGACGGCTTTCTCGCATCCAAAAACCAGATGCCCGATTTTGTTTTGAGTTGTTCCAAATACGGTCTGCCGTTGGTTGCAAACAAGAATGGTACGCTATACCCAAACCAGTTATCTATAACATAAATAGCGTGTTCGGGCTTAATATTTTTTGCATAGTCTTTAATTTGCACGTCAATCGTTGACGCTACGTCTTCTGCTGGCTTTTTCGCGTCAATCAAACCAACGAGCTGTTCACCAACAAACAAAGCATAATCTGCATACCCCTTCTTCATTGCTGAAGAATTAGTCGGCCATTCCGCTATTGCCATATTGCGACCTTTTATCGGTCTTGTCCCCTTACTATATCTTATTGATTGGGTATCAGCTTCCCAACCAGCCTTTCTTAATTGCTCGTCAATGAAAAAGCGAATTTCTTTTTCTGAAAGAGTCATCAATTTAGCGTTTTGTTCAGACTTTCTTCGGTTTTGTTGAACTGTCGATTTATGCTTAATCGGTGCAATCGTTGCGATGCTCTTTAGTTTAAATATTTCCGCTTCCTGCTGCTCAATAATTTCAGCATAATTTGGAGCCTTTTCTGGCAAAATGTATTCGCTATATTCAACAATAGTCGTACCGTAAGTCGCATTAAACCATATGCATAATTTGTAAGCAAGTTCAAGCATTAAACAAGCACGTTCAAACGAATCTAAATTTGCGTGAACCGCTTCATTTCTTGCCTTTCTTAATCCGTATAAAATATCATCAATGTCCCTTGGTAAAAGCGCTTTTGCTTTCAATTGACGAATTTTATCTGCCTGCGTGTTTGCATCTTCGAGCATAACAATACCATTGACATCAACAATGTAGCTTACAATGTGTTCAGCTAACATTCCGAGTTTTATCAAACACGAATTCGGATCATCATATATGTAATTTTCTGCCGTTTGCGCAAGCTTTGCCACTAACGGCCATTCTTTTTGTAAGAAATCAAAATTTGACATAACGTCTCCTTTATATTGCTTATTGCTCTAAATATTTTAACAACTGTGGCGTTGCTTTGCTTCTACCTTGAACACTAGTTAAGCCCTTTTCTCTAAGTTCTTCTAATGGATATTGTCCTTCGCTGTATTTTTCAATAAGTTTTAATTTCATATAGCGAACATCTTCTCGTTTTTCTAATCCGTGATAATATTCGATGTCGTCTTGCGCCCTATTTCCATATAAATCCATTGCAGTAACTTCACATTTATACATAATTGACTTGAATTCTCCGCCAACATAAATATAAACCGTGTCACCTATGGCTGTATTATTTGGTTGACTCCACTCTATAACATCTAAATTATTGAAAGCTCCAACAATATCATATAATTTTGGATTACAAGGAATAATCCACACGTCATCAAGACGATTTGAAACAGCTCTTCCTTCTAATTTAGCACGGATTTTCCAAAGCCATTCGCCGTTATATTTGAAATATCTAGGTCCAGCGACACCATGTTTAGCACCAAGAAGTTCTGTTGCTAAACTTGAAAGCGAATATTTCTTGCCTTTATATTCTACCGTTTTGTCATCTACAACAGTACATTCTGCACCAGAGTTTTCATTTCCGCGGCAAACAAACATAATTTTTGTTCCTTTTGCAATGTTACACTTTGAAAAAGCAAAAGGTGAAAGCCTTTCGATATGTTCTTCTTCTATTTCCTGCGCAACCTCAATATCTTTGCGTTCTTCTTCGGTTACGTTCCACAACTTAAGTCTATTTTTACGTCCACCTAAAAGAGCTATGCTTTCCAATATAGAATAAGCTTGCTCTGGACTCATTGCGTAAAACTCCCTTACACGCTTTTTACCATTAACGTTATCTATAGAGCGTAAATTTGGATTAAGTTGGTCAATTAACTTATGTAAATTAACGTCAGTTAAACGGTCTTCAACCTCATACGTTGCATAAACTCTAAAAGCAAATGGCGTACATTCGCTATTGTTTAACTGTCTTAAACGGTTTTCAACATTATCAGCATAACCAATTTTAACATATTCCTTAAAAGATGGATTTGTTAGTATATAAATATATCCTTTGTTTTCCATAGGTTCTCCTTGGTTTGCTAAAATCACTTTGATTTTAGCACAGTAAATATGACAACTTCCGTCATATTTAATTATTTTCTTTTGTTCTCCAAAGTGCAGCGGGGTGATGTTTTATATTCGCTACGATTTCTTCGTTATCGAATAATAATTCAGGTACGTAAGTTTTATCTTTTAGTTTAGATAAAAACTCTTTCTCCCCGTCCGTTAAAACAAGTAAATCTTTTACGTAGGCTATAACTATTTCCTTTGCCTTTTCTATGTCAAACTTATCGTCTTTTGATATAACGGGTTTTAATTGAGTTTTATACTTTCTATAATCTAACCTTTCAACGTTTTTATAATCCAACTCTTGAATATCGTAATCCCCACCGATAGCGTTATAAAATACGAGACATTTTCTTAAAAGTTCAGTATCGATTATAACGTTATTTTCTATCATAGCTTTTACGTCGTATAAATCTCTTGGGGTAGCGCGTGATAAAAGCGCGTTGATTTTACTAGCGTATAGTTCAATCGTATTTAAGGTTAAAATTTCAAAATCTTCTACTATACCCTTAGTTAAAATCTTCTTCTTTTCAAGCGGTAAAACGTGACATCTATCCAAAAAGTTAATTTCAACCTTTATATTGTCCCGATTGCCTGCGTTGTTAATGTAATTAAACAAGAACGACGTTAAAGCGAAATGGTCACGGGAATCTGCAAGCGAATAACCTTCTTGCCACATATAGTCGGTTAGGCGCTTTTTGAACTTTTCTTTAATTTCAGGCAACTCGTCCCTGCTAACGTTTACGTTAAAATCCAAATCGATATCAACCGAAAGGCGTGGAAGTTCTACTGCGGTTAAGTTTATCGCCGTGCCGCCTTTAAGAGCAAGTTTATCTTTAAAAACAACGTCGCTATTTAAGAATTTTAATATTTCGGAAAGTCGCAAAACCTTTTCCAAAGTATCTTTTATAAAGTTAGATTCTTGGGCAAGTCTCGTCAAGTATTGTCTTGAGAATTCCATCAATATCCTCCGTTTAGTCGAGATTTAAGATTTTTAGGAGCCATAAGTTTCCACTTAGAATTAAACTCTATATCTTTATACTCGTCTTGTAAAAAATACTTTATCTGATTGGTTAGTTTGCTTTTACACTCTTCAAAAAACGAATCGGTCAACATAAACTTATCTTTGAAATGTTCTAATACGTAGCCTGCTTTTTGATATAAAAAGACCGAATCGTAAGCTTTTAACGTTTCAAGTAGTTTTGTTTCGTCCAAAACACGTATTTGGTCAAGTACATTTAAGACTTCGTCAATACCACCACCTGCGTCAATATCGTCAAGGCAGTCAACAACCGTACGTTCAAGAGACGTTACGCGCACTGCGGCAGTTACTATATTCATAATTTGAACGTCGTGTTTCAGAGGTTTACGAACGTAGTCGATATCGTCAAAAGTAAAATCGTTGAAGCGCTTTTTGCTACCCACTGTAACGGTATTAAAAACTTGATTAGCTACGCCAAAATATTCAAAGGCAGAATGATAGCACACGCAAGCATCTTCAGCTATTTTTGTAGCAAGCTCAAACTTTGTCGTAAGCGGATATCCCGACACGTCAACTTGAACGTATAATCCGTTGCGGACTTTAACAATTTTTTTAGAACGAACTTGCCCCGCTATCCAATTTTCGTATTGTTTATCATTTTTAAAATAGCCTATAACGTCCTTTTTTGTAAACGTATAAGGGATAAATTTTGCCATTTACATATCCTCAAAACCGATTTTAACTATTTTAACACAAAACACTACAAAAGTCAAGTGGTTCGTGTCGATTTAGTTAATAATTAGGTGTTTTGACTTAATTTACTTAAATTCCGCAGAAAAATCAACGTTTTTCACGCATTTTAGGTATAAAGGCACGTATTTTAACTATTTTAACACAAAACCCTGTATCAAACAGGGTTTTGTGTAAGTTTAGTAAATATTCTGCATGATTATACCCTTTCGGGGCTTTTTTAAAGAGTTTGGCGTACATTATACCCAAACGGGTATATTTATTCTTTATCGTCATCCAAGATTTTATCTTCTTCGAGCTTTAACGATTTTAGCCATTCTTCCTTTTGGATTATGATTACTTCGTAATTTATACTTCCACGGGGACAACACGACAATAGAAAGTTAAAATCTTTTAGCTTGTTGCGAATCTTATCGTTGGGGTCACAGGCTTCAATCTTCGGCTTACGATAAGCATTATATAAGATTATAAAACTTTTCCCACCTGTATCTTTTCTTTTTTCAACTAAAATACTAAATAACTCGTTTTCCTTGACTGAAACAGCTACCTCATCAAAGAACCGTTTAATAAATGTGCGCTCAAAACGATTTCCTTCATCGTCATACTCGTAGTACCCCATCATTTCTTGGAAACCATATTTTCTTTTTTCAAAGCTATCAATTGAAGGATACTCAAAGTCAACCATTGACTCTTTGGCACAATCAAGAGCACTGCAACCTATTGCAATTGCATCTTCAAGCTGACCGTGAATACATGCTCATATCAGGATGTTCGTAAACAACTTACATAAGTCGAGCAAAACTTTCGTCATTTAATATCAATAAAATTTTTTCAGTCGATCGTAAGATATATCAATTCCTATTGAACGTAGCAACTCACATCTTTTTTCATATAGGGGCTTCAAAATCACATCTATATCCGAGCCATAGTGAAGCCAATTATGGCATCCGCTACAAAGTGATACTACATTCTGCTCTCTGTCCAGATCTATGTCCGGAAAATTATCTGCAGCATACAACGGGACCAAGTGATGTGGCTCTGTGTAGTTAATATTACTGTTCTTTCTTTTAAAAAGTTTATGCTGATCACTTACCTCACACATAAAGCATGCTTTATTTAATGCATTTTTAGCTACTGTTCTGCTACGCGGATACCGTCTTGTTTCAACAGAGGAAGCGGTCCTTGGTGCCCTTGGAGTATTATCATACTCGAACGGAGTCGGAGCTGAATAAATTATGTCATTATTTAAAGATTCTATAAAACCACGTTCTTCTATAACTTCCTTAGAATAAGTACATTTACCTTTCTCATGTTCTAAAATTTCTTTTGCTTTTTGTCTTGATTTCAGGTCTACGCGTTCACTATCAATTATTATTTCCAGGGCCTCAAACTCTTGTCCAAGTGCAAATATATGCCTTGCCCTGGGTATTCTGAATCCCTGTCGTGCAGATCTTGCACGAGGGCTCTCTCTTAGTATTTTTTCTGCCAACACATCAGTAGGAATGGTTACATCCTTAAAATCATAGTAAAAGCGTACAAAAGCGGCCTTACCGATGGCATTTAAAGTTTCTTCAAGGCTTTCATATTTAGTATCGTTGTACTGCGACATTATAATTCTCCTTTATACTTTCCGAAAGAAGTTTCAGCGAAAGTTCGCAACGACTCGCCTTTAACGAACATTCCCAAACAACAATTACTCTCCATCCGGATTTTTCCAAACACGTATAATCCCGTTTATCTCGTTCAATATTTTGAAGTATTTTTATTTTCCAAAAATTTTCGTTGCTTTTGGGCCATACAAAATATTTGCACCCCTCGTGTCCGTGCCAAAAACAACCATTTACAAAAATTACCGTTTTATATTTTGGAAGTACGATATCGGGAGTCCCGGGCAATCTTTTAACATTCTTCCGATATCTGAAGCCTTGGGAGAAAAGGTATTTACGCACTATCTCTTCCGGCTTTGTACCTTTCCCCTTGATACATGACATATTATAGCTACGAACTTCTTTACTATGAACATCCATGTAACTCACCCAACACTTTGTCTATTTGCATAATCTGAAGAAAAATACCTTCAAGTAGTTTTACCGGAATACTGTTTCCAGCCATTCTAATAAGTTTGTCCCTGGGGAACAACTTTGTATTTTTATGTATCTCCGGATTACGTTTGATAACATTATCGAAATCACACTCACTGAATCCCATAAATAAGAAACACTCTCTCGGAGTGAGGTACCTGAATGTTCCTCTGCCTGGTATTCCACTTTCAAAATACAGATTACCAGAATTTGGGTTTCTGTCTTGTTTTGTAGTGATAGTCCGAATAACACTATACTGAGGATTTATAATATTCCCTGGTAATACCAGCTGCGGATTTTCATTCCATATTTCTCGTCTGGAAACCGTGTCATTAGGCGTGCATGCTTCCGCTTCCAGACGATACTTTTCTACATTATAATCGATCCTGAGCAAATCCTCTATCGTGATTTTTCTGTAATGAATCGATTTCCTATAGTCGTCGACTATGTCTTCCTCTCTTTTATGTTCAAAATAATTCAACACTATTTGGCGTTTTTGTTCGTTGGCACCAACATAAACACTGATCATCAATAGTCTGGGACGGTTCTGAGGTAATCCGAAATCGCTTGCATTGAGATGAAAATGTTTGCTTACATAGCCAAGTTTCTCGAGGTCGCTTTGCCAGATCGCAAAATTTCCACGATGCCTTTCCGCCAGCAACGTAGGAACATTCTCCATAAGAAGATATCTCGGCATGCTTTTACCATTATCCTTCATTTCCTGAAGAACTCGTCCCACCTGCCATAACAAGCTGGACCTGCTACCGGAATCCTTGTCAATACCTTTGTTATACCCATGAAAAGCACCTACATTAGAAAGGTCCTGACACGGGAATGAATATGTAAGTATATCAATTTTTTCCGGCATATTTTTACCACTCAAAGAACTTACATCCACAAAGTTTTTGCTTCGTTTTATAGCGGCATATATTCTTCGGAGAGCATCAATAGAATACGAACGTAAAATCTTGTATTCCATTTTTTCTTTGCCATTATTGCTTAATGTATAAGGTTCTAATTCCTTAAGGACTTCTTCTTTTTTCAAAGAAGCTACATCTTCAGGCAATTCCGGAGAATGATGAATAGCATCATAGGCAATAAACGCATGTAAATCCCACTCACATGTGCCTGTTGTTTTTACTTTTAATCCTAGATTTTTCAATGCTTTGGCCTGGCTGCCTATACCACTGAAAAGCTCTACTAAATTATATGTGTTTTCCATTGGATGGTACTGCTCCTGTTCTTATAATCCTTTTACCACATTGTGTAACTCACTGCATCAAGATCAATGGTATAAACAATATGAGTAATACCAGCCGGCAGTTGGTTGTTCTTAAAAGACTCCCTTGTTATGTAAGGAAAAGATTCGTCAACAACATACTTTCTCTTCTCCAGAATTTTATACTTCTTATCACGGATGCTTGCACCACGTTCAAATCCCTGCTGCTGCAATTCCCGTTCAAGCTTGCCCGGATCATATCCTGCACTGATCAGTCGGTTTTTCATTTCATTGACAGAAACCCCCTCAATGGATTGCTCCATGCGCACGAAATACAAAAATAAAGGCTTCTTATGGACAAGCTGATGCTGACCAGCCACATTGATTTCCGCTCCATATCTCTTGCATGTTGATTTGACTTCGCAACTCTCTGTTGCACATTCAATGTCATGACTCCCCATACGCAAGGCTGTCCATTCGGCAGAAGGATCGCTAATAAGCCTATTTTCAAGAACGCACATTTCTGCGATAACGCTATAAATAGTTCTGTCCTTTATGTCATTCCCAACGAGCTCTCTCCATTTCTTCCACCAATCCAAAGGACACGCGAGTAAAGCTGCTCTATCCTTGCCATTTTCACCAGGAGCAATGAGTTCCGCACATAAGGAAGCAAACTCATATCTGTACTCTTCAAAGGCAGAGATAAGCATAAGATAATTTGACGGATTTCCCTCAATAGAAAGAAGTCCGGTCCGGAATTTACAGCTGTTGAATTTTTCGGCAACTTCAACACCTGCGTCAACAGGAATCGCCACACCATAGCCACCCGGTATACGAACAACAAAAGCCATATATTCGTCCGCAAGACTATTAATCCGCATTGCTCCGTAAGAAGTCATAGATGCAAAGCTTTCTCTGATTTCTTCAAGAATTGTCATACTTTTATCCCCTGTTTATTTTCTAACAGAAACAGAATCAATATCTATTCCGGCATCAAAGAAAAGTTTCTTTGCATAACCTTCACAGCCGCCACTGCAAAGAGCTGGTTCTGAAACCATCATCCTTGCCGTATTCAACTTCATTATCACTCTGAATAAATCGTCTGTTTTTCTGTTCTTATTATAGTCGTACAGCACATCAGAAGGAATTGTACTGTAGAAAAATATTATCCATCTGTATGCTTCAATACACGTTCCTTTTTTGCCTGTTCTCTCAACGAAGTTAAGGATAGTGTCAGTCGAGCAATTAGAACTCTCTATAATTTTGCGCGTATTCGTTTCATCGTTTTTCCAGGAAAGGTGAACATACCACCATATCTGCTTAAGCCAGACTCTTCCTGGGGTGCTCCAATAATGACTTTCATTATCTTTTCCCCATCTTGCCGCTACTACGTCCGGAATTACCTTTAACGATAAATATCTCCAGAAGCCGTCATCCGCAGCAATTCTCAATGAAAACCAACTTTGCTTTTTCAGGTATATGTACAAAAGGATTCCAAATTGAGCATCAGTGAAATAATCTTGAATTTTAAGACCTTTTTCTTCAGCTTTGTTTAAAACCAAACGAAATAGCTTTGTGAGATCATTTCTTATAACAACATAATCGGAATTCACTTGGGGTAAGTGCGGGTAGTTTTCTACCCATTCGCTCATTGCTTTTTCAGATCCCCCACGATTAAATGTTTCAATTTTCATTATTCCGTAATTCTCCCGTCAAAAAATTTCCTCGTGCTGATCGAAAGCTTATCCGGCGAAGAAACATCCCACCCAAGCGTATAAGTAAAATAGCGAACAGCTTCACCTACACTTCCTTGTTCCATTTCCTCATCGCTCAATATCTGCTCCAGATATTTTTCACTGCGAATTTTCTCAATTATACAACATAATGCAGACGACATTACTTCAATCATTAGTTGAGGACAAAACGTTTTTTGTGTCCTGTCTATAAATTTGTAATACTTATGTGCTGTATTGATATTTATAGAAACTGTTTCCGAAAAAGAATCCGAGACAGGGTCTGTCCAGTCACACCTTACATACCATAATGGCTGGTTCTCTTCGTAAACTTCAAACACAGGAAACAACGATCCCGTACCCTCAATCCTGAGAATAAATGAATCAAGTTCACCAAGAACAAATCCTTCTTCATTTGCCAGGTGCGTTTCATCTTCTTTCGGAACACCAGCTTTCGCTATGTATAGTACTACCGAAAAATTGACGTTTCCCCTAAGCTTAGCCTTAGAAAAGGTTATATCAATTTCACCTTCGCTGAAAGTATGATCCTGCGTTCCGGTAAAATCCTCACCGCTTACGCTAATCGTCATTATTGGCTTGGAACCTCGTTGCCTGGAATCAGGAGAAGTCCAAATTACAGATACGCCAAGTACGGCATCTCTGCAAGCGATACCATCGGGGCCAAACAGTTTTCTGAATCCCCTGAGTGCAATTGCTCTTTTTATACACAAATTAAAATTGTCAGCATTCCATACGCCATCTGTTTTCAGGCAATTGACAGATGTCCCCACGTCAGCCGGTTCGTATTCGAGCTCTTTTTCACAACCGTTATGATTTACGTAATAGATTGCATATTTTTTTGCTTGAAAAACACCCTCCTTTAGTCCCTCATTAAGTGAGGGATAAAGAAATATTGGTTTTGACATTTATTTTCCCTCCTTTTCAAATATAAAAGCTGGTCTTACGTTTTTCTTTGTAAGTTGGATAACTGTTGTAAAATATATTTTAACAGAATGTTCCTCAGTGGAAGTTATATCCAATCCATAAACAGCACCCTTTTCTGTAGATCTCAATGTAAAGCTGATATCTTCAAAAGAAGCGCTTGCGCTTTCACGTGTTACTTTCAGAAATGCATTTGTTTTGTCTCCATCTACAGCATCGACATTAATTCCAATCTCTTCAATGCTGAGAGGAGCAACAAGTTTTAATCCTTTTTCCCATTCGGTCATTTTGATTTTTCCGGATTCGGAATCTATTTGTATCTCGAAAGCTGTATGAGCAATTTTTTTATTTGCGGAAGTCTTCATCTCCATAGGAACAGTCATTTTATCCGCACGATACATTATTCTTGAAACATCGATGGAGAAAGAAAATTTCTTTTTCGCCTTTTGAGCCGGACCAGTTTTTGTAGGATACTGATCATTGTTTGCGCCTCTTCCGAACCCATCCGGAGGCAAAATCAAATCCCCAAGATATCGGCTCAACTCAGAATTCTCTTTCGGTTTATGTTCGATATCATCTTCAGTATATTGACCACTAATAACCTTGGTAACAGATTTCTGTATCTTTGAAATTACTCTGGGGTTAAAATGAGAATCACTCCAGTCATTCCATGATGTATGGTCTGCAAGTTCACTTTTTCTCACATATTCCTCAAGACTTTCGACGTAACGATCTTCAACCTTAAAACGATTGAGCGAATTCAAAACAAAAATACCAAAAACAAATTCGTTTTTGTTTGTTGATGGTATTCCTGCCGTCCATACACTTACATTTTCATAAGACACAATCATTCCTGGCTTTCTCACGAAGAAAACTATAGGGCGGTTGACACTCTTATCCTGCACCTCACAGTTAAAGTACATTGAAGGTTCCGGTTTATTATGCGGCGCGTCCATACACAATGCACTGCGTGAAAGTTTGGTACATGCGATATTCCCTGCATTAGTATCTTCAAGATATTTCTTAACTACCACATCTTCGACAGAAACTTCCGCACCATTCTGTGACAGAAAATCATCTGTTCCGACATGATTTGCCCTGTTATACAAAGCTTGTACTGTTTTGAAAACAGGCTCCATACGTTCAGCAGAAATATCATTACCATTAACAATAACTCTCAGAAAAGCGCCGTAGGGATAACACGGATTACACAATCTTGGGGCATACCATCTTTGCACCGCGATATAAAGATACTTTTCCAAGGATGAGTACCAATATGGAGCAAAGTGCTCTTCGAGCTCATCTGCATAATCAATCCTATTATTTGCAAGTAAGGTTTCGTCATTGATGTAAGGTATAATTATAACAGTTCCGGTTTTATCACCTGTATATGGATTAATTCCGAAAATACTCAGGAAGTCTTTGATATATGTCTCATCTGTTACAGGAACGGTAGTATTCTCTCGCACTCTTTCTCCCCACCAAGCAATCCCTCGCGGAGTCATTCCCTTATATTCCGGAATAATAGCATCGCTGTTTGTTTCATTTTCAACATACGAAGCAGCAAGCCTTGAAGAATACTTCCCGTCTCCCTCGCAAATTCTTGAATAATAGATTACAAGGCCGATTCCTATACGAAAATATACAGTTTTGCCGAGTCCCCATGAGCCGCCTGCACCTTCCGCCTCCTGAGGTTTGCATATTTCATATACAAGCTTCAGCAGGTTCCCATAGTTATTGTTCCTGACATTCTGCACATCCATTTCGCCTGTGAGACCTACAGTATCCGAATCACATACCGCAAGATACTGGCATGTATCCGATGGAAACTTTTTAGCAAGAGCAGATGTAATACCTTCCAGTTCTTTTCCTAATTTGCAAGAACTGAATTCACCCGTCAGATATTCAACAGTAACATATCTTGCATCCGGCTTATGAGCGTCAAGACTGTTCTGTATAGATTCTCTAACCAGTAAATCCAGCACCGGCGTTTTATGGTTTTGTATCAACTTGAGCAAAGAACTGCCGCTTTGAGTCATACGACCGGGTTCTGCAATTTCAATTTTCATCTGTTCCCTCCAGATCCGCATCGCCATCAAAGATATCATTCTTCATTTTGATGGATACGGAAGACGCATAATTCGTACCAATCCGACCACCAGGAATGTAAATGCTTATACCAATAATATCTTCATCTGCTTCGAGATTATATCTTGTTCCAGAGCCTGTGGAATTCTGATCAACACGATAGATGATCAGCTGCGGAGTAGTATCAAGACCTGCTCTGTCTCTCAATCCTGCAGCCCCTCTTGAAATGCTATTGCTGATAGAATTCAATATCAGTTGTTTTACTTCAGGATCTTCAATAGAATCTATATCAACATCCGCCAAGAGATCCATAGGATCTCTCAAAACACCAATATCAAGAAGATTATCATCAGCCTCGTTCTGGTTTCTCTTTTTGCTACGATTAATTTTATTTACTGATTTTCCATTTGGTAATGACCATATTCCGTTTGTTGCATTCTTTTTACCGGCAACAATAACATTCCAGTTGCTAAGTTTTCCTTCTCCGGTCACTTTTTCAATCCAATCCATCAATGGTTTGGTATCATTAAACACTTTCATGCGGCTGCAGAAATTAAACCGTTCAATAAATTTCCTTATTGTACTGAAAATTACATTACGCCACACAATATCATTGTCATAACAGTTGTTTTCCGGAATCCATGCAGTACCAAGCTCACTGATGAATTCTTCGGTAATACGAATATTCTCTTTGAGTATTGTGGCATTATTGTCAAACAGATATGTTTGATTGGAAGCTCCACTATAATCCATAGCCGCTTCGGTTGCTGCCTGCATACGATTTTTGGCTGTAATGCGGATAAAGCTCACTTTAGGGGAGTTTTTTACCTTGGGGCCGTAATCAGCAGGACTACGACCAGTAATATCCATTTGTTGAATTTCATCGCGAAGTTCCTGATCCAGTGCGGCAAGGAAAACAAACTGCTGTCTAGTTTTATCTGTTATCCACAATCTTGGAAGAAGTTCATACTTCTTTCTGTAACCAAACCATCTGCCCATCTGCATTAGCGTATCGGCTTGTCCGACCGAGCGGAGAAAGAACGTACTGATCAATCCTTCTATGGTCAGGCCTCTTGAAAGCGTTGCTCCACCAACAACAATAAAGGCAGGCGCAGGAGATGGCATATTTGAAGGATCGGGGTATGCCAGTCTTACATGCATTCCATCACTTGTAATGCCATTATTAGTGCAGTTATCAATACAAAGATGAATACCTTTGTGATAGGAAAGATCTCCTTCCGCATCAAGTTCAATATGAGATATTCCACCATCAATCAGAATATTCAACTGCTCTTCGATTGCATTGAAATCCGGATATCTGTTTATCGAATCGTCAGGCCGGTCATACGTCGGATATTGTTCCCTGAAATTTTCAAAAGAAAATCTTGACGTTTCCTCAAACCAGACTCTTTCTGCTTGTTTTATTATCTCTTGTTTTGGGGTGTTAGTAATCCATTCGCTGACAACAGCGGCCACCGCGCTATGATGTGCTGTCTTCTGGCTGGTATGTATAAGCATGCTCACAGGTTTCTTGTAATTCCATATTCTCATACAAGCAACGCCGCACATAAACCAACACACAGCATCAATAAGCGTTTTGGGAGTTTTATAGTCGTCGCCGTCGTGAATGGATTTCAGCTCATATAAATCATCCAAATCTATTGTTCTGACGATATCAAGACCATCAAAAGAAACTGAATCTCCTGAATATCCGAATATCTGCTGTGGGCCAAAATATTCTTTTGAAACAGCCAAAGTAGTTATAAAGCTTCTCGGATAGAGAGATTCCCTGCCTGCTTCATTAAGAATATTTGCATAAGGTGTAGCGGTATAACCGATATAGTTCATTGCAAGATATTTGCCATCAATATCTCCGCCATCTTCATTCTTTCCATTAACAAGAGCGCGGATCAGCTTATTTATTCTGCTGATTTCTTCAGTATCTATATTACATGTATTGATTCCCGCTTGATCTGCCTCATCATCAATAACAAGGATCTTCATTTGACGCTGCTTATTTTTATCAGCCTGTGCCCATTGTATAAGCTTTCTCAATCTTGTAGAGTTCTTGAGACAGACAGTAAAATATCGCTCACGTGATCCGGCATCAAAGTGCAGACTCTGCGATTTTTGACTGATATCCACCGTTTTTGAAAGATGCTGAAGCGGCCTCCACCACAATGTTCCCTGCTGATTCAAGTCGCTGAAAAGCCTGTTCTGTGTTTGAATTCTAAGGTTTTCAATTGTTCCCGAAAGAACGATAAACATATTCCAACCCCAGTCA
>ULVD01043252.1_pt1 | contig 20130 bp, 16 predicted proteins | sample 1959101 | NCBI WGS metagenome assembly ULVD01 (sample SAMEA4835777, study PRJEB28245) | human gut metagenome | biome: gut microbiome; material: fecal sample | place: Denmark | collected 2008
GACTTTTGGTAGAAGAGGGAGCTTCTGCTTTTGCAGAGGGACTTAAGAAATTAATGGAATCTCCTGTTTTGCGTGAAAGATTTGGAAAAAATGCGCAAATGGCAGCAGAGATGTATAGGCCAGAAATCGTTTGGGGAAAATGGAAAGAAAAAATAGGGGAATGCAGTAAATAATTTTGCTAAATATGGAGATAAAAATGGATTTACTAAGTGCTGCAGAGAAGGATGTTATTTATATTAGTAGTGGCAGTAGTAATGAAAAGGATAGATTTCATATAGCACTTACAGGGACCGCTAATTATGTTCCTTATTTAGGAATGGTTATGCAGTCTGCTGTGAGACATAATAGAAATATGGAATTTGTATTTCATTTATTTTTGAATGAGTTACTGCCTATTGAGAAGATTCGATTGACGCAATTTTCGCAAAGTACCAATGCTAGTATCTATATACATGTGATGAATGATAACGCATTTAAAAATATATTTTTCTTAAATCGTCCTGCTGTATTTTTTTATAGACTAGTTATCCCTAGCTTGGTAAAGAAGTATACGGATAGAATAATGTATTTAGATGGCGATATGATGATTTGTGGGAGTTTGTTGCTGTTAAAGACCTTAGATTTCCATGGGGGGGTAGCTGCAGTTGTATCTGATCGCGCAGAAGAACGTTCAAGGAAACAACTGGGGGTTAAAAGATATTTTAATGCAGGAATGATGCTCATTAATGTTACACAATGGGAGCAAGATGATGTATTAGGGAAGATAATTGATGTATCTAAGAAATTGATAACCTGCTTAGATAAACATGGAAAGATCAAAATTTGGGGAAACGCTGAATATCATGATCAGACGATGTTAAATAAACTTTTAGACGGACAACTAGTTTGGCTTCCTAAGAAGTATAACTATATTTACAAGTTGAATCGTCCTGCCTTGTTCCATAAGCAGGATTATAATGAAGATTACGAGAAGCAAGTGATTCTCCATTTTGCTAGTGATGTGAAGCCATGGCATTCTTGGGTGGAAGACTGGCCGGTCGTTAAAGAATATAACGAATTAAAAGAACACTCTCCATGGAAAGACGTCCCAGTCAGTGTTCCCGTTACAAGGAAAAATTATCATAGAGCAGCTAGGGAATATAGAATTACTCATCAATGGGGCAAGGCTTTTCAATGTTACTTAGCTTATTATAAAAGGAAATTGTTAGCTAGAAAGTAGGAGTTGGCATGAATTTCATCTCAAATATAAATTTAGAGTTGAATCATAAAACCATAGTATTGGTATATATGTTGTATTTTGGTGATACTGTTGCATTGACACCTTTTTTAGAAGTGCTTCGTCGGGCAGCACCAGACTCTAAAATTATATTGGTGATGGATGGCAATTATTTGGATGCCATGGAGTATAATCCCTGTATAGATGAGATTATACCAGTAAAACGGAAAGAGTTAGGTATTAGCGGAACAATACAATTGGGAAGAAAGTTACATAGCTATCATCCGGATTTGTTATTTGTGCTGCATGGTACGGCACGGACTACTTTACTGGGATTAAATATTCGTGCGAAAACATGGATTGGTCGTCCAGGCACAAGATTGGATGGTCTTCTTATGGATTATTCTATCCATATTTCTGATGAAAAAGAGCAATGCGCTATTACCTATTTAAATGCCTTAAAAAGAATTGGTGTGACAGATATTTCTTGCGAAGGAATGAAATTATATAGTTGTCCAGCATGGGATGAGGGAGCTAAGAAGTTTTTTGAATCTCATGGCATTCAGAGAGGGGATAAACTGGCGGGATATTCTGTCGGCAGCACTCGGATAGAAAAAGACTGGCCGGCAGAACGATTTGGGCAAGTGGCAGAACATTTTGCCAAGAAAGGATATCGTCCAGTTTTCTTTGGTATCAAAAGAGAGATGGAGCTAGTAGAACGGGCAGTAAAAGGATTGAAATGTGATCCTATTATTGCAGCAGATCAACTATCTATGGGAGAATTTATTGCGGCAGCTTCCTGGTGCTCCATTGGATTTACCAATGATAGTGGGCCAATGTATGTGTTTGATGCCAGAGGGATTCCAACCGTGGCCATGTTTGGACCTAGTAATGCGAAAAATCATTATCCGTTAGGGAAACATTCAACGGCAATTTCTTCCTGGGATATGCCCGTGGGGCAGGATCATGTGAATCATACCATTCGAGATGGAAACTATGTACCCATTGACCATATTCCCGTTGAAGAAGTCATTAAAGCGGGCGAATGGGCTCTTGGGTTACGAGAAACGAATGAATATGATGGGCATATCAAATATGTGAAATAGAATAACAATAATAACTATCATATAATGAATGGATTGAATGTAAGGGGGGAAAAAAAATGAGTGGAACTCAAGCGAGTCGCAATGTTTTTTTAGATGGCTTACTTGCACTAATGGTATGTGTACTTTGTACATGCTTTAACGCGGCATATATCACATATTTTTATGTCGTTGCAGTTATTTTTTTCATAAGTCTTAAGGGGAAGCAGGGACAGAGGCAGATATCGCTATTTAGCACTGATGAGAAATGGATTTTTCTATCAGTGCTATTGTGCTATGCAGGGATGCTGATTTCCGCAGTTTGTTTAATGGATACCTCAAGTGTGCTTATATCTGTTAAATTGTTTTCTTTTGCATCGCCTTTATTTATATTTTGGTATTTTGGCTTGTATCATGATATACGAAATGGTATCAAATATGGTGTGTATGCAGGTTCAGCTATAAATATTTTGGGTTGTGCCTTGCAATATGCAGGGGTTCATTTAAGCCGCCCTATAGCGGATATAAACCGGGCACAAGGTTTTTTTGGTGGGCCAAATACAACAGGAATGGTTATTTCCTATATCATTCCTCTTTTATATTGGTATGCTTTTATTGCTAAAAAATGGCAAGAACGATTGCTGGCCATTCTATTGATAGCAGGAAGTATGATTTGTTTACTTGCTACTGGATGTAGAGATGCTATGGGGGGACTCATTGTCGGAATTTTAATCCCTTTATTGCTTTGGGGCATTTGTGATTTTCAACGGATAAAATCTGCTTTTCTAAAGCATAAGAAAAGGATTTTACTTCTTGCAGTGATTTCTGTGCTTTTAATTGGGATAACGTTTTTTGCTGCATTGCATCAAAACCTGAAACGAAGTGGTGGTGAACGTCCACAGATGATGCAGGCGTCTATCGCTATATGGCAAGACCATAAGATACTCGGTGTAGGGATTGCTCGTTGGGCAGAGTACTATCAGAAACAAGAATATCATCCACAAAGGGTTCGTGAAAAGAATATTCACCCGCACAATATTCCCATTTTATTTTTGTCTACAACGGGTATAATTGGGGGAATATGTTATCTGCTGTCTACGATTGGCATCTTCTTTAATTTGTTGAAAAATTTGCGCTATAAAGAGGGACTATTAGATACCTATTTTACATTGCCCGCTATGGCAGTATTTTTAGCATTTACAGCAGAGGGGCTATTTGATAGTACGCTTTGGTGGAAGGAACCAACAGCATTGTTCTTTTTTGTCGTAGGAACATATTTGAATAGTTTACGGTATTACAAGTCATAAAAGGCGCTCTATGATAATCTCTATCTGAGCCACATCATTGTCGGTACCGAGTTTTCTTAAAGATGTTATGATTATTGGGGCAAGTGCAGATGATATTTTTGGCGGCTGTGATAAGCTACTGTCAAAAGATTGGACATATAAAGCTTTCCTAAAACGCTTTATGTATACTGAACCTGAGATCGTATTGAAGGAACCCGTATCGATGGAATATGCGTTTTTACCGTTTAAAAGGGGAAAGAAGATTGATTTTATCGGCTTTTTAGATGCTAATAGTAGTGTAGAAACAGAATTGTCTTTCCAAAATGCTTTTGAGGCTGCAGGGTTAGAGTATATAGATCCGTACTCTTGCATGAAAATGGGGGCAATTAGAATTAGATAAAATTTGAGGGGGATTATCAAAGTATCTCATAAGAGAACTATTTGCCAAGAAGTATCCGGAATATAAGGTGCCGGAAAAGATCCCCATGCCTCGTCCTGTTAATGAATATTTTAAGAACTGGAGAAGACCAAGCCGAAAGGAGTTTAAGAACGATATTGATATGAGTGCGTTGACAGGAAATCAAAAATGGCAGCTGTATAGTCTGGAGCGATTCCTGAATATTTTTGAATAAGTGAAATAGTACATGCTTGTAGTTGGTTCTGCTTGATTGGAGCTTGATTAAGAATACTTCGCGTATAGAAAGGCGTAGATTGATGAATGAAGATCGAAGACAACATCTGCAGTTTGTTCAAAATGCGATAACACAAATGGATAATAAATCTGTACAAGTAAAAACGTGGACAGTGACTCTTTTTGCGGCTGTGTTGGCATTTTCGGCAAGTAGTAAAAATCTCAAGTATGCGCTTATAGCGGTTATTCCTACTTTCATATTTTGGCTTCTTGATTCCCACTATTTGCAGCAGTCCTGTAAGTATCAGAGATTGTATGATGATATTGTGTCGGGGAAGGTGCCTTCTTTTACCATGGCAGTAGAGAAATATAAAGATGGTACATGCTGCTTTTGTCGAGCAATTATTGATCCAACAACCTTATTGGTTTATTTCCTTTTGATTGTTTGTGCTTTGATTATCGGGTAGCTTGGGTACTTTGGCTTAGTCGATGAATTTGATGCAAAAGGAGATTCCTTCATTGAAGAGAAAGACGATAGTTTCCCATCTGGGGGCAATGGTTCCCTGCTTCGCATGGACGATAGGCGTTATCCTCCTTATTTCGGCCCTTCTTCATCTGGGCGGAGACTTCCCTGATATCTACAGCTACGCACAGCCGCGTCTGGGTGCGGCTTTTGCGGTCATGCTCATCGTTTCCTTTGGGCTTTTTTCCGTTTTCAGTAAAGACTACCTGAAGCGTCTCCTGCCGTGGGCGGTGATCCTGCCTCTCCTCTGGGCGGGTACTTTTACTTGGGCGTATGGATTTGCTTCGCTGCCGGAGAAAAAACATTTGGGGGATTACTACGTGCTGGGAGCACTGCTCTTTTCTCTGCCTTATGTGTATACGATCGGGCTTACGAAATGCGGCGGCTATGTACGCGCGGCTTTGCAGGCCATGTACGGTGTTTTCAATTTTTTCATGCTGCTATTTCCGCTGATTTATATGAGTTATTATTGGCGATTCGGCGGAGAAATGGATCTCTTTGCTTTGATGGCTGTCCGCGCTACGCATTGGGAAGAGGTGAAGGAGTTCCTCAGCACCATGGGATCTCCTTTGTTACTTGGATTGGCTATTGGCGTGCTCTTGCTGCTCCTGCTGGCAGCTTATGTGCTGACGCAACAGGTGGGACGATGTGCGGAGAGCGGTGAGGGGTTATTGCGAGGAAATGGGAAGAAGATCAAGGTAGGCCTGATCGTGATCTCCATCCTTTTCTTTGGCGGCTTTATCCGACAAATCATCCATGTATTCCCGATCAATTTATATCGCACGATGAACAGCAAGGGGAGCGAGTTTCAGCTTTTGCAGAATTTTAATACCAATCTGGATAAAAATACAGCCGGGTTGAAGCTTATAGATCCTGCGGATGGGCTGGATGAGGGGACACATATCGTCATCATCGGGGAGAGTGCGAATAGGGATCATTTGAAGGCATTCACGCCGAGCTATCCAGAAGACACGACACCTTGGCTTTCTTCTAAGGTCAATGATCCCGATTTTTCGTTGAACTACATGGCGTATTCGAATTTTCCGAATACCCTCATGTCGCTTTCGTATGCGATGACGAGTGCGAACCAGTATGGAGATATGGATCTGTCTCATGCAGTCAGTATGGTGGATGCGGCCCGGGCTGCAGGGTATCGCACGGACTGGATCTCTTTCCATAATAGAAGCTCGCTCTCGAGTGCGGGCGTGACGCTGATCGCAGAGCGCAGTGATGCGTCCTTTTGGGAGAAAAATTATGATGAATATGCCGTCGATGTCATGAAGAAACTGGCGCCGGCGAAGCGGCGTGTGCTTTTCATTAACATCATGGGCAGCCACTATACATATCTGGCGCGTGTGCCGGCGGATCAGAGAGGTGCGCTTGGCATTTCTGAATCGGATCCCTACTATGGCTATGATCTGACGGTCGCGTATACTGATCGGGTCATCCGGGATATTTTCGAGTATGCTAAGGCACATATGAACTTAAAGTCGCTTGTCTATTTCTCTGATCATGGGGAGAATATGGAACATTTCCACTCCACTTCTCCATTTTTCTATGATATGGTACATATTCCATTTTTCGTCTACTTGTCGCCGGACTACCAGGCAGCGCATCCGTCTCTGATGCCGGTGCTGAAGAGTCATGAGAAACGGCCTTTCACCAATGATCTGGCTTTCGATACGGTCACTGGTCTGTGGAGGGCGAGGACGAATTTCTATCACGCTGCTTATGATATTTCTTCTCCGGACTATGCGATCACGATGGAGGATGCGAAGACGTTCGGGGGAAAGCGGATGGTGAAGGATGATCCGGCGCTGGCGAAATAGCGGATGCCTGAGGATCCATAGATGACACGATCCGACAATAAAAAATCCTCCCTCGGTGTGAAACCGAGGGAGGATTTTTTATTGCCATTTATTTCACTTCCTGGATGATGGTCAAAATCATCGGGCGGCGCTTGGTGCGGTCGAAGAAGTATTTGCCAAGGGCGTCTCTCACCTGGGTCTTGATGGCGTTCCATTCGGAGACGTTGCCGGCTTCGCAGCGGTCAAGGACGGACTCGATGCGTTCTCTGGCTTCGGTCAGGAGGGCTTCGCTGTCTCTCACGTAGACGAAGCCGCGGGAGACGATGTCGGGGCCGGCTAAGACTTGGTTGCTGCCTTTTTCGAGGGCGATGACGACGATGACGACGCCGTCCTGGGCGAGCTGCTGGCGGTCGCGGATGACGATGTTTCCTACGTCACCTACGCCGAGGCCGTCGACGAAGACGGGGCCGGCCTGGACGCGCTGCGGATTGATCTTGCCGCCGCGGCTGGTGAATTCGAAGAGGGTGCCGTTTTCGCCGATCAGGATGTTTTTCTTTTCGACGCCGAGGCTTTCTGCGAGTTCTGCGTGGCTGACGAGCATGCGGTGTTCGCCGTGGACGGGGATGAAGTATTTCGGCTTGACGAGGGAGAGCATGGTCTTCAGGTCTTCCTGAGAGCCGTGGCCGGATACGTGGACGCGGGTGGTGGTGCTGGTGACGACGTGGGCGCCGAGGCGCATCAGGCTGTCGATGGTGCGGCCGACGCTGGTCTCATTGCCCGGGATCGGGGAGGCGGAGATGATGACGGTGTCGCCTGCGTGGATCTGAACCTGGCGGTGGGAGCCGTCGGCCATGCGGGAGAGGCCGGCCATCGGTTCGCCCTGGCTGCCGGTGGTCAGGATGCAGAGGCGGTCGTCTCTGTAGTGGCCAAGCTCTTCCGGCTCGATGAAGGTGCCTTCCGGGGCTTTGAGGTAGCCGAGCTCTTGGGCGATGCCGACGACGTTCACCATGGAGCGGCCGAAGACGCAGACTTTTCTTTTTTTAGCGACTGCTGCGTCGACGGCCATCTGGATGCGGGAGACGTTCGATGCGAAGGTGGCAAGGATGATGCGGCCTTTGGCATCGGCGTAAGCGCTCATGAGGGACTTGGATACGATGGCTTCGGAAGGGGTGTAGCCGGGATTCTGTGCGTTCGTGGAGTCGGCGAGAAGGCACAGGACGCCTCTGTGGCCGAGCTCAGCGAGCTTGTACATGTCGGTGAGTTCGCCGTCGACCGGAGAGTGGTCGAATTTGAAGTCGCCGGTATGGACGATGGTGCCGACCGGGGTGCGCAGGTAGATGCCGCAGGAGTCCGGTATGGAGTGGCAGACGTGGAAGAAGCCGAATTTGAAAAGGCCTGTTTTGAATTCGTCACCGGGTTTGACGGTGTGCAGGTCGTAGTTTGTGATGTGTGCTTCTTTGAGTTTGCCTTCGATGAGGCCGCAGGTGAGGCGTGTGGCGTAGACCGGGGCGTTCACTTCGCGAAGCAGGTAGGAAAGGGACCCGATGTGATCTTCGTGTCCGTGGGTGATGAGGATGGCTTTGATCTCGTCTTTGTGTTCGATGAGGTAGGAAAAGTCCGGGATGACGATGTCGATCCCGAGCATGTCTTCTTCTGGGAATGCCATGCCTGCATCGATTACGATAATTTCGTCGCCGTAACGGAATACAGTCATGTTCTTCCCGATTTCTCCAAGGCCTCCTAATGGAATGATCTGTAATCTTGCTTTTGCCAAAATGGATAGAACCTCCTATTCAGTTGTCGGAGCCGGCAGCCGCCGGCTCTTAAAAAATATTTTTGCATTGTATGTCAAAAATAAAAGCCGTTCATAGTCGCTTTTCCTATTATATCACATGGGGGAAGGAAATAGGGGATGCGAAGGGAGAAAATAGTAAGGAGGAGAGAAGCATGATCGGCGGGCTTGGGGCTTTGCGCGATAAAAAGCGGCGATGCGCTTGGCGAGGAGGAAGCCTTTTCCTATTCTTTCTTCAAGTATGATAGAATATGGGTATAAAAAGGCGATATACATCTATATTTCTGGAAGGAGTAGTTATGAATCAGTTCAAAGCGGGCGACACGAATGCGGTCGTCCTGGCAGGGATGTGTACGGCGCTGGCCGTGGTGCTGTCTATGGTGGGCTTCTATGTGCCGGGGATCTCTCTTCTGGCGCTGCTTTCGTTGCCGCTGCCGATCGCGTACATGGGGATCCGCGAGGGTGTGAAGTGGGCGGTGATCGCGACGTCGGGGATCATGATCCTGGACTCGGCGTTCTTCGGGATCACGACGGCGTTCTTTCTGGTGGTGATGTTCGGCTTCGCAGGGATCGCGATGGCGTACTGCTATCAGAAGCGCGCATCGGCGCTCCGCACCTTTGGGACGATCGTGGTCGTGATGTTTTTCGCGATGCTTTTGAATCTTCTGGGTACGGTGGTCATGATGGGGATGCCCTGGGATCAGGTGTATGGAAGTACGCTGGATCAGATGCAGGGGATGGCGAAGGAAATGTCAGGTCTCATGGCGTCCGGGGATCAGCTGGATCAGGTGAATCAGCAGACGGAGGAAATGATCAAAACGATCCGAAAGATGATCCCGGCGGCGATGGTGATGGCGCCGATGGTGCTCGCTTGGGCGGTGATGCAGATCGAGAAGGTGGTTTTCCGCCGTCTGGGGCTGACGGATTTTCCGCAGTTTCCTCCGCTGGAGCGTTGGCATTTCCCGCGCTGGGTACTGTTGCTCCTTCTTCTGTCTGTAGGGACGCAGTACATGCCGCTCACCGAGCAGGTGAAGGATCTTGCGTACAATGTGGGCGCGGTGTGCTACTTCGTGCTGTGGATCCAGGGGATCGCGACGCTCTGGTGGCTGCCGCATATCTATCCGGTGGTGAAGCGGCTGCGTCTGCTCATTGTCATCATTTCGATCTGGATCCCTCTCCTGCAGCTCTTCACGGTGTATCTCGGCGTGGCAGATATGGCGCTGAATTACAGGAAGAAGAGAGGGTATGAGTGAAATGAGGGCTCAGGGTTATCCCGTGGAGCGGCTCGCCCTTTGATTCCGTTTGAAAGTTTCGCTTGAATGAGAAATTAGAAATGAGAAATGCGAAATGGTGGCGCGGCGCCAGATCCTTCGACTCAGTTCTCACTGTTCCGCCTTTACATTATCGAACATCCGACATTTCACTCCGCTCAGGATGACGAAATGCGCCGCGGAGTGTCAATAATGGCGATGCCCGAAGGTGGCATTTAGTGACTAGTGACTAGTCGCTAGTCGCTTGGTGTTCCTAATCCCTAACTACTAATCCCTAATCCCTAATCCCTAATCCCTAATCCCTGCTTTCAAACTTGTGGTGGCGGCTTCGTCGTGATCGATGAAGAGGTCGCAGCTGTTCTGGCATTCGTTATCTCACATACGACGCTTCTCGCCGCTCAGGATGACGAAACGGGGCGATGCCCGAAGGTATGCGGAGAGCAGGTTTCCCGTTTCGAGCTTTCCAAACATCGACCGCTGGGCCGCGAATGACAAAGATTTCTCGCTTGCGCTCGAAATGACGACACGAGAGAGTCCGATGTCTCCTAGTCTCTTGGTCTTCTAGTCTCCTAATCCCTAGCTACTAGTCACTAAACATCGAAAGGAGCTCCCTATGCGAATGTTCGACCTTCTGACGAGCGGCGTGATCTTTGCGGGGCGGCGTGGATGGGGCGTCGTGGCGGCGCTGGGGCTCGGCTTTGGCGTGATACTTGCGCTGGGAGGATCGTGGGCGAGATGGGTCTATCTGCTTTTCCTGCTCTTTCCGGCACTGGAGGATGCGCGGACGGGGTATGTGTCGGATGGCTGGCCGCTCGTTCTTTCGGTATGCGGTGCTTTACTGATGCTCTCCCGGGGGGCGTTTTTCCTCTGTCTTTTGACGGGCGCGGGGATGGGTGCGCTCTATGGACTGCTGTATCTGATCTCTAAGCGATCTCTGGGGCTTGCGGATGTGTTTCTGGCCGCGGCCTCTTCGCTTTGGCTGCTTCCGATGTATGGCCTTCTTTCTCTATGGCTGACATCGCTGGCGGCCCTTTTATGGTGTGCGTTTTTGCTTCTGCGGGGACGGCTGGGGCGAAGGACGGAGATCCGCTTCGTGCCCTTCCTGGCGATCGGAGGTGCTTTGGCGTATGGGGTGCAGGAAACGGTGGGAATGGCTTTCCTTCTCGCATCGATCGGGATTTCTTCTCTTTGAGCTGCTGTTCGTCCTTTTCCTCTTTGCGCTCGCCTCTGCGGCAGCGGTGCCGATGCTCTATGACTGGCAGGAGGAGAGGGAGCTCGATCTTGCATCGGAGGAGGTGGCTTCGGCGATCCGCGAGGCACAGATGATTGCGAGAAATGAGAGTGAGGACGCAAAGGGGACGCCCTTGTCAGCGTCGGTGGAGTTCTTTTGCGGGGTCAATGAAACCGGCCGTGTTGCTTATTGGTCATCGCAGGGAAATCGGTATATACAACCTAGCGGCACATTGCCGGCTAATGTTTATTGTTCGGGGCGGATACATGTGTTGTTCAGGAAAGATGGTTTTGCTGGGTCGATGGACAAATCGCGGTATTCCATGCAGCTCATGACCAAAGATGGAAAGCACAGGCAACAGATCACAGTCGCTATGTACACGGGGCGTGTCAGAGTGACGAGGATCAAATGAGGAAAAGGGGTTAGCTCGTGAGGCGTGCTGCCACTTAATTGTGAATGAAAGCTTCGCTTGAATGAGAAATTCGAAATGAGAAATGCGAAATGGTGGTACGGCGCAAAAATAATGAAGCGCCGCAGAATTTTGATAGCGCTTCGCGCTGTCGTCATCTCGAGCATAACCATCGATCCTCCTTGCAGAACGCTCATTGCTACATGTGAGGCAGCACCTGGCCATCAGTTTTTCTCAGTGCATACGTGCTGATTATCGCAGTGCAGTAGAGATCCCTCGGCTACGCTCGGGATGACGTTACGGGGGATCCCAGTCACTAGTCACTTGAGATTTCTAATCCCTAATCCCTAGCTACTAGTCACCAGTCATGAGTCACCACTCACACCTGTTCGCTTGTTCCTTCGCTAGGGAAACCGTATAATAAAGCCAATATTGATGCAAAGGAGAACACCATGGCAGAGAACGAGAGCAAACCGAAGGGAAATTGGAAGAAAGAGGGCTGGGGGAAGAAGCCGGACACGGATACGATGATCGTGACGCGCATTCCGCCGCAGAATATAGACGCGGAAAAGTCCGTCCTGGGGGCGATGCTGCTCGACAAGGACGCGATCATGACGGCCGAGGACAAGCTGACGGCCGCGGATTTCTACCGCGAAGCAAATGCGATCGTATTTCAGGCGATCCTGAATCTGGCGCACAAGGGAGAGCCGGCGGATATCCTGACTGTGACGGAAGAGCTGAAGCGCATGGGGCGTCTGGATGATGTGGGGGGCGTCCTCTATGTCAATGATCTGCCGGCGAATGTGGCCACCACGAAGATGGTGGACCGTCACGCTGACATCGTCGCAAACAAGGCGAAGCTCCGGCGGCTGATCGATGCAGCCGGCGTCATCACGGATGAGGCGTACTCGGAGCGTGATGATGTCGAGGATATCACGGACAATGCGGAGAAAACGATCCTTGCCGTGACGCGGGATGATCGCCGTTCGGATTTCACCTCGATCGGCGAGGCGGTGCAGAATGAGCTGCAGGAGATCACGCGGAAATTCAAGAACAAGGAGTCCATCACCGGGCTTCCGAGCGGATTCCCTTCCCTTGATGCGCTGACGAGCGGCTTCCAGAAGGGCGACTTCATCATCGTGGCGGCGCGTCCATCCATGGGCAAGACGGCTTTTGTGCTGAATATCGCGAAGAACATGAGCATTTCCTCAGCGCACAAGCACGTCGCCTTCTTCTCGCTGGAAATGTCACGCGAGCAGCTCGTGCAAAGACTGCTCTGCTCGACCGCGCTCGTCGACAGCGCGAAGCTCCGCACCGGGCGGATCTCCACGCAGAAGGAGTGGGACCAGCTCGCCTCTGCGGCCAGCGTCCTCATGGATGCGCCGCTCTTCATCGATGATACGCCGGGCGTCTCCGTCTCGGAGATCCGCTCCAAGTGCCGCCGCCTCAAGGCGGAACAGGGGCTCGACATCATCATGATCGACTATCTTCAGCTCATGCAGGCGAAGAATACGCTCCGAAACGGAGATAACCGCCAGCAGGAGATCTCCGAGATCTCTCGATCGCTGAAGAGTCTGGCACGTGAGCTGAATGTCCCGGTCATCGCTCTTTCGCAGCTGTCCCGAAGCGTCGAGGCCCGTCAGGACCACCGACCGCTCCTTTCTGACCTGCGAGAATCCGGCTCTCTGGAGCAGGATGCGGACATGGTGTCCTTCCTCTTCCGTCCCGCATACTACGACCGCGACATGGAGGATGACAATCCGCAGAAGAATGAGACGGAGATCATCCTCGCCAAGAACCGTAACGGCCCCGTCGATACGGTGAAGCTCCTCTTTGCCGGCCAGTTCACGCTCTTCTATGAACTCACCAACCAGGAACCGCCGCCAGATATGATGTGAGAAGGGGATTCAGGGTCAGGGTTAGCCAGTGGGGCGTGCCGCCCTTTGATTACGTTTGAAAGCCTCGTTTGAATGAGAAATTAGAACTGAGAAATGCGAAATGGTGGTGCGGCGCCAGATCCTTCGTCTCAGTTCTCACTGTTCCGCCTTTACATGATCGAACATCCGACATTTCACTCCGCTCAGGATGACGAAATGCGCCGCGGAGTATAAATCATGATGGTGTCCGAAGGTTGTATTTAGTCACCAGTCACTAGTCACCAGTCACTCCTAATCCCCAATCCCTAATCCCTAGCTGCTTTCCCTAAGGAGGCAAAATGAAAACACATCGCGGCTTCCTCATGGTCTGGGTACTCGCAGGGATCACGGTCATCCTGATCCTTGCCGGCAGCGTCGCGCTGACGCTTTCGCAGGCGATGCGCCGGGAGGTCAGGATGGAGATTGCGACCGATGAAGCGCTCATTGTACAGGAAGCGCTGGAGCAGGGGAAAGCGGCGGTGCGCTTTGGTACGCCGCTTTCGATTCCGGGAGACATAGAAAGAAATGGGAGAACGTACCGCGTAGATCTCCATCAGGAAGAGACCGCAGTAGAGGGGGCCGCCGTCATCCGTCTTTCCTGTGAAGTCACGCATGAAAGCGGAGAGACCTACCGAGCCGAGACGCTGGTGGATCGGTGACTGGTAGTTGGGGACTAGTGACTAGTAGCTAGTGACTGGGGATTGGGTTTCAAAGAACTCCTCCCAGCTGAGCAGCCCCTTCTCAAAGGGGGAGCGCATGAAAGAGTATCCCCATTCCTCTTTCATCCCTTCGCGAGGTAACGATACGAGGGCATCGCTTTCTCATGGCCTGCGGGCAAATCTTGAACCCTCTGCTAAACATGTTATAATAAAGAGAAATCAATGCAAAGGTGGGATTTCTTTGTTGAAAAAAGTACTCATGACCATGGCGCTCTGCGCCGCCAGTGCCATGCCTTTGGTTTCCGATGCGAAGGACAATGCGGGCGCCCAGCTCCTTGCTCAGGCGGAAGCGACGCAGGGAAAAGCGGAAGACACGCTGAAGAGACCGGCTTTCGAGGACAAGCGGATCGAGATCAATCTGGCGAGCCGCCTTCTCACCCTGTATCAGGGGGACGTCGGCATCCGCATGTATCCTGTCGCACCGGGCAAGCCGGATTCTCCGACACCGACCGGGCGGCGCAAGGTGGTCGAAATGGAGATCAATCCGACCTGGGTCGATCCGGATGATCCGAAGACCGAGGTTCCGTCGGGGCCGGACTGTCCGCTCGGCTACCGCTGGATCGGAATCGGCGGTAATTATGGGATCCATGGGACGAATGTGCCGTCCTCCATCGGCGGCTACGCATCCCACGGCTGTGTTCGCATGTACGAGAAGGATGTCGAAGACCTCTTCGATCACATCGTGAAGGGGATCCCTGTCGACATCAAGTATGAACGTGTCGTGGCAGAGATGGATCCGGACAAAACCGTCGTTTACTACGTATACCCTGACGGCTATGGGCGAGAGCCGCTCGAGATCTCTGATGTCAGAAAGAAGCTGGCGGAGCTGGGGGCGGGCGGTCTTGCCGATGATGCGAGCATCCAGCAGGCGATCGACAGTTCGGACGGACAGCCTCGCTATGTGGCAAAGGTCTATGACCTGTATCTCAAAGGAGAGCTGCTCGATGTCCACGCCTATGGCAAGGACGGACACGTGTATCTTCCTGTGATGGCCGTCGCGAAGGCCGCCGGCATCCGCACGGAGTGGTCGCCGAACTGGAAGCGCTTCACCACCACCTTCGGAAAGGCCCCCGGTCTCAAGAGAGGGAAATATATCTATATCGATGCGAGTGATGCGCCGGCGCTTTTTCGCCTCACGGGGCATCTGGATGAGAAGCACAATTTCATACTGGAATGAGAAGATCCGCTCCGGAAGGGGCGGATCTTTTTGTGCTGGGGATTGGTGACTAGTGGCTAGGAGACTAAGAGACTAGGAGGCATTAGACTCTCTCGTATCGTCATTTCGAGCGAAGCGAGAAATCTTTGCCATTCGCGACCCCGCGGTCGATGTTTGGAGAACTCAAAACGGGAAATCTGCACTCTCCAAGAACTTCGGGCATCGCCCCATAAATGTTCGCGGCGAAGCCGCCACCACAACCTTGAACCTTGAACCTTGAACCCTGAACCCTTGAACCCTGAACCATTAAGCCCTGTTTCTGTTTCTCATTCCCAACCTGTGCTATAATATAGATGCTTGTATGCCCATTGCGTTTTTGGATGGAATAGGAAGAACGCAATTTACATTTTCGATCACAGGAGCGATCTATGAAGAATTCAGATATTCGCAGGGAGCAGCCGAAGAAGCGATCCACTTTCAAGAAAGTGCTGGTCTTTCTCTTTGTGATCTGCTTCATCGCAGCTGCGGGCGCGGCGGCCGGATTTTTTGTGTCTGTCTCGAGCCATCTGCCGGACGTGGCAGGAAACATCACGCCAAATGCGTCCTCGCGCATCTATGATGACAAGGGACGGCTCATCACGACCGTCCATGCGGAAGAGAACCGCATCCCGGTGCCGATCTCTCAGGTGCCGCAGAATCTGCAGAATGCATTCGTCGCGGCCGAGGATGTGCGTTTCTATGAGCATCATGGCGTCGATCCGCGCGGCATCCTGCGTGCGGTCTTTGCGAATCTGACGAGCGGCAATGCGACAGGGCAGGGCGGTTCGACCATCACCCAGCAGCTCGCGCGCAATGCCTTCCTCACGCAGGAGCAGACACTGAAAAGAAAGCTGCTCGAAGTGGTGCTGGCTTTTGAGATCGAAAGCAAGTACACCAAGAAGCAGATCCTGGAAATGTACATGAACCAGATCTATTTCGGTCAGGGCTGCTATGGCATCCAGACCGCGGCGCATGTGTATTTCGGAAAGGATGTGAAGGATCTTTCGCTCTCGCAGTGCGCGATGCTGGCAGGCCTTCCGAACAGTCCGAACTATTACTCGCCTTTCCGCAGTCTGGAAGCAGCGAAGTACCGTCAGGGCATCGTACTCGATCAGATGGCGAAGTACGGCTACATTTCCGCAGCGGACGCACAGGCGGCGAAAGCGGCCGATGTGCATCTGGCCAAGCAGAACAAAGGAAAATCTGGTGCGGGGACCGCGCAGTATTTCATCAACTATGTCATCCAGTCCATCAGCGATAAGTATGACTCGGATGCGATCTACAAAGAAGGACTGCAGGTCTACACCACGCTGAATCTCGACATGCAGAAGGAAGCGGAGAAGGCGCTCGCCGCCGAGCTGCCGAAAGGGAATAAGAACAGCAAGGGCCTCACCCAGCCGCAGGGAGCGCTCGTCACCATCGAGACAGGTACGGGCCATGTCAAAGCCATGGTCGGCGGACGCGGCGAAGACCAGTTCAACCGCGCGACACAGATGGTCCGTCAGCCGGGCTCGGCCTTCAAGCCGTTCGTGTATCTGACGGCGTTTGAAAACAAGTACAGCCCTTACGATACCATCAGCAATGAGAAAAAGACCTATGCGGGCGGCTGGACGCCGAAGAACTACGGCGGCACCTCGGGCGGCAAGGTGACGCTCGAAGAAGCGCTCGTACATTCCATGAATATCCCGACCATTGACCTCGCGGACAAGGTCGGCATGTCGAAGATCCTCGCTACTGCGGAGGCCTGCGGCATTTCCACCCTCGTGAAGGACGGCAAGGCGAATGATAACAACCTCGCGGCTTCCATCGGCGGCCTGACCAATGGCGTCTCCCTGATCGATATGGCGAAGGCGTACAGCGTCTTTGCGAATGGCGGCAAGCTCGTCGAGCCGACGGCGATCCTGAAGGTCGTCGATCGCAATGGCAATGTGCTCGAGGACCATTCGCAGACCGCTCCAGGCAAGCAGGTCGTGAGTGAAAGTGCGGTATACCGCCTGACGAGCATCCTGGAAGAGGTTGTTTCCAGAGGCACAGGCGGCAATGCGGCCATCGGACGCACCGCAGCCGGCAAGACCGGGACCACCGATGACGAGCACGATGCCTGGTTCGTCGGCTACACGCCGGAGCTCGTCACCGCAGTCTGGATCGGCGACGATACCTCGACCAATGTCGGCTACACCGGCGGTACGATCCCGGCAGCCATCTGGCGCGACTTCATGAACGTGGCTCTCGGTCAGTACAAGTCGAAGTCTTTCGATATTCCGGATTCTGTACGTGCTGAAATGGCAAAAGCCCGCGAGGCACAGGCGAAGAAGGAAGCAGAAGACAAAGCCAAGGCAGAAAAAGAGAAGAAGGATAAGGAAAAGAAATCCGCCGGCAGCAAGCTCCTCGACCGCATCACCGGTAAAACACCGGCGAAGCCGCAGGAAGGAACGGATAAGCCGACAAATTGAGAGTTCACGGCTCCATAAAAATCCCGCTATCTTGAGAGATAGCGGGATTTTTGCGTGGAGGATCATGGATGCCATGTCGGATGACTAGTAGCTAGTGACTGGTGACTAGTGACTAGAAGACTGGAAGACATCAGATGGTTTCGTATCGTCATTTCGAGCGTAAGCGAGAAATCTTTTTCGTTCGCGGCCGAGGGAAACACTGATTAAATCGTTGTCAGATTTTACTCTTGAAATTTTATGCATAGCGAGGAATAGCCTGACGCGAATAGCGAGCTATTTAAGGAAGGTTATGACGAAGCCATGTATAAAAATTCTTGTAAAATCTGACTCTGCGATTTAATCAGCGTTTCCCTCGGACTCACGCTTTCTCCACATGTGCCGCGCCCCTTTCCGCTTTCATCATCCTCTTTCATACCGCCAGTGCCCTATCCGCCCCTGCGGGGCACCTTCCCCTAGAGGGGAAGGCTGCGATTGTGTTCTCCCCCCTTGCATGAAACACCGTACTTCCGATGCATAGGAAAACAGGCTTCCCGTTTTCGTTCCCCGCACAGATGACGTCATACCGCACACAACAAAGCTCCCTCCACTTCGGTCGGGATGACGTTCAAGGAAGACGGATAGCCTCACATAGTCTTTCACACCGCTGCGTGGATCCATCCTGCGCCTTTGGCGCGCCCCTTCTCTAAGGGGCTACTCGTATCGTAATATAACACCGCTAGTTCCAAAACACGCAACATATCTCCCAGATGAGAGCCCATCCGCCCTCGCGTATCGTCATCCTGAGCGGACGAAAACGCTCTATGTGTGAAAAGCCCCAGCCAGAACAAGTGGGGACTGAGCCGAAGGATCTCATGCCACATATGTGAGACGATCCACTCCCCGCTTATCAAAGGAATGACTGGTGACTGGGAGACTTTACAAGCCTTCCCCTAGAGGGGAAGGCTGCGATACGAGGATACCATCCTCTAAAAAGGCGGCGAAGCCGCCACCTGAACCCTGAACCCTGAACCAAATGAAAGCAAAGTAAAAATGAGCTGTGAAGAAATGGGGATTCATTTCTTCACAGCTCATTTTTTATTCTTTCACCAGTACCTTTTCGATCGCACCGATGTACATGGTATGGAAATTTCCTGCTTCCTTTCCATCGTACCAGCGTTTTTCCATAGACGGGTCGAGGAAGGTCTTGTCGTCGAGCTTTGTCTGAAGCATTTTCCGGCACACGAGGATCACATCCGCTTCCGCTACGCCGCAGGTGCCGTCCACGGGATAGGGATGGAGACCGCATGCTTCCCACTTGTCACCATCGTGACCCGAGTGGGAGCCCATGTATCCCAGCTCTTTCTTATAGCTTTCCGGGAGCGATGAGATGGTGAAGATCTCCTTCGCATCGATGAATTCCTTCGTGCAGCGGTTCTGCCGGATATAGATGGTCGCTGCGTCCTTGCCCCACCATACGCCAAGACCGCCCCAGCTGACGGTCATGGTATTCGATGCCTTTTCATCCCCTGCCGTCACCAGAAACCAGCCCTTGCCGATCTGTGTGAATGGATTCCAAGTCAGTTCTTCTGCTTTGATTTCTTTAAAAGCCATGATATCGCTCCTTTTGTAAATGGTTTTAGCTGATTTTATTATAGCACAGATGGTCATAGCCGCGGAGAAGGTGCGATGCATGTCCGCTGCTATGGCCTTCCAAACCCCATCCAATGGCAACAGCCCGATGGCTTACAGTCATTTTTCTTTTATGCTATAATACGGACATTAAGGGGGAGCGTTATGGAGGAGACAAAGAGAAGGTACTGGGAAAAGGAAGCGATACGCATCAGTGAGATGATGCATCGCGGATTCTATGAAAAGACGATCCATCCCAAGGATCTGGATGGCTATCTGTCACAGGAAAGCTTCAGCTGGATCGGCGCCGTAGAAGGCGAGAACTATCTGAGCAAAAAAGACGCCATCACTGCTTTCTCACGCCAGCGCGATCTGCATGAGGTCCCGCTGATCGGTGTGGGGAAAGGCCGCTACCGCGTGCAGTGGGTGAGCGACACCGTCCTTTTGGTCCTTTCCATCATTCCTCTTTCGACGAAAAAGGAAACAGGGCTTCTTCTCTCGGAGAACCAGCGCAGCACCATGATCTTTCATATCGAGGAGGATGCGCTTCGCATCGTGCATATCCATGTATCAAATCCGTGGAGCATGATGCCTGACAAGAAACAGTTTCCCCGCTCGCAAGGCCGCTCAAACTATGAGTATGTCCAGCAGGTGCTCTCCGAACGGACGCTTTCCCGCTATCCCGACCTTTCGCCCCGGCAGAAGCTCATCTTAGAGCTTCTCTCTCAAGGGAAAACATATCAGGTCATTGCCGAAGCGCTCTCCATCTCGCCCAGCACTGTCCGCTACCATGTGAATGAACTGCTCACAAAGTTCAAGGTGCGTACAAGAGCGGAGCTGCTCACAGCGGTGCAGAAGTGAGAAGGCGGGCCTCACGAAAAAGACGCTTCGCCCTGAAATGACATGGAGAGAGTCTCTTCCATTCACTAAAGGAAACGCTGATTAAATAGCAGAGTCAGATTTTACAAGAATTTTTATACATAGCTTCGT